>Ga0187852_1001546_pt1 | contig 21156 bp, 17 predicted proteins | sample June2016WEW_6_40_FD_134511 | JGI IMG/M metagenome (GOLD analysis project Ga0187852, IMG submission 134511) | Peatland microbial communities from SPRUCE experiment site at the Marcell Experimental Forest, Minnesota, USA - June2016WEW_6_40 | ecosystem: Environmental > Terrestrial > Soil > Wetlands...
CCGGCTACGGCGGCGTCGCGAAACGACGTGAAGGCCGCGCAGAGAATCAGGCGCTGCGCAGGGACACGATGAATCGCCGCCGCGGCCACGCCGCTGCCCATCGAGAAACCGAGCACCGACACCGGCGGCCCCGGCGCTCTCTCCTGAAGCGCGCCGAAAGCCGCGACCGCGTCCGATTCAAATTGTTCCCAATCGGGCCGGCCAGTGCTCTTGCCATAGCCCGCGTAGTCGAAAACCAGCGACGCAACGCCGTGGCGAGCAAGAAGCTGCTGCACGCCAAACCATCGCTCCACGGTCTCGCCGATCCCGTGACAAAGCAGGACCGCAGCCTGCGCCGGAACGCCCTCCGGCTCGACAAAGACCGCGTCGAGAAGATGCGCTCCACTCAGAATCGAGTGGCGGGAAGCGTGTTCATGAACGCCCCCGGGAACGCGGCCGCACTTCGTCCATCCGAGCGCACGGTCGCGCAGAATCATGAACTGGCTGATGGCGGCAATCGCAATCGAAAAGGCCACGCGATGCGCGCGGTTTGCCCGGCCTTCCCCGTCGGCAGGCGATTCGCTCGCGCGCATATTCTTCTCCGGCTCTCTTGTCACTCAGCGGGAGCGATGAGATATTGCTCGAGTTTGCCGTCGGGATAGGTGTAGGTTGTGAGCACAAGCCGGCGGCCGGGGTAGACGATTTCGAACGCGCGGAGGGTCATGCCGCCGCGGAGTTCGCTGTGGGTTTGGCGCAACGAAAGCGGCTCGCCCAGCGGCGCGAGGCTCGTCTGGAAGTCGGCGATGGCTTCGGGAGTGAAGTAGTCGCTCAAATTCGGCGCCAGCAGCGAACGGTCGATGCGGCCCTCCTGCAAGCCGTGATAGATCTCGAGAGCCTGCTTCTCGGGAGCGGTGAGCGCATAACCCGCGACCAGCGGCGCGGCCAGGCGCGCGATGGTGCCCGCGGAGTCGATCGCGTCCTGATTGGTGAGCACCACCACCGCCGTGCCGTCGTCGATGAGCACCTCGTTCGCGGAGACGAAGCCGGAGACTTCGCCCGAATGCTCGACGGAGCGATGCCCGTTGCGCTCGCGCACTTCCACGCCGAGGCCGTAGTGCGTGCCCTCGCCGTTCTTCAGTTTCACCTCGGTAAACATTGTTTTATAGCCTTCGGACGAGAGGATTGACCCGGACAACAGGCTTTCATCCCAAAGCGCCAGGTCGTGCGGCGTCATGGCCAGTTCTCCGGCGGCAAACATCCAGCCCTGGCCCTCCTTGGGTGCAACGCGCAAGAGTCCGAGCGCGTGCCGGTAGTACGCAGTGGCATCTGCCTGGGTGAGTTCTTGCTGATCGGAGTTCCACACCGACTTCATACCCAGCGGACGAAAGATGTGCTGCTCAAGGAAATCCCAGTAGTTCTCTCCGGAAACCACCTCCACAATGCGGCCGGCGACCACGAAATTCGTGTTCGAGTACTGCCACTGTGTTCCGGGCTCAAAGTCGAGTGGCTTCTTGCCCCATGTGTCAAGGATCTGCTGCGCCGTCGTGGAACCCATCATCGTAGTCATCACGTAGTCTTCGGGCCAGTAGTCCTGGTAGCCGGAGGTGTGCGAGAGGATTTCGCGGATCGTGACCTCGTTGCCGCGCGTGAGACCGGGGATGTACTTGCCGATGGGATCGTCGAGGCTCAGTTTGCCCTGTTCCTGCAAGAGCAGAATCGCCGCCGCCGTGAATTGCTTGGAGACCGATCCGATGGAGTAGCGCATCTCCGGCGTCGCGGGAACCGCCGGCGACGTTGCCGTGGCCAGGCGCGCACTGCCGTAGGCGTGCGTGTAAACCAGCTTGCCCTGCTGGACGACTGCGATGGACGCCGAAGGCACGCCGGTCGATTCCAGCACCAGAGTGGCAACGCGATCCATCTGGCTGCGCAGCGCGGGATCGATGGTGTCGACGGTTTGGGCGGATGCGAGGATGGCGGATGCGGGCAAGAGCAGCCAGACAAGCGTAAGACGCAGGCAGAAAAGACGACGTTGCATGGGAGCGGTCTTCCTCTCCAACAGAATAACTGCTGCGCGACGATCCACGCGAGATTCCGGCCTTTTCGGCGGGCTGATAGGCTGGGTTAAAGCGGGTTGCAGGCGTCATGAGGGCGCTCGCGGTACCTGCCTCAAACGGAATCGAGCGGTTGGCGCAGATGCAAAAGCTGATTGAAGGGCACAAGCGGTTTCTTGCCGAGGTCTTTCCGGCGAAGAAGAGCCAGTTTCGCTTGCTGGCCGAAAGTCAGGCGCCTGCGTGGCTTTTCATTACCTGCGCGGATTCGCGCGTGGTGCCGGACCTGATCCTGGGCGCCGAGCCAGGTGATCTGTTCATCGCGCGCAGCATCGGGAACGTCGTGCCGGTCACAAGCTTCGATGCGGACGGCGTGACCGCGACCATCGAGTACTCAGTTGAGGTTTTGAAGGTGCGGCACGCGATTGTGTGCGGCCACTCCGACTGCGGCGCGATGAAAGCCGCGCTGGATCGCACGGAGCTGGTGAATCTGCCCAAGGCACGGCGCTGGCTCGACCACGTGGAGGCGGCATTCGCGTACAAGCAACCGTTGAATCCGGCCGACGGCGAGAGTGCGGAGCTGGCCTCGCTGATCCGGGGCAACGTAGTGGCGCAACTCAGGAACCTGCACGCGCAACCGTCCGTCGCCCAGGCCGTAGCCGAGGGCCGGCTCAGCGCACATGGCTGGTATTACGACATTCTCACGGGCCAGATCGAGGAGTACGACGAAAAGCTGAAGAAGTTTGTGCCGCTCGCGTAAAACGTTCAATTCTTCCCTTCTTGGCGGAATGCGGGATTGGCCTGGAGTTCTTTCAGTTCAGTCTTAATGGCGTCAGGCGTTTCGGGCGAGGCGATCAGGAAGTCGATGTAGTCGGCGGCGAGCGGATCGGTTCGCTGGAATGAGCCCAAGGCCCAGCCGGCAACGCCGTAGCCCGCAGCGCGCCCGATCGCGGGGGTCCACTCCTTGGGCGGGTTGGCTGATTTGCGAGCCTTGTCAAAAGCTTCCCAATCCGGTCGCCATGCAAGCGTGCTCGCGATCTTCTGGATTGGTGCGAACTGGCCCGTCGACATAAAAATCGACCACAGCATATCGAGCCGGGTCCCGATGTCCTCGACGCGCGTGAGGTCGAATGGATCGGGAATCACGGGATGGCGCGCGAACTTTTTCCGGTCCTCTTCACTCATCGTTTTCAGCACGGGCTCGATATCGTATCCGCTGTTGAGAAGCGTGAGCAGCCCGAAAGCGCGCGTGAACCCGGACTGTTTCGAGAGCCGATCCATGAAATCCTTAGCCGCCGCGGGATTTTCCTTGAGCGCGGCCCCGAAAGCTGCCGCTATGGTCTCGAGTGATCCAGTTTGAGAACGCCATTTCTCGTCAGCGGCGAAAAACTGTAACGCGGGAAAGAGGCGCGCTGGGTCGGGCTGGTAGTGATAGCCCGTCAGAAACGCTTCAATTTCCTCGCCATTGTTAAAAGAACGCTTGCTTCCGGTTTCAAAGCTCTCGATTTGGATTCTGGCGCGAGCTAGTTTTTCGTGGCCGCCCGGAGTTTCAGCCTCCGCGTCGATGACGGCGGATCCATTCTGGGCATCGGCAGGGACGCACCAACTGACTGTCGAGGCGCCTATCGAGTGTATTTTGGGGAACTCGTCTTTGACGTGAGCAGCCGCCATCACCTGAGCGATGACATCGACGCCTCCCGGCCCGATTTGCTTGATCCCGGCAAGCGGTGCCATCGGATGGCTCTGCGTCTGGCCGGCGAATTCCACGCGGAACGAGAGCTGCGACTTCTCAAGATAGGTGTCTCGGTCGTCGCCGGTGGCAGAAATACCGACGCGAACACATTGCCCAGGAGTCAGTAGCCTGAGATCTGGCGGCTCATTGACGACCTTTAGGGTGTGGGGCCACTCCTCCAGCACGACGGACTCCGGAAAGATAAGAATGTGCTTGTCGATCCTCGGCGGTATGGGTGTTAGAGAAGAGACGGCGGGAGCTTGCGCCGCAAGCGAGGAGGCGAGCAAAGAGAAGAGGATGACGTCGAGGCTGCGCACGAAACGTCTCGCGAGAGCAGACTTTGTACATTTCATGATGGCAGCTAGTATAGCGCCGCTCTCAGTGCATCCCTTCCGGCGGCGTGACGTGCTTCGCCGGCTTCTTGAACAGCCACGCGGCGCAAGCGCAGATCACGGCCAGCACCGCGGTCCAGCGGAAGACGTCGATATAGGCAAGCATGGCGGCCTGCTGCTTCATGAGGCCGTAGAGCAATCCAAAAGCGCCGGGCCGCGCAGCGGCCGGGCCCACGTGGTGGCCGAGATAGGCGGCGATCATGGCTGATTTCTGCTGCAGCACCGGGCTCGACGGCGAAAGCTTGGCGCTCAGATCAGTCTGGTGCAGGTCGGCGCGGCGGATCACAGCCGTGGTGGCCATGGCGATGCCCACCGATCCGCCGATGTTGCGCAGCATGTTGAAGAGGCCCGTGGCGTTGCCCATCTCCCGATTGGGAATGGTGCGCGTGGTCATGGTGGCCAACGGCACGAAGACGAAGCTGAGGGCGAATCCCGTCAGAGTGATGGGAATCAGCAGTGTGTAAGGGCCGATGGAAAGATCGACCGTGCCGAAGATGAACGAGCAGACGGCAAATCCCAGAAAACCGGCGCACAGCAGCTTGCGGTTGTCGATGCGCGAGCCGAGGATGCCGATGACGGGCGAGCCGATAAAGGAGCCCACGCCGCGGGGAAAGACCACCAGGCCTGCCGTGAAAGCCGTGTAGCCGAGGATCTCCTGGTAGTAGAGCGGCAGGATGGCGATGGTGATGTAGATGCACATGCCCAGCATGGCGATCAGCAGGCAGCCGGTGCGGAAGTTGCGGTCCTTGAGCACGTGCAGGTCGACGAGGCCTTTGGGGTTGGTCCAGGAATGCCAGATCCACAATAGGAGCGAAACCACCAGCGTGGCGACAGCCCAGCGTACCCATACGGCGCCGAACCAGTCGTCCTCCTGCCCCTTGTCGAGCACGATCTGCAGGCAGCCGGTCCACACCACGAGCAGGCCGAAGCCGATGTTGTCGAAGGGCCCCACCTTGGCGTTCTTGATGTAAGGCGGATCGTGCACGAAGCGGCTGATCATGATCACCGCGAGAATGCCGACGGGGATGTTGATGTAGAATGCGTAGCGCCAGCTCCACGTGTCGGTGAGCCAGCCGCCGAGCGTGGGGCCCAGCACCGGCGCCAGCACAATCCCCAGGCCGTATGCGGCCATGGACATGGAGCGCTTCTCGATGGGGAAGCTCTCAAGCAGGATGGATTGCGAGAGCGGCTGCAACGCGCCGCCGCCCGCGCCCTGCAAAACCCGCGCCAGCAGGATCACGGCCAGCGACGGCGCAGCGCCGCAGAAAAACGACGCGACGGTGAAGAGAATGACGCACGTAAGCAGGAAGCGCTTGCGTCCGAAGCGCCGCGCGAACCAGTTCGACGCCGGCAGAATCACCGCGTTCGCGACCAGGTAGCTGGTCAGCACCCATGTAGCCTCGGAGTTCGAGGCCGAGAGCGATCCGGCGATGTAGGGCAGCGCCACCGAGGCGATGGCGGTGTCCAGCACCTCCATGAAGGTCGGCAGCATGACCGAGAGCGTGACCAGCCATGGGTTGACACCCTGGGTGAGCGGATAGCGGGCGTGCGCGGCGGCCGTGGTCATGCGAGTGGGCTCCCTTGAGGGTAAACGATGCGCGGTCCTCCTCTGTGTGATTGAGGCCACTGAGGAGAAGCAGGGACTAGGGACGTAGGGACTAGCTCGCAGCATCTAGCTGGTCCCGAGTCTCTAGTCCCTACGTCCCTCCCTTACTTGACACAACCGGCCGCTCCCTTGATGCTTAACAGTTCCGGTTTTTTTGACTTTTTCTGCCCAGGAGGAGCCCAGGTTTTGCAGGTTCGCGTCTTCTATCACGACAAGTGCTTTGACGGAGCTTGCTCGGCCTCGCTCTTCACGCGCTTTCACCGCGAGTCGATCGCGCACGGCGCCGCCTACGACTACCACGGGCTGGTGCATCGCGCCGGGGCCCTCTTCGACGAGAGCGAGTTCACGGGCGACGAGAACGCGATTGTCGATTTCAAGTACTCGGCCTCGCCGCGCATTACATGGTGGTTCGATCACCACCAGTCGGCGTTCCTCACCCCGCAGGATCACGAGCATTTCCTCGCCTGCCAGCGCGACCCAGATTGCGCGTTGCACAAATTCTTCGATCCCAACTACATTTCCTGCACAAGTTTTATTGCGCATATCGCGTCGACACGCTTCGGCTTCTCGACTGCGCCCGTAGCCGACCTGATCCACTGGGCCAACATTGTGGATGGCGCAAAGTACGAGAGCCCCGAAGCGGCCGTGGAGATGGCGGCGCCCGCCATGAAGCTGACGCTCATCATCGAGTCCGCGCAGGATCCCGTCTTCATTCCCCGCCTAATTCCGCTGCTCACCGAGATGCCGCTCGCTTCGATTTTGGAGCAGCCGTTTGTCGCGCCACTCTTGCCGCCGCTGCTCGAGCGCCACCGCGAGGCCCTCGAACTCATTCGCAGCCGCGCCGAAGAGCGCGACGGCACCATCTTCTTCGACATCACCGACCACCCGCTCGAAGGCTTCAACAAGTTCATCCCCTACTAGCTGTTTCCGCATGCCACCTATTCAATCGGCCTCTCCAAGTCGAGCTTCCGCACCAAGGTGGCCGTGGGATCGAACCCCTGGACCAAAGCCGATCCCGCAAAGATGGTTAACCTGGCCGAGATTTGCGAGCGCTATGGCGGCGGCGGCCATGCCCGCGTGGGCGCCATCAGCTTCCCTCCCGACCAGGAGGCCAAGGCGCGCGTGGCAGCCGCGGAGATTGTGGCCGAACTGCGAAAGACAGGGAGTGGGGATTAGGGACCAGGGAATAGAAGACAGCTCCGAGCTCTTGGCATTCCTTGTCTAAGTTCGCTGATAAAGCTCTGCCATCCTGAGCGACCGAAGCGAAGCGGAGGGAGTCGAAGGATCTGCGGTTGTTCTTCGGCGACCTCTGCTTCACCACATAGAACTCACCCTTCTCATGAGCGACTACCTCTTCGCCTACGGAACCCTCCAGCCCGGCTCCGCGCCTGCTGAAATCGCGGAGGCGGCGGCCAAGCTGCGGGTCGTCGGCCGGGGTTTTGTCTATGGCGAACTCTATGATCTCGACGGCTACTCTGGAGCCGTGCCCGAATGCAACTCGAAGAACAGAATCGCGGGAACGGTTTTGGAGTTGCCCAGCGACGAGAGCATCCTGCGCCAGCTCGACGAGTATGAAGGCTTCGACCCCGCGGCTCCGGAGACGAGCGAGTTCGTGCGCGTGCGGCAGACGGTGGAGCTGAGCGGCGGCGGCACGCTGGAGTGCTGGATGTACCGCTACAACCGGGAGCCAAAGGCATGAGTTCCTGCAAGGTCTCTGACCGCTTGATCTAGCACCAATCTTGGGTGCCCCAGGACCGGGGCCACCACGGACACCGGCGCCCCCGGCGAGCGGTCTTTTGCTCGCTGGGGTGGGGAGAGGTCTTGGTCCGTGGGGCGGAGATCTCGATTTTGAGACCTGGGAACCGCGAATCCCAAAGCGTAACGCCGGTCTCCTGGCCCGCACGGCAAACGGCCCCTACAGCCCCAACTCCCCCGCCTGCCTCTTCATCGCCGCAATGCAAAAGCCGATATGCGCGTCCAGATCGACACCGAGCTCGGCTGCTCCCTGCACAATGTCCTCGCGATGCACGCCGCGCGCGAAGGCCTTGTCTTTCATCTTCTTCTTCACCCCGGCGGTCTCAACCTCGGCGATGGACTTGCTCGGCTTGACGAGAGCGCAGGCGGTCAAAAACCCAGCCAGCTCGTCGCAGGCAAAAAGCGCTTTGGCCAGATGCGAGGCGCGCGGCACGCTGGAGTACTGCGCGTGGCCGAGAATGGCGGTGCGCAACTCTTCGGGCCAGCCCAGCCGCTCCAGTTCGCGCACGCCCACGAAGGGATGCTCCTCGGCCGTGGGATGGCGCTCGTAGTCGAAGTCGTGCAGCAGGGCCGTCGTCGAGTAGAGCTCGAGGAGCGCGGCGCGATCTTCGCCCACGAGGCCCAGCCGGCCGGCCTCCTGCTCGCCGCAGGCCACCACACAGGCCTCCACGGCCAACCCATGCTTGCGCAGGCTCTCGCTTTGGGTCCACTCGGTGAGCAGGCTCCAGGCCTGTTCGCGTGTATGCTCCGAGTTCGTCATTGTGGTCTCCTCTTGATCGTTCTGGTTCGCGCATCGCCGGGATTTGCCGGGTCTGTCCTGGGTTTGTCTGGATTGTCTATAACTTTCCACTTGACAATTATGGTTCGCTTCGTTGACAGTAGCACCAAACGCAGTGCAAAAGACGTACTGCTGGGACGCTTGCTCTGGCGCTCCGCACACGGCCGATGGCTACATCCTTGATTTGCGTGGAAACACGCGAAGTAGTGCGCTGCGAGTACTGCAGACTGATGCAGTATCGAACCAGCAACTCCCTTTGCAGAAGGTGCCACAAGCCCCTCGACTCCGAGGAACCTGTATCCTTGATGCCGCAACTGGTCACAAGTTCTCCTGCGCCCAACGGCGCCGACGGAGACCTGCACGTGGCGGCGCAGGTGCGCGAGATGCGCCGGGCGCGCCACTTGAGCCAGCGTCAGTTGGCGGGACGGATGCAGGTGCCGCGCACCTATATTTCGAAGATCGAAAACGGGAAGGCGATTCCGACACTGGGCTCGCTGGAGCGGCTGGCCACGGCGCTGGGCGTGGAAGTGCGCCACCTGGTGCGCGATGCCCGCAGCCGCCGCGAGGAAGAAGTTGCGGCGATCCTGAACGATCCTTTCCTGGCCGAGATTGCGCCGCTGGTGACGCAGTTGGACTCGCTGCACCGCACGCTGTTCCTGGGCGCAGTACGGGACGTAGCAACGGGACGGCGGCGCACCGCATAGAGAACAAGGGAACAAGGGCGCGGCGAGCGGCTGCTTTCCCTGTTCCCTACTTCTTTTTTCCCTCTTCTCCTCATCTGCCGTCGCATTGTCTCGGTCAATGTGTTTTTGCTCCCTTGCTCTCTCGCTCCCTCGCTCCCTGCTCCCTTCATTGCAGCGTGGGAGCGCATGTGCTACGGTCAAGATTGTGACTCCCCGGATCTGGCCGCTCCTCAAAGAGGTTGCGGCCGGAGATTCGTTCATGCCATGGACAGTCTCATCTCCACATCCTGCGTGAACTCCGCCGGCGCCACTTCGGGACGCACTTCGGCTCCCGCGTGGAAACTGCAAATGCCATCCAAAGGCGAGCCCTTCTCTCCATCTGCCGCGACAGTCGCCCCCACCACGCGCATTTCGGCCACGCGACTCCCGAACCGTATCGACGAGCTCAGCGCCGAAGAACGCGCCGTCTATGCGACGCTGAAGCCGGAGCGCCTGCCGCAGCACGTGGCCATCATCATGGACGGCAACGGGCGCTGGGCCGGCCGCCGATCGCTCAAGCGCTTCCTGGGCCACCAGCAGGGCGCCAAGACGGTGCAATTCGTCACCGAGACGGCGGCCCGCATCGGCCTGCCGTGGTTGACGCTCTACGCTTTTTCGCTCGAAAACAATCTGCGCCGGCCCCGCGCCGAGGTCAGCTTCCTGATGCGCCTGCTCAAGACCTACCTCGACGACAATGTCGAGCGCATGATGAAGAACAACATTCGCCTGCGCTCCATCGGGCGCATCCGCGACCTGCCGCCCGACGTGCAGGAGCGCATGCGCGCGGCCGAAGACGCCACGTCGCGCAACACGGGCACCACCCTCACGCTGGCTCTCAATTATGGCGCCCGCTCGGAGCTGGTGGACGCCTTCCGCCGACTTGCCGAAGAGGTGAAGCACAAGCACCTCAACTCGGAGCACATCGGCGAAGAGGACATTCACCGCCATCTCTACACGGCGCACATGCCCGATCCGGACTTGCTCATCCGCACCTCCGGCGAACTGCGCATCTCCAACTTCCTGCTCTGGCAGATCGCCTACACGGAGATCTTCGTCACCGAGCGCTACTGGCCGGACTTCCGCGGCATCCATCTGCTGGAGGCGATTGCCGCCTTCCAGCGCCGCGAGCGCCGCTACGGCGGCATCGGCGAATCCTGCAGTGAAGTGGAAGAAGACCCCGAGCAGATCAGAATTGCCGTCAGCTAGTGTGGTGGGACAGAAGTTTGCATCTCAATGAAATTGTTATTCTGAGCGGAGTTTGCCGCGCTTCTTGCGGCAAACGGAGTCGAAGGATCTGCGGTTGCCTTTCCGTGAACTTCTGATTAACCACGCTGGAGCCCTTCGGGCGGTACCGGCATTCGCTTACACTCCAATCCAGATTTCACAGAATGCTCCATCCGGCAGGTTCTCCGCCTGCGCAAGTGGGGCATTTGCCTTTTCTTCTTCGCAGGGCTATCGTGATCGGCAGAAAAATCACTCCATACCGGCCGCGAATCCTGGCTACGGGAGGGTCCAGGATGGATTGGGCTTTTGTGTTTTCCAAAGGAGAAAGCGATGAAAAAAGCATTGTTAGGCATCGTGTTTCCAGTTATTTTGTTTTCGTTCAGTCATCTGGCGGTGGGCCAGGCCAGCTCTGGCAGCCCCGTTGACCCACTAATCACAGCCACTGAAAACGGGAACATCGTCGCGGTGCGCCAACTGCTGGACAATGGCGCCAACATTGAGGTCCGAAACAAAGGGAGCTTCACGCCGCTGATGCTTGCGAGCTATGCAGGCGAGGTCGACATAGTGAAGCTGCTGCTGGAAAGAGGTGCGAACGTCGAGGCGAAGAACAGGGACGGCGACACAGCGCTGGTGTTTGCGGCTGCTTCTGACACCAGTGAGGTGAGCGCCTCGGTCGAGGTATTGAAGATGTTGTTGGCAAAGGGCGCCAATATTGAGGCCGCTGACAACGACGGCTGGAACGCCCTGCTCTTTGCGGCCGCCGCTGGCAAGACCGAGGTTGTGGCTTTGTTGCTGGCAAACGGCGCCAACATCAATGCCAAGGATAGCCGCGGCGCAACGGCATTGATAGTGGCTCTAAACAAGAACAAGACCGAGGTTGCAAAACTGCTGCTGCAGAAAGGCGCTCACTGAGCTGACACGGCGCGCCGCGCTTGGCTTCAAGCCGCCGCTCGCCGTTACTGCTTCCGCCCCGGCAGTGTATCCTCATCCCTGAATGAAACGCGTCCTTACAGCACTGATTCTGATTCCGCTGGTCCTGGTTCTGGTTTTTCTCCCGGCCCAATGGCAATGGCTGTTTTCGCTCGCCGTGGCTGGGGTGGCGGCGCTGGCCGGCTGGGAGTATCTCAATCTGACCATGCGCTGCGGAGCGAATCCGCCGCGGGTGGCTACAGTGGGGGCTCTTCTGGCGCTTTTTGCCGCCCGCTTCGTGTGGACCGATTCCGATTACCTTCTGTCTGTCTTTGGGATCCTGGGCCTCGCGCTTCTGGCCTATTGCACGTTCTTCAGGCCAGTAGACGGAGTGATTGCCGATGCCTCGGCGTCGATCTTCTGCCTGCTTTACACCGGCCTGACGCTGCTGGCCGTGCCGGCGCTGCGCGAGCCGCCCTACGGCTCGTCGTCGGTCATCTTATTTCTGTTTTGCGTGGTTTGGGCCGGAGACACCTCGGCCTATTACGTAGGCCGCGCGTGGGGCCGTCATAAGATGGCGCCCAAGCTGAGCCCCGGCAAGAGCTGGGAGGGCGCAGCGGCATCGGTCGCCGGGAGCGTGCTGGTTGTGGCCGCGCTGGTGGAACTGTCGACCCTGCAGCAGTCGCCGCAGGACTCGATGCTTCTGAGCTGGCTGGAGCGGGCCTGTCCGGCGGCCATTCTCTCCTACCCCGATGAGCTCTGGTACTGGCTGGTCCTGGCCGCTCTAGTGAATATTGCGGCGCAAGTGGGCGATCTGGCCGAATCGGCGCTCAAGCGTTCCGCCGGTGTGAAGGATTCAGGCGACCTGCTTCCGGGCCACGGCGGCGTTTTGGATCGTATTGACGCGCTGCTGCTCGCGGCGCCAGTGCTCTGGTACGCGCAGGTGATTCACCAGAAGTTATAGAGGCAGCTTCCGGCTCCCGGCATTGCGCCTCGCCGATGGATGCGCGCAAATATATCGATTTACTACAAGGTCTTGCGACCGTAATTTCGGATATAATTCGCTGTGGGAGACTGCCGTGGGACCGGTTTCACCGAACCCATTGGCCACGGTATATGTTTTGAGTCGTAAAATGACTCGCGAGGAGATATGATGTCGAACGAACGAGACAGTTTTGTTGCGGCCAAGTTGGCCAAAATGACCCTGGAGGAAAAATGCGGCCAGGTTCTCACCTTCACCTGGCGCGGGGCTTACCTGACGCCTTCGGGGATCGAACAGATCACCAAGCTGCACGCCGGCGGCCTTTGTTTGGAGCCGTATGCACTGGAGACGTGCAAAAACAAGTATTGGGGACGTTCGCAGGTCGACCCCAACTTTAAGAAACCGAAGGACTGGTTCGACATCGCGCATACCTACTTCGACGATCGCAGCTTCGGCGTGAGCGTGACTCCGGCAGAGCTCACCGACAGGCTCAACAAACTGCAGGAAATCGCCATGAAACGGCCTTCGGGAGTTCCCCTGCACATTACCATCGACATGGAAGGCGATTTCAAGAACGATTACACCTCCGGTCACGTCGTGCAGTTCCCGCCGCCGATGGGAATGACCGCGATCGGCGACGTCGATCTGGCCTATAAGGTGGCGAATACGCTGGGCAAACAGATGGCCCTGATTGGCGTTACCCAGTTCTATCACCCGGTCTGCGACGTCAATATCAATCCGTTGAACCCTGAAATCGGCGTGCGCTCGTTCGGCGACGATCCCAAGGTTTGCGCGAAGTTTATCGATGCCACGGTGCGCGGCTATCAGGACGCCGGCATTGTCGCCACGGTCAAGCACTTCGCCGGCCGCGGCGATTCGGGGACCGACGCGCACGACGTGCTGGACACGTGCCGCGGGGACCTGAAGCGGATGCGCGAGGTCGAGCTGGTCACCTTCCAGGCGGGCATCGATGCGGGCGCCAAAGCCCTGATGACGGCGCATACCATCTTCCCGGCCTTCGACAAGGAATTCCCCGCCACGCTTTCCAAGAAGATCCTGGTCGATCTTCTGAGGAAAGAAATGGGGTTCAAAGGCGTGGTGGTTTCCGACGCCATCGGCATGGCTGCCGTCCTTAGAAAGTGGCCGCTCCCCCTGGCGTGCGCCATGGCGATCAAGGCCGGCGTGGACACCATCCTGCTCAAGGCCGATGACGAATCCCGCTCCCAGTGCTTCTTCGGGATCAAGGGCGCCGTGGAGCGCGGCGAGCTTCCCATGGAGCGGCTCGACGACGCGTGCCGCCGGCTGCTGTCGATGAAGTACGATCAGGGCCTCTTCGAGAAAGCCGGGAAGATGGATCCGGCCAAGACCAATGCCCACGTTTGGAGCAAGGAAACCCAGGGCTTCTCCAGGGAAGTGGCGCACAAAGCCCTGCTGGTGGTGCGCGACGACAAGAAGATGCTGCCGGTGAGCAAGGACAAGAAGGTCCTGGTCATCGAACAGGTCATTCCCTACTCCTTCCTGGGCAAGGATCTTTACAGCCACCCGCACATGTTCTGCGAGCAGATGACCAAGCATTCCACCAACCTCATCCTCGATGACACGGCCTTCTTCGCCGCCGACGAGGAAGTTGAGGAGGCGTTGCAACTGGCCAAGCAAGCGGATCTGGTGGTTATGACGAACTACTACGCGCGCATTGAAAAGCGCGGCAACAACCGGCACCTGGTGCAGGCCTTGAAAAAGGCGGGACATAAAGTCATTGTCGTGACTAACTTCCCGTACCGAAAAGGCGTAACCACAGAAGCCGATGCCGTGATCTGCAACTTCTCAGGCTCGCCCGATTCCATCCGCGCGGCAGCCGATCTTGTCTTCGGCGCGATCAAAACTTATCCGACGACGAAGATGCCGATCGACTTGAGCGCCGAAAAGAACCTGCCCGACGAGAAGCCTGTGGCTCCCCCGAAGACGGCCGCCAAGAAGAAGGGGAAAGATTCCAATCCATGGGCAGGAAAGTGCTAGGGGAAAGCACTCTCCACGCACCGCGTTCAATCCGTCCTTCCGGGCGCCAGCGACGAATCTGAGATTCGGGGCTGGCGCTCGGAACCACAATGAGACAAGAGAGCCTATCGGCTCCTGCCCCTGCGGGCGAGACACAAACCACCAATGAGGGAAAGTAAGATGCCGAAATCCACTGCGTTCGACGTGCGCGATGTTTACACCATCCCAGGACCCAAAATCGCCGCCATCTATGAACACAACAAAATGGCGGTCCACTTCCAGGGAATGTCCAAGACCCTGCAATTTCCGCAAACGGTGGCCCTTCAAGGAGCGCCCACGTGCTCGATTGGCATCTCTCCCTACGGGCTGTACAACCGCTTGAACGACGCGGGCCGGCTCATCATGCTCAACCAGACGGCGGTCCAGTTTGCGTCCGCGCCCTTCATCCGCATCGACGGCAAGTTCACCATGCTGACCCAGAAGCAGCCGGGAGTTCCCGAGTTGCCCGACGACATTCCCGCGGTCAAGAACTATTACCACCCGTCAGTCCCGGAAAAAGACATTGCCTTCACCATCGCCACACCATCGCTGGAGATTGCCTGCAAGCTGGGGAGGGTGAAAGTAACCCGCAGACTGATTTCTCCGTTGCTCTCCGGCGGAGATCAGGTGCTGATGCCGTTTGGGGTCGAAGAGTTCGAGGTGGAAAACGCCTCCAATCAAGCCAAGGAAATCACGCTCGTGGTTCCCCGCCCCTCCCTGGTCAACCTCCAGGAGAAGGAGCTCAAACCCACCGATCAGGACAGCGTCTACGTCGGCATCGCGGCCGTCCACGGCCAGGAGCATGAGGAGTTCCAATCGGCGGGCATCCGCGGCGTGGTCATGGGCAGCAAGGACAGTCACAACCGTATGGTGCTGGCGGTTCCCGAATTGCCTGACGTTGCGGTGGACATCCAGCCTTACTTCTGCCTGAACCGGTACACGGGCGATCTGCTGCTCAACGCGGACGGGAGCTTCTTCGAAAAGCGGCAACCGCTTCTGCGCAGCGACTACGGAGGGGCTATCAGCCTCACCTTCACGCTTGAACCAAAGGCCTCCATCAAGATTCCGGTGGCCGTGGTGCTGGATTTCCCGGAACAGGTTTATATCGACGGCAAGAAATTCCCGCGCAAATACCTCAAGAGCTTCAAGGACGCCAAGACGCGGGCAGTCGACATGACAAAGCTCGCCCTGGACAGCTACCCGCAATGGTGGGAGCGGACGGTGACGATTCAAAAACGAATCTTCGATCGCATTCAGTCCAGCCCCGCTTACAAAGGCGACCGCGCCGGCGCTTTGCGCCTGACCCGGCTGATCCTGAATGAACTCCACTTCCCCCTCTCCAACGCCATCGTATGGGTCGAAGACGAGAAGGGAAAAGAGCGCGCCCGCTTCCTGGAGTGCTTCGATTACGCCTACATCGACCCGTCGGACGTGGACTGGTATTCGATGGTGCTTTTGATGCTCTTCCCGCGCGTGGAAAAAGATCTCTGCCAGGGCTTCATTGACTCGATTTTGGCTGAGGATTCGACGCTGCGCTTCTACCACAATCACGCTTCGGCGGTCGAAGCGCGGCTGCATTTCAAGGAGCACCCTGAACAATATGAAGGCATGAGGCTCACGCAAGTCCGCGATGAATTCAAGACCAAGGGCAGCGTCGCGCACGATCTGGGCGCCATGCCCAAGGGCCATCCCCTGCGCAACGTGAGCGATTACGCCTGGTACAACAACAATTACTGGGTCGACCTCTTCCCCAAGCTCATGATGCGCGTGCTGCGCAACGTCAAGTTCACCGGAGACATGGATTTCCTGAAAAAGAACTGGGAGACGCTCAAGTTCGGCCTCGACGCGGCGCTGAAACTCGATTTCGACGACGACGGTATTCCCGAGGGCTATCCCGACGATGTGAAGAACACCTTCGACAACCTGGTCCTGTTCGGCGCCGACGCCTACGACGCCACGCAGTTCCTGGGCGGCTGCCAGGCCATGATCAAGATGGCTCGCATGTTGAAGGACAAAGCCGGCGAAGCGCACATCCAAGCGGTCTTCGACAAGGGCTGGAACAGCCTGGAGAGTCTGTGGCGTGACGGGAAGAACAAGAAGGGCGAAAAGCTGCAGTACTACATCACCTGTTACGATCCGGCGACCGGAAAGAAGAACACCGATGTCTGGACCAACCAGCTCGATGCCCTCTGGTACCTGATCTCCATCGGCGAAGAACCGTTCATCCCGGAAGACCGCGCCAAAAAGATCCTTAAGACCATCTACAAAAACAACCGCTCCTTCATGGGCTGGGCCATGTGCAAGACGGAGAACGGCAAACCTGTGGAGTCGGACCAGGGAAAAGACGTCTATACCACCTCCAACTACGTCTTCGCCGAGCTGCTGGATTATTACGGCATGGCCAGAGAGAGCAAGGAAGTCTACAAGGCCATGGACCGGGTGGTCTTCGATTACGCCAATTCCATGATCACTCCGGACAACCTCCGCGCGGAGCTCGAAACCGAGATGGGAGAGACGGCTCCAGGGCCGCACTACATCGTCGCCGCTTATCCGCGGCCGGGAGCTGTCTGGACGCATCTGGTCATGAACTACATCAAGGACCGGCAGAAGGCGAAGAAATCCGGAACCATCGAGTCCGAGGACCTGGTTTCGTTCTACCCCGAGCTGCTCAAGGGCCCGGGCAACGAGAAATGAAAGTCAACCGCCGGATGCACATGAGTGAAGACAGGTAAGAGAGGGCGGGAATAACGCGAATCGACCGGGAAACCGGCCGGAACTCGTTTTTCCGCCTTTTCCGATCCGTGTGAGTCCGTGTCCATCCGCAGCCAAACACCCTAACGCTCAACGAAGGAATCAATCGACATGCCCAGGAAGTACGACATCACGTTCATCGGCCACATGTGTTACGACGAGATCATTCCCTTCGGAGGAAAACCCCACGTCGCCCCGGGAAGCGCCGTGCTGTGCGGCGCAATGGTTGCCGCGCGCATTGGAAAGAGCGTTGCCGCGGTTGTGAAGATGGCGAAAAAGGACGAAGAGATCCTGCAACCGATGAAGGAGGTCGGCGTCGAGACCTACCTCATCCCCAGCGCGGAGACCACTTATTCCAGGGTTTTGCACGAGTCCGCAAACGTCGATGAACGCAAACTCACGCTCGTCAAGTCCGCCGGCCTGATTTCTCTCGACGACGTTCCGCCGTTGTCCTCCACGTGCGTTCACCTGGCCGGAATCTCCGACACCGAATTCGACATGCCGCTTATGCAGGGCTTGAAATCCAGGGGCTACAGCCTGTCGGCCGACATGCAGAATTTCGTCCGCCACGTCACCCCGGTGACCCATGACATTGAGTTCAGCGACGTCGCCAACAAAAAAGAAATTGCGGCCATGATGGATAAGCTCAAGCTGGACGTTGTTGAGGCGCGTATTCTCACCGGCACTGAAGATCTGGAGGGTGCCGCCATCATCGTCGAGTCGTGGGGTTGCCCCGAGACACTGATCACGCATTCCCAGGGCGTCCTGGCTCGGGTAAAAGGCGTGACCTACTACGAGAACTTCTCCAACAGCAACGTCTCCGGCCGCACCGGCCGCGGCGACACCACCTTCGCGGCGTACCTCAGCTGGCGGTTGGATCACGATGTCCGGGAATCCCTCAAGTTCGCCGCTGCGCTGGTTTCCATCAAAATGGAAACTCCCGGCCCCTTCAAGGGAACCCTGGAGGACGTCCAGAAACGATTGCGGGAAAAGCATTCTTCCTAGGTCTCTGACCGCTTGAAGAAGAACCCTCCGTGCCCCATCCATTTCCGCGTTCTTTGCGGAAATGGGTGGGAAGCCATGGTCCCACTACTTGGGGCCGGATCGACAGGCCGTCTTGCAAAATCGGTTTGTCATAAGGGCACGGCTCCGTGCCCCATCCATTCGCTTTTTTCTGGCGAATGGGTGGGAAAGCACAAACCTCAAAAAACGAGATCAAGCCGGGTGCCCCACATCTCGTCCGCCGAGGCGGAAGGTGTGGGTTCGCACCAACTTCACCCCGCCTCTGCACCCCGCACGAAATGGGTTCGTCCCGGAGGGAGCAGGGGCCTTCAGGCCCCTGAATCGCATAGGAAAAGGTTCGTGGGCTTTAGGCCCGGCGCACGAACCTCAACCGCGCCGTAGGCGCAGTGTTTGTTAGCCCCGCGCTTTAGCGTGGGGAAAGGGACCCAATCAATTGTTCGCAGTCCCGTAGGGACGGTACTCGCCCAAACCTCATCGGTCAGGCCTTTTATCAGGGCACGGCTTTCAGCCGCGCCGTAATCGTCGCAAAATGACTGCGGCGCTTTATCTCGGCGCACGAACCCAACCGCCGGGTGCCCCACATCTCGTCCGCCGAGGCGGAAGAGGTGGGTTCGCACCAACTTCAACCCGCCTCTGCACCCCGCACGAAAATGGGTGCCCCACGTCCCTCGCATTTGGGGACGTGGGATCGCACGAACCCAACCGCGCCGGAGGCGCAGTGTTTGTTAGCCCCGCGCTTTAGCGTGGGGAAAGGGACCCAATCAATTGTTCGGAGTCCCGTAGGGACGGTTCCCGTCCAAACCCATCCGTCAGGTCCTGTATCAGGGCACGAGTTCACTCGCGCCGTAATCGCCCCCATAGGAAAGAGGGGCTTTAGCCCCTGCGGCCAGCGAACCCGGCCGAGTCAGCACCATGAGCCAGCAACTCTCGAAAGCTGTCATCCCGAGCGACCGGGGTCCCCAGCGACAGGTCTTAGTCGCTGGGGTGGGGGTAGTCGAGAGCCTGCCCTGAGCGGAGATCGTCCGCCGTGGCGGACGATCGGAGTCGAACGGGGATCTGCGGTTGCTCTTAGCGCTGCGCGCATCTCCAGGAAACGTAGTCTCCGGATTGCAGACAATCCAACCGAAATGCCGCGAATCCTTGCGAGAACGGCGTTTGAACTAAGCCTCAGGCGCGACGAGTGCCTGAAAGTCTGGTTATACAATCAACGAATGCGTGCGCTCATGATTACACTGGCCATCCTGGCAACGTCGATGCTCGCCGAGGCGGCCTCGGCAGTTCATACGTTTCGCGTGTGGGGCATGGAATCCGCTACGCAGAAAAGCACATACAGCGAGAAGCTTTCCATGTATGTCGGCTGGTCAAACGGGTACTTTTCAGGACGCGGCGCGCAAGGGTTTCCGCTGCGCTCGTGCATCGAAGACAACATACCCTACGACCAAGCGATTGCCATGATCGACAGGTATTACGACGATCACCCGGAGAAATGGAGTAACGATCTCAGTGACGAGATCGTAAAGGCTCTGACGGTCGCAGGCGGCCCTTGCAGTGGCAAGGCACCTAGATAAACCGGCCCTTCCACCCGTAGGAGACTCGTCCATGAGCAAACGCGTTTACAAATTTACATGCGCGAAGTACGGCATCAGCAACCTGGAGAACAAGCGGCTCAAGCTATCAACGATTAAGGATCTGAACGATCCATTCGACCTTTGTCCGCTCGACACCACTGACCCGGCGGTTTCGAAGGCGGCGGAGGCTGTCACCGTGGGTGTCTGGAAGACGACAGCAATCTTGTGCTTCAGCCGGAATTGGGACAACCTGCTGCTCTGGAGTCATTACGGCGCTTCTCATACCGGTATTTGCCTGGGCTTCGACATCTCTGACGGCGATCCCGGCCCCAACTACGACACCGACGTCCTCTATCAGCCGAATCTCCTGCAAATCCGTGGCCCGGAGGATGTGAACTTCAACCTCGCAAATCGCCTGCTGCGCACCAAGCACGAGAGCTGGAGCTATGAACAAGAGGTGCGGATGTTTGTGAACCTTAACGACCCGCCGGACGCGAAGGGGCTCAACTGGATCGAGTTCGGGCCGCTCCTCGTGCTCAGGGAAGTCATCATCGGTGCACAGTGCGATCCCGCCGTGAGTAAGAAGGTAGAAGATGCAGTAAAATCTTATGGCGACGGCGTGAAGTGCTTGTGGGCGGGCATGCGCCCAGATGCTTTTCTATTGGTCAAGCAAGACCATCCGCCACATTGGCATGCGACTATCAGATAGGCTCGTCGAGCCTTGCAGAGAGGTTGCGACAACACTCGGGCGACGGCCTTCTTGCGGACACCTTTCTTACGCGGGATCCCAGTGAGTTCAAAAGTGGGGATCGGATTTCCGAGCCATTGCTCACACCCCATGTAGCCGGACGGGATTAGCCCTGGGAAGTCGGCCAGCGTCCGGAAATAGCCGGACATCCTCTCAAACCCGTCCATTGCGTTCAGGCCGCGACCGTGCAGACCCCCTCAATTCGCTCCGTCTCCACGCGTCCGCAACCCGCTGAAACCACTCACGTAAATTCCCTCACCCGATTTGCCGATCATTTCTTTGAATTCGCTACACTGTTCTCAGATTGAAGAAGCGGGCAGGCCGGCAAAGCGGCGCCATAAAGCCCGAAGTAGGCCGCGCCACTCCTTTCTTCGCGGCTGAAAGCTGATAGCTGACAGCTGAAAGCTGCTTCATAACTCCTTTGTTTAGAGGATTTTACCATCTAACTTGTTTATTTTCAATAATTTAGAGCCAAAGGTAAAAGGTATAACCACCTGAAAATAAACCACTTAACCCCCAAAAGGGGTGGGGGGGAGGGTCACCGGAATGCACTACCAATTGTGCAATGTCCCGTCTTCCAGGCGGCACACAGGCAGATAGGCCTGCCTGTAAGGGAACTTCGCGGCCAGCTTTTCGTCGATTTCGACGCCGTGGCCCGCCGTCTCGCCGGGATGCATCATGCCCTCCGCGAAGCTGTATGCGTGGGGAAAGACCTCGTCGGTGACGGCAGCGTGGGGCATGTGTTCCTGGATGCCGAAGTTCGGAACGCTGAGATCGAAGTGCAAGGCCGCTCCCATCGAGACCGGCGAAAGATCGGTGGCCCCGTGGCACCCCGTGCGCACACCGTAGAGCTCGGCGAAGCTGGCGATGCGGCGCAGATGCGTGATGCCGCCTGCGTGCGTCAC
>Ga0187852_1001548_pt1 | contig 21129 bp, 19 predicted proteins | sample June2016WEW_6_40_FD_134511 | JGI IMG/M metagenome (GOLD analysis project Ga0187852, IMG submission 134511) | Peatland microbial communities from SPRUCE experiment site at the Marcell Experimental Forest, Minnesota, USA - June2016WEW_6_40 | ecosystem: Environmental > Terrestrial > Soil > Wetlands...
GGATGTTGGGTTCATCCATGGCGGTGTGCTGCCGGAAGAAGTCCACCATCTGCTGGCGCGACCAGTGCTTGTAGTGCACGCCGGTATCCACTACGAGCCGCACGGAACGCCACATCTCATTTTCCAAGCGTCCATATTCACTATAGGGATCCTGGTAGAAGCCGGCTTCTTTGCCTAAACGCTCGGCGTAGAACGCCCACCCCTCGGAATAGGCATTGTAAGAAGCAAATCTGCGGAAGGGCGGGAGGTTGGGCAATTGCTGCGCGATTGAGAACTGGAGGTGATGGCCGGGGATGCCCTCATGATAGGCGATCGCCTCGACATTGAGCAGCAGCCGATGCTGAGGGTCGTATTCATTGACGTTGATGCGGCCGGGGCGCGAGCCGTCGCCGGCGCCCGGCGAGTAGTCGGCAGGGACGGAATCGGGGGCGCGAAAGGCTTCCATGGGGATCACTTCCAGTTTGGTCTTCGGCAAATGTCCGAAAAGCTGCGGAAGCTTCGCATACATCTGGTCGGTGTAGTGCTGATAGAGTTCCAGGATTTGCTGACCGGATTTCCCATAGAGATCACGATCCTGGCGGATGTGCGCGTTGAAGCTGGCCAGGTCCGCAAAGCCCTGCCGGCGAGCGAGCGCGAGCATTTGGTTCTCAATCTCCGCCACTTGCTTCAGGCCCATCTGGTGAATCTCTTCCGGGCCCAGATCGGTCGTGGTCATTTGCCGAACGTCGAACCGGTAGCGGGCGTCGCCCTGCGGCAGCGCCCAGATGCCGTAATCGGCGCGGCCGTGAGGGGCGTATTGAGTGCGCGCAAAGGCTGCAAAACTCGCGTAGGCGGGCGCCACCTCATTCTTCACGGCGGCAAGCGTGGCATCGTGCAGTCGCTGCTGTTCAGCCTCTGGGATGCCGGCGGGAAACTTGAACACGGGTTGCGTAAAGGGGCTGTCGTGCGCGGACTTGTCCGCAATATCCTGGGCCTGGACGACGACCTTCTCCAGTAAGTATCGCGGCGGAACCAGGTTGTCGCGCAGCCCGAGCTGCATATTCTCCCTGATCTCGTCGAAGACGCGCGGGATCTCGTGCAGGCGAGAAAGATAATCCTCATAGTCCTTCACGGAGCGGAACGGGGTGGCTGAGGGCAGGGCTGCATAATTCAAATGGATGCCGCCAAACTGGTCGACCGGCATCTCCCAATCTTTGAATCCGTAGGCTTCGATGTGCTCGCGCAGGCGGCGAACCATGAGAAGCTTATTTAACTGCTCGTGCGCCGGAAAACCGTCGGTTGAGATCGCTTCGATGCTCTCGAGGGTTTGCTTGGCGTGCTCGAGTTCCTGGGCGTAGGTTGCAGCGGAATGATCGCTAAGGCGGTCGTTGTATCGGTTGTCGCCGATATAGGTCGCCATCTCGGGATGGGTTCGCAGCTCATATTCCCACTGTTGCTGGAGCGCCGCACTGAGTTGCGCGCGGCGCGTCTCGAGCGTCGTTTCGTTCGGTCCGTTCGTCATAACAAGGGATGGAATTGCGAGAAGCAAGATAGGAACCCACCTCATATAAGGAATGCTCCTCTCGCGGCGGATGAGGATCCCTCAGAACTTGTGAATTATTCGCTAAACCGGCAAACCGGTTTCACGCTAAGGTGCAAAGTGCGCAAAGGCCGCAAAGAAAAGTACGAACCTCAGCTTTGCGTTCCTTTGCGTCTTGGCGACTTTGCGTGAGGTGTTTTGATTCTTCCACACCTTCCCCGCCGTGGCGCGAGGGCTGTGTCAGGGATTTCGGCGCTCCACACCGATTCAAGCCTGGGCGACCTCGGGCGCGCGTTTGATCCGCGGGTCGGTGAAGACATCCTGGTCATCGGTGCTGCGGGTTGAGAATTCGGAGACGATAGCGCCTTCCGGCCCAGCCTGGAACCAATGCAGCGTATCCGGGATGAGGGTGTACTGCTCGCCGGGCTTCAGGCAGATCTGGCGGGTCACCGTGTAGTAAGTCTCTGAGCCATCCGGAGGCCGGCAGGCCGGCTGCGCCTCAGCGGGGCCGGGCACGTAGAGATAGACCGTTCCCCAGCGGCAGCGGAACGTCTCTTCCTTGCCAAGCCTGGCGCCTGCCGTCGGGTGCCTATGCTCCGGACACGTTTGATGAGGCAGCAGGACCAGTTCCTTGGCGCACACACGGTCCGTGTTGATATAGGTGATGATCTCGAGACCGGTCTTTTCGAGTTCTCCCAAGCCGAAATCCGCCACCTCGAAACGGGCCCGTTCCTCCCGCGTGAGGACAATCCCGGCTCCTGCAAGCATTTGCGACGCGCGGCCGACCACCGATTCATATTGTTGTTGAGTAATCATTTCTTCATAATTTAACAGCATTTCGGGAGGCGGGGCAAGTGTCCGATGCCTCGTAGGCTGCAGGAAAGGCTTCTAAACTGTCATCCTGAGGAGCCGCAGGCGGTCCTGAGTGAAACGAAGGAAGGATCTCCGTAGTTCGTTGAAATTACAACTGCCGAGATTCTTCGCTTCGCTCAGAATGACAGTGGTCAGGGATCTCCTCCACATCCCGCCAGGCGTTCATTCACCTTTGAGTGCCGCGTCAAGATCAGCGATCAAGTCTCCTACATCCTCGAGGCCCACCGAAACGCGGATCAGGTCAGGCGTGATTCCCATCTTTGCTTGGACATCCGGAGGCACCGAGGCGTGGCTCATCGTGCAAGGGTGCTCGATTAGAGATTCCACGCCTCCCAGCGACTCGGCAAGGGTAAAAACTCGAAGACGTGACAAAGCCCGCTTGACGGCATCTTCGCCTCCCCGCACGCGGAAGGAAAAGGTCCCCCCAAATCCCTGCGCTTGCCGCAAAGCCAGCGCGTGCTGCGGGTGGCTTTCCAAACCGGGATGCAGCACGGCGGAGACCTGGGGATGCTTCTCGAGCCAGCGCGCAATTTCCAAGGCGTTGCGGTTGTGTTCTTCCATGCGCACGGCGAGGGTTTTGATGCCCCGCAGAACGAGAAAACAATCCTGCGGCCCGGCGCAAGTCCCCATAGCATTCTGCAAAAAGTAAATCCGTTCAGCGAGACCAGGGTCTTTCACCACCAGCCCGCCGCCCACGACGTCCGAGTGGCCGTTGATATATTTCGTGGTGGAATGCACGACGATATCCGCGCCCAAGTCGAGGGGCTGCTGAAAATAGGGCGAAAGAAATGTGTTGTCGCAGATGACCAGCGCTCCGTGCCGGTGGGCCAAGTCGGAAACCGCGCGGATGTCCACCAGGTTCATGAGCGGATTCGTGGGCGACTCCACCCACACCGCTTTGGGCGCGGCGGCAAGCGCCTCGGCGAACTTGGCGAGATTTCGCAGATCGACGTAGTGGGCACGGATCTGCTTGTTCGCCAACACCGATTCGAACAGGCGGTAGGTGCCGCCGTAGAGGTCGTCGTGTACGACGATGGTGTCGCCCGCTTCGAACATCATGAGCAGGGTCGTCTCGGCCGCCATGCCGGTTGCGAACGCGAAGCCGGCAGTCCCGCCCTCTAAGGCCGCGAGGCAGGACTCCAGCGCCTTGCGGGTTGGATTCCCACTCCTCGAGTAGTCGAAGGGACCATGCTCGCCCAGCCCGTGAAAGGCAAACGTGGAGGTTTGATAGACTGGGGTCATGACTGCGCCGAAGTGTTCTTTGGGGTCGTATCCCGCGTGGATAGCAAGTGTCTTGAATTTCATAAGCCCTCGTAAAGATTGGGGTGGAAGAAAACAATATCACATCTCGGAGCAACGAGGTACCAGTGCACCAAGCAATGGGTCAAAGCCCATGAACTGCTGTCATCCTGAGCGCAGCGAAGGATCTCTGCAGTAGTTTTTCTTTCTCGCCACTTGTGACGCACTGCTGAGATCCTTCGCGGAGTTTATCCTGAGCGAACTACGGGGATTCTTCGCTTCGCTCAGAATGACAAGCGAAGGACTCTGGATAACAGCGCCGGGCAGCGGAAAGATCGAAGTGCAGGAGGAGAGAACGACTGTATAATGGCTGCCCGGAGGTTTCACCATCATGTCTCGAATCCTACTGGCATTTCTGATGCTCTGTGCAAGCCTGGCTTCCTTGCCCGCTCAAACGCCGCCTAAGATCAAAGTGCTGATTTTGACAGGCGTTAATGGGCACGACTGGCGCGCCACCACGCCGCTGCTGCGCGAGATTTTGGAGCGCACCGGGAAGTTCGACGTCCACGTCAATGAAGAGGTGCGCGGAAACACGCTCGTAACGTTTTCGCCGTATGACGTCCTGCTGCTCAATTATAGCGACTGGCGGAACGCCGGCCCCTGGTGGGACAATGGCGCGCGCCAGGCGCTGCTCGACTTTGTGAGGAACGGTAAGGGACTTGTCTCTTACCACTTTTCGATGAGCGCTTTCGCGGGTTGGCCGGAGTTCGACAGACTCGTGGGAGGGACCTGGCGCGAGACCGCCGGGCACGGCCCCTACCACCCCTACACGGTGACCATCGTCGACCGCGAGCATCCTATCACCAAGGGGATGCCTGCCACCTTTGCCGAGAACGATGAGCTTTATCACCAGCTTTCACTCCAGCCCAACATCCACGTCCTGGCTTCGGCGTTCGATGACCCCAACAATTGTCGCAAGGCTGGCGAGGGGTGCGGAACGGGAAAAGACGAACCGCTGATCTGGACACTTTCCTTTGGGGCTGGCCGTGTTTTCCAAACTGCGTTAGGACATGATGTGAAGGCTATGCAGAGCCCCGGCTTTATCTTGACGCTCGAACGCGGCACCGAATGGGCCGCCACAGGGCAAGTGACCATCCCCGTGCCTGACGACATGAAATAGCGGCCGGTAGGGTAAAATCATCCTATGAGGAAATTCGCGATTCCTGCCTTCTCCGTTTCCGTATTGTTGGGCCTGCTGTTTTTCTCTGTTAAAGCAGGCCTGGGGCAGAACGAAACGCCGCCGTTCGAAATCCGCCTTCCTTCCGAAGTGCGCTCGGAGCAGGTGCAGGTTCGTTACTTTCTAACGGGTCCTTTTGGAGGCAACGGTGGGTTTCTGAAAGCCGAGCCGGAGAGGAACTCGTATCTGATTGAAACCTCCGTGAACCATCAAGCCGCAGAATCTCTCAAAGTGATTTTGTACGCGCCCGGTTGCCAGATCGTGACCCTTTCAGTTGCCTCGATTTCAGAGGCCGAGAAGGGCGCGGACGTCACCTGCGAAGACCTCCCGCCAATGACTTTCAACGGAAGAGTAGATTTGCCGGAAACCCTTCGCGGCAGGCCTTATGAGATCGAAATCACTTACATGGCTTACTGGGCGCACAGTTTCTTCCGCATCGCGGACGGGGCGGTGACGAGCTTTGTCGTGGCGCGCGTGGCGCCGGATGAAAGCGGGGCATTCCACGTCGAGCTTCCGAATTTCAACAAGGACCTCGAGACGATCTCTCACCGTCGTGATGCAGGGCTTCAATTCATCGCCCGGGAACTCGAGACCGACAACATTGTGGCTTTTCTCGCGCCGGTCAATGTGCACGATAATGATTCGCGCGGCCTTGCAATTAAGCCCAAGTACCCGGCCGAGGTGATATTCAAGCCGGCCCCGGAATCGCCGCAGAACCAGAATGCCGGGCCGGCGGCTAAGAGTGCGCAGTAACCGAGCGCGGAACTGCGTTCCTGGGCAGTGTCATTCCGAGCGGAGCGAGGAATCTTGCTCTGTTCCTGTTGACGCTGACCAAGGCGAGATTCCTCGCTGCGCTCGGAATGACAGGGTGCCCAAGCCACGCCGAATAATTCATGGCCCAAAACTTCGCGGAATACTACGAATCGGTGATTAACTGGGAGAAGCGCTTGGCGCGCGAACTCCCGCTATTGGTGGAACTCGCCCGCAGTGCGGGGCGGCGGGTTTTGATTCCGGCTTGCGGCACGGGAGCGCACGTCGTAGCGCTGGCCCGAGGAGGTTTCAGCGTGCTTGGTTTCGACGCTGACGAAGAGATGGTGGCTTTGACGCGGCAACGAATCGACCGTGAGGCGAAGGCGATCTTCGCTGCCGGCGGCGAAGCGAAGGCATCCCTCCTCAGGATGGAGGACGCTGGGCAACTTGGCCCCACTCACGACGTTGCCTATTGCCTCGGAAATGCGTTGCCCGGAATCTCGGGCGAGGGCCAGTTGGCGGCGGCGCTCAAGGGCGTCGCCGGAGCCTTGCGCGCCGGGGGCTTGTTCTTTACGCAAAACCTCAATTACGATCTGCGCTGGAAAGAAAAAGCTCGTTGGTTCCCGGTGCTTTCGGGCGAGACTGCCAAAGAAGAAGTCTTGCTGGTGAAGTTCGCCGACTATGAACCACAGGCGATCAACTTTCATGCCATGTTTCTGACGCGCCAAAAAGGGGGAGGAAAATGGCAATCCGACGTCAGAAGCTCGCGACAGATCCCACTTTTTCGAGACCGGCTTGCCGAACTTCTGACGGAAGCCGGCTTTGGCAATCTGCAGTACTGGGGCGATTACGCCAAGGCGCCGTTTGATCCGGCCAAATCGAACGATCTTCTGGTGGTGGGAGAAAAACTGGATTGAAGAGAGGAGCAACACAACTCATGACAAATTCGATCCCGAGAAGAAAATTCCTGCAAAACGCTGGTATGGGGTTCGCCGCCCTGGCCTTGAGCGGAAACGCGCCAGTTCTGGCGAATCCTTACGGCATGCCGATCGGCTTGCAGCTTTACACCGTACGAGACCATCTAAAAACGGACCTGGAAGGAACCATCAAGCGAGTGGCGGAAATCGGCTATAAAGAGGCAGAGGTGGACAGCTCGACCTATTATGGAAAGAAACCCGCAGAACTGGGTCGAATCCTTTCTGACAACGGCCTCAAGGCCGTCAGTACGCATTTCGGGGAGTACCAGCTTAAGCACGACCTCGCGAAAAACATTGCGGGCGCCAAGGAATGCGGCGTCAGCTACGCAGGGCTGGCCAGCTTGGAAGATCGCGACCGGAAAACGCTCGAGGCCATCAAGCGGGACGCGGAATGGTTCAATCAAGTCGGCAAGACTATCAGCGAGGCGGGCTGCCATTTCTTCTATCACGGCCACAATTTCGACTACGCCAACGTGGATGGCGCCGTCATCTACGACGAACTGATCCGCCGGACGGACCCCAAATTCGTCAATTTCGAGCTGGACTGCTACTGGTGCGTGCGCGCGGGTAAAGACCCGGTCGACTACTTCCATCGCTTTCCGGGACGCTTTCCGCAGCTTCACATCAAGGACTTGAAACCCGGCTTCCCACCCACCACCGGCGAAGGCCCCGCCGCCTTCACGGAAGTCGGCCAGGGAATCATCGACTGGAAGAAGATTTTCCAGGCGGCAAAGGGAGGCGGGCTGAAGCACTTCTACGTGGAGCAGGATGAGTGCGACCGCGACTCACTCGAGAGCGCGAAAATGAGTTACGAGTACCTGCAGAAGCTCACTGTTTGATTCGCTTACCCAGGTTATGATCGGTGGTTAGCGCAGACCTGCTTTTCAAGGTCTTCGGCTCTTTTCACCCGCACGGTAGGGTGGCGGACCTCCGATGCCCGTGCGCACTGCTTCTAATCACGTAGAAAGCACGGCTTCGGGATGATTCTTGGCGATCATGAGTAGCTTGAGGGCTGCTTGGTCAGGCTGTCGCACCCCCTGCTCCCAGCTTTCAACGGTATTGGGGCTGACGTTGAGAAAGCGGGCAAAGAGTGTCTGGCTGGCATTAAGCGCAAGACGAATCTTCCGAATTTCAGCCGGCTTGAGGGGCCTGGGTGGCGCCGGGATTTCCGTGGTACGGAGGTTGACGTGCTTGCCCCGCTCAAAGGCTGCGGCGTCAACCAGAGACTGACGTAAATCGTCAAAGACTCTCACTCGGATTTTTCTTGCCATGCTACCTCCTAGCGCCCTTCAGCTCCGCGACCATTCGGCGGAGCGCTGTCCGTTCTCGAGAATCCAGATCCTCCTGCTCGTCCTTATCCAGTAGAATAAGCAGGTGGATATGATCGCGGCGCTCTAAGAACAGATACCAGTAGCGGAATCCGCCCCGCTTTCCTTTCCCTCTCCCAGGATTGCCGGTTCGGGCCTTTCGTATTCCGCCCAATCCTTGGACGACCGTTCCTCGCTGAGGATTGGCGATTAGGTCATCCTGGATGGCATTCAGTACATCTTCGAAGTTGTCACCCGCAAGTTCTCTCAATCGTCGTGTGAAGGCCGTGGATTCAATGAATACCACAAGATAGGATATACCACGATGTGGTATAAAGATCAAGATCTTTGGTTACGAGAATCGTTTCACTATTGCGAATGCGGGAATCCGGTTGGTTAGCGGCTTGGCCCCTCGCTCGCGCGGGGCTGAGAACGCATGCAATCATTCATCCCCATGTGTGAGCCGCTGGCACTAGATCGCACGGAATGACATCAAATGCTGTCGTGTTCGATCTGCGCGGGCCCGGCGGTAACACGAATTTCAGAATTATAATACGACAGAGTAAGACTATGCTATTCTGGCGGACGAGATCATATGCATATCCCCGATGGCTATCTGAGTCCGAGCACCTGCGCGGTGTTGTACGCGGGCTCGGCGCCTTTCTGGTACGTGGCGCTGCAGCGATTGAAGCGCCGGCTGAGCACCCGGCTGATTCCGCTGCTGTCCGTCTTTGCCGCGTTTTCTTTCCTGGTGATGATGTTCAATCTGCCGCTGCCAGGCGGCACCACCGGGCACGCGGTGGGTGTGAGCATTGCCGCCATAGTCCTCGGCCCGTGGGCTTCCGTTCTCGCAGTTTCGATTGCGCTATTGATGCAGGCTCTTTTCTTTGGAGACGGTGGCATCACCACGCTCGGGGCCAACTGCTTCAACATGGCGATTGTCGGCTCGCTTGTGGCTTACCTCGTTTACCGGCTCTTGGCCGGGCGGGCAGCCATCACGTCCTCGCGGCGGGTCGTCGCAGCGGCTTTGGCGGGCTACGCAGCGATCAACGCTGCGGCGTTTTGCGCCGCCGTCGAATTCGGCATTCAGCCGCTGCTCTTCAAGGACCCGAGTGGCGCGCCCTTGTATGCTCCCTATCCTTTGGGAATTGCCATTCCCGCCATGATGATTGGGCACTTGACCTTTGCCGGCCTCGCGGAGTTGGTCTTGACGGGCGGAGTGGTGGCCTATTTCCAGCGCGCCAACCCTTCTATGCTGGAGCACACCGCCCCCGGCGCAGTTCGCGGCGATGAAGCCCGCCAGGTTGCGATTCAAGGCGTTTGGAGCACCCTTCGCCCACTTTTGATTGCTCTGGCTTTGCTCTTGGCAATGACTCCTTTGGGCATCCTTGCGGGCGGCGCAGCCTGGGGCGAGTGGGGCGCCCGCGACTTCTCCGCGGCAGGGGCTCGGCAGCGGATTGCCGCAGCTTCCAGCAACGTGACTCCGCCTTTCCATGCGCCTCAAGGCCTGGAGCGCCTTTGCTCCGTGTGGACTGCGCCGTTTCCTCAATACGCTCCTGCTTTCGTTCGGCGCCCGGCTATCGGCTACCTGCTGTCTGCGATGTTTGGTTCCGGCACCATCATCCTCGTTTCGCTGATGGTCAACGCGCTGTGGGCGCGCAGAGGCAGTCCGACTATCTCCACAGCAGTACTAGGTGATCCCCCTCCTCTACGGAAGGGGTAGGGTGGTGGGCACTGGGTCGATGCGACGTTCAACCACCCCTAACCCGTCCTTAACAAGGAGGGGAATTCGGCCAGGTTTTTCGCGGGCGTAAACAGGTCGCGCATGAGTTTTGTCGAACGCACACTATCGAGTCTCGTAAATGCCATGGAGCGGGCTCTCTATGCCGAAGAACTTGCCAAAAGCCACGGCCTGCTCCAGCGACTGGATCCGCGCATCAAGGTGGTGGGTCTGCTGGCTCTGGTTGTGGCCTCCGCGATGGCTCACAGGCTTTGGGTTATGGGTGCGCTGTTTGCAGTCGCGGTGGCGTTGGCCGTAATGTCTCGCGTTCCATTGGGAAACCTGGCCAAGCGAGTGTGGCTGGCCATCCTTCTGTTTACCGGAGTCATTGCCCTGCCCGCGCCATTCATTATCCCCGGCCGCGAAATCTGGCGGCTTCCCGGGGTGGGTTGGTCGCTCACGGCGCAGGGGTTGACCAGTGCGTGCTATCTCGTGGCACGGGTGGAAACTGCCGCGACGCTGTCGGTATTGCTCATCCTTTGCACGCCGTGGAGCCACGTACTGAAGGCGCTGCGCGTCCTGCGCGTTCCGGTGGTCTTCGTCGTTATCCTGGGAATGACATATCGCTACATTCTCCTGTTGCTTCAGACCGCTCATGACATGTTCGAGTCGCGGCGGAGCCGGATGGTGGGAAAACTTGAGGCAGCGGAACGCCGTCGCGTGGCCGTCTCGAGCGCGGGAGTTTTGATGTCCAAGAGCTTGCAGCTCAGCGGCGATGTTTATAGCGCCATGCTATCCCGAGGCTTTCGAGGAGAAGTCTTCATCCTGGATGACTTTCGGACCTCGGCTCTGGATTGGCTAATGCTGGCCGTGTTTGGGGTGCTGGCGATAGGCGGGTTCTATTTCGGTCGATGAAACCAGAATGCTGTCATTCCGAGCGCAGACTTCATGAGCCTTCGGCTCACCATTTGTCATGAAAATGCCCTCTCCCCCTTGGGGGAGAGGGTGGCCTGCGACGGCGCTTTCATCAGCCGGCGCGGGTCGGGTGAGGGGGTCCAGGCTCGCTATTTTCATGGCAGCGAGGAATCTCGCCTCGCTCACCCGGGGAGATACGCAGAGCGAGATTCCTCGCTTCGCTCGGAATGACAGCCTCGGGGCATGGGGATGTTACCCGATAAGCGTTAGGGAGAACCGAATGGCAGTTCCGGTTTTCGAGGTTCGAGACGTTACTTTTCGCTATCACCAGGTGGCCGCGCTCGACGGTCTGAGTCTTGCCATTAACGCCGGCAGGCGGGTGGCACTGCTGGGCGCCAACGGTACGGGCAAGTCAACCCTGCTGCGTATACTGGACGGGCTGGCCTATCCGGAACGAGGCGAGGTTCTTTACGATGGCGAGCCGCTCACCGAGAGTCGTTTCGAGAACCTTGAGTTCAGCTGCCAGTTCCGCCGCCGCGTGGGAATGGTATTTCAGAATCCCGATGTCCAGCTTTTTTCCCCGACGGTTTTTGACGAGGTGGCCTTTGGACCCTTGCAGCTTGGCTGGCCCAAGGACGAAGTCCGCCGGCAAGTCGGCCGGATGATCGAGGTCATGAAGATAGCCCAACTCAAAGATCGTTCACCTCATCAACTGTCGACGGGCGAGAAGAAACGGGTCACGCTGGCATCCGTGCTGGTGCTTGACCCGGAAGTGCTGCTCCTCGACGAACCCACGGCGGCGCTGGACCCGAAGAGTGCGAGCCAGATGATCGATTTCCTGGTGGGCTGGCGGGGCGGAGCGAAGACCGTGATCACGACCACACACCAACTGGATATCGTCGAGGATATCGCAGACGACTGCTACGTTTTCGAGACGGGCCGTGTGGTCGGCGAAGGTGCGCCGCGAGAGATTCTGCGCGACACGGGGTTGCTCGAGCGGACCAATCTGATCCACGTTCATCGCCACGTTCACGCCTCCGGCGAAGTCCATTCGCACGCGCACGTGCATCCCCACAAACATTCCGAGATGTCATCCTGAGCGCAGCGAAGGATTTGCGCAGTTTCTTTCTTGGAACTGGGTGGTGGATTTGGCGGCGGGCGCGGCAAAGGTCCGCCGCGAGAGGAGGGGGTTGATATGCCGGCGATAATTGCAATGCTGCGCGGGCTGAACGTAGGTCCGCACAACCGTATCAGTATGGAGGCCCTGCGCGCTTTGTGCGTCTCACTCGACTGGCAGGGCGCCGAGACCTACGTGCAGAGCGGGAATGTAGTGTTTCGAAGCAAGGAACGCAATCTTAATGCTCTAGCGAAGCAATTCGAAGACGCATTTGAGAAAAAGTTTGGATTCACCGCCCTGCTGGTTCTGCGGACTGCGGCCGAAATGCGGTCGGTGATTGCGAACAACCCATTTGCCGCGCGGAAAGAGATTGAGTCCGGCAAGTTTCACGTGCTGTTTTTGACGGAGGAAATTAGTCCCGAGGCGCAGAAGCAACTCGAGGCGACGAAAGTCGGCCCGGAAGAGATCAAGACGCGCGGCCGCGAGTTGTATATCTACTACCCAGCGGGCGCCGGCCAGTCGAAATTGCCGGCCGTGATGGATCGCATATTGAAGAAGGCCGGAACGGCAAGGAACTGGAACAGTGTAACGAACCTGCTGGAAATGGCGGACAAGTTAGAGGACTCCTCAGGATGAACGGAGCCACGTTTATCATAGTTACAGGCGCCTTCGGTTTTTCGGAAGGATACATTGCCGCCCGACTGCTTGCCTGCGGTGAACAGGTGCTGGCGCTGAGGTCTGACGCGCCTGCGTGAACACCTCATTCGGGCTGTCATTGCGAGCCCTTCGCTGTCATCCTGAGTCCTTCGCTTGTCATTCTGAGCGGAGCGAAGAATCTCGCTCTGCCGCTCAGGGTAAACTCCGCGAAGAGCCTGTCCTGAACGAAGTGAAGGAATCTCGCTCTGGGTGCTCGTGGTAAACTTCGTGAGGAATCTTGCCCCGAGTGGTTTCAAGGCAGTCACATGAAAACGATTCCCCTCCTTCGTTAAGGAGGGAGTAGGGCGGTTGGTCCGGTCGTGGTGCTGCCACCCACCACCCCTGCCCCTCCTCCCGGTGAGGAGGGGAGTTAATTAAAGTTACGATTTGGTGGATTCGGGTCACGCAGGACGGGTTGACCCGCCAGATGACGGGTCAAATCGCCGCTACCGGCCAGGATGAAAAATGCGGATCACCATCACTCGAAGAAGATTGCAGACGATCGCCCTTCTGTTGTTCGTTATCATCGGCGCCGCTATGGCGCAAGGTTCCTTCACCATCGAACAGGTAACGAGCTCGCCCTTTCCGACCGAGCTTGTGGCTTCGCCGGCCGGCAACAGGGTAGCTTGGGTGTTCGATGCGCGGGGGATGCGCAACATCTGGGTGGCCGAGCCGGGCGCCGGCGGAGCTTACCGTTCGCGGCAGATCACCCAATACGCCCAGGACGACGGGCAGGACGTTGGCGAACTCGCGTGGACTCCCGACGGCAAGGCGATCGTGTATGTTCGAGGGGGCGACCTGGAGAATGGCGGCAACTATCCCAATCCCGCGAGTGTTCCCGAGAGTGTCGAGCAGGACGTCTGGGCGGTCTCGCTCGAAGGCGGAGCGCCGCGCAAGCTGGCCGAGGGCCATTCTCCAGCCGTTTCTCCCAAGGGCGATAGTGTAGCCTATATCTTCAAGGACCAGGTGTGGCTGGTGAAGCTGGCTTCCGGGGCCAAGCCGGAACAACTGATCCACGACAAGGGCAAGTGCGACTCGCTCGATTGGTCTCCGGACGGCTCGAGTCTCGCGTTCGTCAGCCGCCGCGGCGATCACAGCTTCGTGGGTGTCTACAACGCATCGAGCAAGGGCCTTAATTATCTCGACCCGACGGTCGATCACGATTCCGGGCCGGCATGGTCGCCCGACGGCCGGCAGATTGCCTTCCTGCGGATTCCTGCCGGCGGCGACCTGACCTTCGGACCGAGGCGAACCGGCCAGCCGTGGTCGATCCAGGTGGCCGACGCGGCCACCGGCCATGGTCGCGAAGTGTGGCGAGCCGAGACGGGCCAGGGCAGCGTTTTTCACGGAATCGTCGGCGAGCATCAGATCATCTGGGGCGCAGGAGACGTATTGGCCTTCCCCTGGGAACGTGACGGTTGGACGCATCTTTATTCCGTTCTCGCGGCGGGCGGCACGGCGAAGCTCCTCACGCCGGGCGATTTCGAAGTCGAGTTCGTATCCCTCAGCCCCGATCGCCGGACGTTGGTTTTCGCCTCAAACCAGGATGACATTGACCGCCGCCATCTGTGGTCCGAGCCGGTTTCGGGAGATCGACCCACGCGGCTTACGGGCGGCGAGGGGATCGAGTGGTCGCCGGTGATGATGCACGACGGCGCCATTGCCTTGCTTCATTCCGACGCCCAGCGCCCGGCGCGTCCGGCGGTGCTTGCGGGCGGGGGCGAAATCCGCGACCTCGCTCCCGAGAGTCTTCCCGCCGACTTTCCTTCCGCCGAACTCGTTACTCCGCAGCAAGTGATTCTCACCGCTTCCGATGGGCTGCGTGTGCACGCGCAACTTTTCCTGCCCAAGGATGGAGCTGCCGGCGTGCGGCGCCCGGCGGTGATCTTTATGCACGGCGGCTCGCGGCGTGAAATGCTGCTAGGCTGGCATTACATGGGCTACTATCATAACGCCTATGCGCTCAATCAGTATCTCGCCAGCCGTGGTTACGTGGTGCTGTCGCTCAACTATCGCAGCGGCATCGGCTACGGCCTCGACTTTCGCGAGGCGCTCAATTACGGCCCGAGTGGCGCCAGCGAGTTCAACGACGTCGAGGGCGCGGGCCTCTACTTGCGCCAGCGCGCCGACGTTGATCCAAGTCGCATCGGGCTATGGGGCGGCTCTTACGGCGGCTATCTGACGGCGCTGGGCCTGGCTCGAGCTTCAGACCTTTTCGCCTGTGGGGTTGATCTGCACGGCGTGCACGACTGGAACCTCGAAATCGAGAACTGGCCGCACTCGCCCGCGCGCGAGGAAGCTTCAAGGCTGGCGTGGGAGTCGTCGCCGCTCGCGTCAGTCGACACGTGGCGCTCGCCCGTGTTGCTGGTGCAGGGGGACGACGACCGAAACGTGCCCTTCTCGGAATTGGTCCGCCTGGTGGAGGCGCTGCGGAAACAGAAGGTGGAATTCCAGCAGCTTGTTTTCCCCAACGAGATTCACGATTTCCTGCGGCATAGCACCTGGCTCGCCGCCTATCACGCCGCCTCGGATTTCTTCGACCAGCACCTCAGGAAATAATGCACTGTGTTGTAAAATGACGGTGAGAGGATAGGAACATGCTCGATTGGTCGAAATGCCACATTGTTGAGAGCGTTCCGGGCAAACGCAGCGGTGCATGGGTATTCCGGGATACCCGCACACCGGTTTCAGTTGTGTTTGACAATCTGGAAGCAGGAGCCACGATCAGCGAAATCATGGAGTGGTTTCACTTGTCCCACGAACAGGTGACCGCCGTCATCGAGTTCGCGGCTCGAAGCCTCGATGCGCCACCCACTCAGCCGTCCGCCCCAAGGCTTGATGCTCATACTATTTGACAACGGCGTTCCAGCCCCCCTCCGGCATGCGCTCGAAGGCCATGTAGTGGTCGAAGCCTTCGAGCGCGGATGGGACCGGTTTCTTAACGGCGAACTGATAGCGGTTGCGGAGGCAGCGGGCTTCGAGGTCTTGTTGACCACTGACAAGAACATCCGTTACCAGCAAAACCTGAAGGCTCGGAAAATCGTCTTCGTGGTTCTCGGCAATCAGCAATGGCCCACTTTGCGCCGCTATGCCGAAAAGGTCGTAGCCGCTATCAATGCCGCGACTCCCGGCAGTTACATCGAGGTGGAGATACCGTTTGAGTAAACCCGGGTCACTACGCGCGGCAGGCGCGAGTTTGAAATCTGCAAACTCTGATCTCGAATGCCCCCCGCGTGCGCTCGGCGAGTAGTGGGCAGCGCAGATTCGCCGCCGCGGAGAGTCAGCCGCTTTTAGCACTAAATAATCTCGTTGTTGTTAATATGCGCGTCCGAACACGGCCATCGAAAGAGCCGCGGAGTCCCGACACCAGGGACGCGCTGCCAGTTCGAGAACGACAGATTCTCTGTTTGGGTGTAGAGTGGAACGGTTTTCAAATGGAAGGTGGCAGTCCGGCCACAATTCAACCCATCGGGTGTCCAGGTGAAATTCACTGACCTGCGCGGTATTCTTCAATATGTTCCGCAATTCCGGGAAAAGACCTTCGTAATTGCCGTGGACGGCGACATCGTTACGGACGAAAACTTCCCGAACATCCTTTTGGACGTCGCGGTGTTGCGCTCCCTCAACATCCGCGTGGTGCTCGCGCATGGGGTGGCAGCACAAATTAAGGCTGCCGCTGAGAAACAAGGTATACAAGCCTCCGACCTCGATGGCACGGGCGTGACGGATGCTCCGACACTGCAGATAGCCCTGAACGCCGCGAACCGTCTCACGCACGAGATTCTGGAAGGCCTTGCAGCCCATGACCTGCGCGCCGCCTCCACCAATGCGATCATTGCCCACCCTCTGGGAATCATCCAGGGCGTCGACCACCAATTCACCGGCAAGGTGCAACGTATCGACACAGAGCTTCTCCAGACTTTGCTCGATCGGGGAATCATTCCCGTCCTTCCGCCTCTGGGCTTTGATGGCGACGGCAAGACTTACAGGACGAACTCCGACAGCGTCGCGGTTGCGGTGGCTGAGAATTTAAAGGCAATAAAGCTGATTTATTTCACGGCGCAGGATGGGCTGCGGCACAACGGTCAACTGATTCGCACGATGCCGGTGGGGGACCTGCAAAAACTCATACAAGTCGCTCCCGGCGGATTCGCGCCGGGAATGCTTTCGAAGGCTCAGCATGCGGCGGCTGCGTGCTTGGCCGGAGTGGAGCGCGTCCACATTGCCAGCGGCCGTGAAGATGAAGGACTGCTGGCCGAAGTGTTCTCCAACGAGGGCATTGGCACGCTCATTTACGCAAACGAATACGAGCAGATACGGCCTGCTAAGAAGAAGGACATCCGGGCCATCCAGAGGCTGACGAAGAAGGCGGTGGAAGCGGAAGAACTCATGCGGCGAACACGCGTCGAAATGGAGAAGAACCTGGGGGACTACTACATCTTTGAAATCGACAAGAACCCCGTGGGCTGCGTGGCTTTGCACATCTATCCCGAGCAACAACTGGGAGAACTCGCCAGCCTTTTTGTGAGTCCCGCACACGAAAACCAGGGCATCGGCCGAAAGCTGATTCAATTTATCGAAAACAAAGCTCGCGAAGCCGGGATGAATGAACTGATCGTACTCTCGACGCAGGCCTTTACTTACTTCCAGTCGAAATGCGGCTTCTCGGAAGGCGCTGCGGATAACCTCCCGCCTGCCCGCCGGGCAAAATACGATCAAAGCGGAAGGAATTCGAAGATCCTGATGAAGCCCTTGAGAGTTGATGCCTAGCCCCGGCGGGTTGGCGCAGACCTACGGTTTGATGTCTCGGAGGTTCGCGGCAGCGAACCTTAGTTGTACCTCGGCCATCGCTCCGAATAGTTTCGCTACGCGAAATCGCAGGCTTCAGAAGACGAAGTCTGCGCCAGCCAAATGCAGATTCTTCGCTTCGCTCAGAATGACATGTCATCCTGAGCCCGTTCGCTTCGCTCAGGGTAAACTCCGTGGAGGATCTGCTTTTCTTCGCGCGCCGCGAAGAAACTGGCCTGTGTGGTCAATGCGAAAGTAGGGGCGGTTCGCGAACCGCCCCTACGCATTACCACGCGGACCGGTGGCCATCACAACTAAACCGGCTAGAAGTTGAGCATCAGCCCAAATTGGAGCAACCGGTTGTTAAGAGCCGAACTGATGACGCCCGCGCCGGCCACTCCGATGCCTGCGGCGGGTTGATTGAAATTCGGACTGTCAAAGGTATCGTACGTCTCCGCCTTGAACGTCAGGCTTCCGCCCTCGCCAAGCTTCGTTATCGGGAACTTCTTGCTCAGTGCGAAATCCATATCCGTGAACGGCGGCCCGTACAGAATATCTCTGCCGGAGTTTCCGAAGGTGTACGGGTTAGGCTCGACGAACGCCGACGTATCAAACCACCCGTTGATGTTCGGATTCGCCAGCTTGCCGCTGCCGATGCGGTTCGGCCGCCAGGTGCCGGATAAGGCGCCGCTGAGATTGTCTGTGCCCATATAGGGGGTGAACGGAGTCCCGTTGCGTGCCGTGAAAACGGAACTGAGTTCCCAGCCGCCCAGAACGGCGTCACCCACCCCCCCGCGATTCAGGAAATGGCGTCCACGTCCCACCGGAAGCCGGTAGATGAAATTCCCGTTGAGCACGTTCCGCTGATCCACTGGCGAGTTTCCGTAATCTGCTTGTGGAGTATAAGCATCCTGCCACACCGACGGGGCGCCGGTACCGCCGTTTGCGGTCATGGAATCCAGCGAATGCGAATAAGCGTAATTGACGGCGAACAATAGCCCGTGGCCCATATCTTTCTTGACCGTAATCTGCAGGGAGTTATACTCACCATAATCAACCGGGTCGAAATCCGTAATGGACGCAAACTGGGGGAAAGGTCGGTTTGCTTGTGCATTGCCCGGCCCCAGCAGATTCACCGGCACCTGGTTCATGTCTCTCCAGCTCCCGGTAGCCGGCATGTGCAACGACCTGTTTCCGACATAGGCTACGTCTATCAACACACCGCCCTTCGTCTGGTGCTGGATATCAAGCCGGTACTGCTGGTTATAGCCCATCGGGATATTCGGGGAGATATAGCCCACCGACTGCCCGTTCAGGAACGAATTGGTGCGCGTGGCGCTCGTGGGGTAGAGCGGCGGAGGCGCACCCTGCTGCATGGTGAAGATGGGATGGATCAGGTCGGTAGAGGTTTCGAAGCCTGATATACCCCAGCCTTGTGCCACATTGGGGCCATAGTTGTACTGAGCCCACAGGATACTGAAGACGCCGTAGCCGCCCCGGACCGACCAGTTGGGCTTGGGTGTCCAGGCAAAACCCACCCTGGGCGCGAAGAAGTGATAGTGGGTGTTCTCTATGTGTGTCCAACCCTCACCGGCATAAGTCATGGCGCCGGGTGTCCCTGTTGCCGAATTGATCAAGGTGGGATCGAAGTTGGAGATGCGATTGAACGTTTCCCCGTACCCTGCCTGAATCACCCACCGCACTCCCGCCGAAAGCGTCAGGTTGGGACGGACCTTAAATTCGTCCTGGACGAAGGGCTGCGCGGTCCACATCCTTTCGCCGGTGGTGGGCGTGGCACTGACGCTCCAAGTGTCCGGCAAGCCGAGGAGGAAATCCGCGAACCCCTCGCCACTACTGGTGCTGATCGAAGGATTCCGGCTGAAAATGCCGTTGAAGTCGAAGGCGCCTTCCTGCTCACTATTGGAGTTAAACCAATCCTTGGTAAGCTCGCCGCCCCATTTGATAACGTGCTTGCCCTTGACCCAGGTGAAATCGGCCCCGGGGCCATATCCCACCTCGGTATCGAGCCCGGTGCCGCCTGTCCCGATGGACGTGCCCAGCGTCCCCTCAATCGTCGTCGAGGGGAACATATCCGCAACCGGGTTCGCGAGACCCAGCCGCTGCGGCCAGCCCTTGCCGGTGGCCACGCTTTGATACGTGCCGTGCTCACGAGCGATCGAAACGCGGAATTCACCCACTAAACGAGGGCTGATGGTCCAGACGTCGGTAATCTCCGACTGGTATTCCTTGATATCCCAGCCGTCGTTATCAATTAGAGGGTCCGCGGCGGGATACCCGAGATGCGCGGGCACGATCTCGAGATTGCCCGTCAGGCGCTGGGACGAAGAAATGTTGTAGTCGATCTTGGTGTTGATCCATTTGCCCGGCTCCGTGACACGGTCCAACCAGTAGAAATTGTTGTAAAGCCCGGGCAGATTAGGCGCTGGGAAGTTCGACGCGATGGCGGCCGATACCTTGTCGAACCTGGCCTGGGGAATGGTGTTGTTCTGGAATGGTTGATTCACGTAATTCCCATTCTGGACGGCCAGGGTGGAAGGATCGTAGATAGTCTGAAATTGCGGATCGGTGAATTGGCCCGCGAGCATGGCAGCCGTCGGGAATGTGGCGAAGGAGGGGTAATCATTAATGTTGGTGTTCTGTTGGTAGTTGAAGTGAAAGAACAGCTTGTCGTGCTTGATCGGTCCGCCGATCGACGCGCCGAACTTGTTCCAGCGCAGAGGCGTTTGGGGGCCAATCGTGAACCAGTTGCGGGCATCAAATATGTTATTCTCGACGTACTCGAAGGCGTCGCCGTGAAAATGGTTGGTGCCGCTCTTGGTCACCACGTTAAACACCGAAGTCCCGTTTCCGTATTCGGCCCCGAAGTTCGCGGTGAGCATCTTGATTTCCTGAATGTCATCCAAGGGGGGTTGCATCCAGTCGGGATTCACGTCCTCGACCAAAAAGGCGCGTCCCCCGTCCACCTGCCAGTTCGAGTTCAAACCGCCCATGCCATTGACGCCCACGTTCGATCCGTTAGCGCCCCCATAATTCATCGAGGATCCGCCCTGGTTCACGCCGGGTATCACCGCCAGGAGGTTGTACCAGCTCGCGCCGACATTGGGGAGTTCAGTCACCGGCGCCGCCGTCAGCGTGGTGCTCTGCTCCGCATTCTCCGTTTGAACCAGTGCGACCGGGGCTGTCACCGTAACGGACTGTGTTGTGGCTCCAATCTCGAGCTGGGCGTTCAGCGTGATAGTCTCGAGCCGCATATCGACGTTTTCTCGAATGAATTCTTTAAATCCCTCTTTGGAGAAGGTGACGGAATACGGTCCCACCGGCACCGAGGGCGCGTCGTATAAGCCCGTCGCATCGGTCGTCGTCCGCTGAACCACGCCCGTCGCAAGGTTCCTGATGGTGATGGCGACACCAGGAATCACTCCTCCAGTTGAATCCGTCACCGTGCCCCGGATTTCGCCGCTTTGCCGGCTCTGGCCCGCCGCCAGGCCAACCGAAAGCAAAATCGCTAGTAATGTAACCCCTGCAATCCGCAAGCCTCCCACGGAAGGCGTTGGAACACTCATTATTTTTCACCTCTGATTAATTTCGACCGGGGACACGACGCAAAGAAAATAACGTTGCACGACACAGAGGCACGGGCGCGTTATTACAATTCTGCCTGAACCCAGGGTGCAGACGAAAAGACTTTCAGCCGACACGCAAATCTCATCGCCTCTATGTTAGACCATAGTCTCAGTCTGTCAAGTGACGCGAAATGGCCCCAACCCGTCGATAAGGTGGGTCGAGGAGGCTAGGGCCCCTGGCCTTGCGCCTTTACGTCGCACGCGGCTGGAGCCGGGCGGTGTACGGGTAGGGCTTGCCCTCATAAGCGTTCACTTAACGCCTCAACTGGTCAAGTGGTGGCAATTTGGGTCTCGTTCGCCACTAAATTCAGGCCCGGAGGGCCGACAGGGAGTAGCCCACGGCGTGA
>Ga0187852_1001549_pt1 | contig 21124 bp, 16 predicted proteins | sample June2016WEW_6_40_FD_134511 | JGI IMG/M metagenome (GOLD analysis project Ga0187852, IMG submission 134511) | Peatland microbial communities from SPRUCE experiment site at the Marcell Experimental Forest, Minnesota, USA - June2016WEW_6_40 | ecosystem: Environmental > Terrestrial > Soil > Wetlands...
ATGGGCACAGCTACGCGGTTATAAAACGGCGCGCCCACCGTCACCTTGCTGCCTTGGACGTAATCCGACAGAATAGGAAAGAGCGTGCCCCACAGAATCACGAAGCAGGCAGCGAGCAGCACCAGATTATTGAAGAGGAAGCTCGATTCGCGGCTCACCAGCGACTCCAACTCGTGCTCGGTCTGCAAGTGGCTGCGCTGCAAAACGTAGGTGAAGATGCAGACCGCCAGCACAATCAGCATGAAAGTGATGAACCAGCTGCCGATAGACGATTGCGCAAAGGCATGCACGGAGCTCACCAGTCCGGCGCGCGTCAGCAGCGTGCCCAGCATCGTGAGCAGGAATGTGGAAAAGATCAGCCACACGTTCCAGCTCTTCATCATGCCCTTGCGCTCCTGCATCATCACCGAGTGCAGGAAGGCCGTGCCCGTCAGCCAGGGCATGAAGCTCGCGTTCTCCACCGGGTCCCAGCCCCAGTAGCCGCCCCAGCCCAGCACCGCATAGGCCCAATGCATGCCCAGAAAAATGCCGCAGGTAAGAAAGACCCAGGTCACCATGGTCCAGACGCGCGTGATGCGAATCCACTTCTCGCCGGGGTAGCGCATCATCAGCGCGCCCAGCGCAAAGGCAAAGGGAACCGAGAACCCCACGTAACCCAGGTAGAGCAAAGGTGGATGGATGACCATCTCCGGGTACTGGAGCAGGGGATTCAGGCCGTTGCCGTCGTCGGGAATGGCGCCTTGCCAGAGCGCGAAGGGCGGGGCCGCCCAAACCAGGACCGCCAGAAAGAACACCTGCACGCCGGCCAGGATCGTGCCCGCGTAGGCATACAGCTTGACATCCGTCTTGTGGCGCAGCCGCAGAACGAATCCATACATTCCCAAAAGCCACGCCCACAGCAGCAGCGAGCCCTCCTGGCCGCTCCACAGCGCCGCGAACTTGTAAGGAATGGGCAGCGCCCGGTTGGAGTGCTCAAGGATGTAAGTAATCGAGAAGTCGTTGTTGAAAACCGACCAGACCAGGGCAAATGCGGCCCCGGTGACGGCCACAAAGACGGCGATTCCGGCCCGGCGGGCGGTGTCGGCCAGCCGCTCAGGCGAAATCCATGTCGGCTGCCCGGTGGCGATCAGCCGCAAGGCCACCGCTCCTGCAAAAAGGTTCCAGGCGGCCAATGCTAACGCAATAAGAAGACAGAGACTTCCGAAGGCTGCCATGATGACTCCGCAATGATTTTCGCACGCGCAGGAGGGGAAGCGTCGACCTCCGGCGTAGCTATTCTCTATCCATCATAGACTTGTCAGATGTGATTTGGCTCACCCAATGGGTGGATGAGAAATGCGCGCGCCCGAAACGGTCCGCCTTCAGGCCACCGCGTCTTTCCGTTGCGCCAGCATCTGGCCGGTAAGAGTCAGCATTCTCTCGGCGGCAAGGGGCTTGGCGAGGAAGACGACGTTCGCCTGGGTATAGTCGGCCGGGTCGTCGCTGCCGGCGCCCAGAACCAGGACCGGGAGATCGGGAATGCGCGTTCGCAACTCCCTCACAAACGCGGGCCCGCCGATCCCGGGCACTTGGTGGCCGCAGATGACCAGACCCAGTTTCCTCGCGAACTCGGGTTGTTCGATCAGGCAAAGCGCCTCGGCTGCGTCGGTGGCCCGGCACACTTCGCCGAACCGCCGTCCCAGGAGCGAAAGCATCATGGAAGCTTGGAGTGGGTCGTCGTCCACGAGGAGAATGGTTGTCATTGGCTGCGAGTGGCGCCTGAAACCCCGAACGCTGCGCCGTTTCTATTGACTTACTGAGCAGTGAGATGGCGAATCACGGCCTCCGGTTGTCTGGAGGCGGATTCCCCACGGCTCAGCCGAACAGAAACTCCTTCTCACGGAGCTCCTTGATCGTATCGCGCAACCTGGCAGCCTTCTCGAATTCGAACTTCTTCGCCGCCTCGCGCATCTCTGCCTCTAATTTGGCGATGAAACTGTCGAGTTCCGCCTGGGTGGCAAACCCCTCCGGCACGCCCGCCGTCTCCTCCTCGTCGATCTCTCCGTATTCGGCCTTGAGAATGTGCGCCAGGCCCATATCCACCTGGCTGACGATCGACTGCGGCGTGATGCCGTGCTCTTCGTTGTAGGCGCGCTGGATGGCCCGGCGGCGATCCGTCTCGTCGATCGCCCGGCGCATGGAATCGGTGATCGTGTCGGCATAAAGGATGGCCCTGCCCTCGATGTGCCGCGCCGCCCGGCCCATGGTCTGGATCAGCGACCCGGCCGAGCGCAGAAAGCCCTCTTTGTCCGCGTCCAGAATCGCTACCAGCGAAACCTCCGGCAGGTCCAGCCCCTCGCGCAGCAGGTTAATGCCGATCAGCACGTCGAATTCGCCCTTGCGCAGCCCCGCCAGCAGCTTCACGCGCTCCAGGGTCTCGATCTCCGAGTGCATATACCGGCAGCGCACGCCCACCTCGGTGTAGTAGCCGGCCAGATCCTCGGCCATGCGTTTCGTCAGCGTCGTCACCAGAACTCTCTCGTTGCGCTTGGCACGGTCGCGAATCTCGGCCAGCAGGTCGTCGATTTGCCCCTTGACTGGCCGAATTTCAACCTCGGGATCGACCAGCCCCGTCGGCCGAATCACCTGCTCGACGACCACCCCGCTGGCTCGCGTCAGCTCATACGGCCCCGGCGTGGCCGAGACGTACACCACCTGGTGTACGCGGTTCTCAAACTCGTCGAACTTGAGCGGCCGGTTGTCCATCGCCGAGGGCAGCCGGAAGCCGTAGTCAACGAGCGTTTGTTTGCGGCTGCGGTCGCCGTGCCACATGCCGTGCACCTGCGGAATCGTCGCATGGCTCTCGTCCACAAACAGCAGGAAATCGCGCGGAAAGTAGTCGAGCAGCGTGGGCGGAGGCTCGCCCGGTAACCGGCCCGAGAAGTGCCGCGAGTAGTTCTCGATCCCGTGACAGTAGCCCATCGACTTAATCATCTCCAAGTCGAAGCGCGTCCTCTGATGCACGCGTTGCGCTTCTACCATGCGCCCTTCCGCTTCCAGATACTTCACCCACTCGTTCAACTCGGCGGTGATGGAATCGATCGCCTCGGCCTTGCGTTCCGGCTGAACGACATAATGGCTCTTGGGATAGATCGGCAGCCGCGCGTACTTCTGCTTGACCGTTCCGAAGAGCGGATCGATCTGCGCCAGCGACTCAATCTCGTCTCCGAACATCTCTATCCGATAGGCGGACTCATCGTAAGTAGGGAAGACCTCGATCACGTCTCCTCTCACTCGAAAAGTCCCGCGCCGGAAATCCGTGTCGTTCCTCTCGTAGAGAATCTCCACCAGCCGCCGCGTAATGTCTTTGCGGCTGATGTGCTGGCCCTTCTCGAGCAGCAGCAACATGCCGTAGTAGGCCTCGGGTGATCCGAGCCCATAGATGCAGCTCACCGAGCTGACAATAATCGCGTCCCTGCGCTCGAAGAGCGACCGCGTAGCCGAGAGCCGCAGCTTGTCCAGTTCCTCGTTGATGGTGGCTTCCTTCTCGATGTAGAGGTCGCCGGCGGGAATGTAAGCCTCTGGCTGGTAGTAGTCGTAGTAGCTGACAAAGTACTCGACGGCATTCGAGGGGAAGAACTGCTTGAACTCGTGATAAAGCTGCGCCGCGAGGGTCTTGTTGTGCGCCAGGATCAACGCCGGCCGGTTCGACTGCTCAATTACCTTGGCCATCGTAAAAGTCTTGCCCGACCCGGTCACTCCCAGCAGAACCTGGTGTTGCTCGCCCGCGGCCAGCCCATCCATAATCTGGTCAATGGCACGGGGTTGATCGCCCCTGGGCTTGTACCCGGTCACAAGCTGAAAGTCCATTCAGGGATTATATGGCAATAGCGAATGAAAGACGAAAAATTGGACGAAAGGAAAGTCGTCAAACAAGTGATGCTTTGGCGACATCGGCCTCAGTGTCAAGATTGCGTAATTCGTATTGATGAACGGCATCGTCGCAGCCCTCGACGACAATGCGCTGCGTAGCGTACCAGCAAAGCGTTTTGGTCACGTCTCCGGCGCTGACGCGCCAACGCGAACCGTCACTCAGCGTCACGGTCTCGCCGCTCTTCGAAATTCGCATGACCGATAGCTCTTCTCCAATGCTGTTATATGGCCTCATGGGTATAAACTTGGCTTTCATTTCTCCTTCAACTGTTTCAGGATTTCTTTCGCGTAGGCGAATTCGATCAAAACAGAACTTTGTACAGTTCTCCCTTTTTGCTCCGGCAGGCGCCGAATCCGTGGCCAGTCATGCCCACCGTGAACTCGCACGTCAGGATCGAGCCCTTGTCGCCTATCAATATCGCTTCACCCTCGCGCCTCCCGGATTGGCTGACAGAGGTCGCGGTGGCGCTCCCCGTGGCTGAGCCCTCCGGGCCATATACGGAACCGAAAACCGACCCCCACCCCACCGTCCCGCCGACCGCAATCGAATACTCGCCGGTTCCCACTTCTCCGTTTGCGAAGGTTGCCGCCATGTTTCCGTGCCCGCTCCCGTTAAACGTGTAGCTGAATGGCGTTTTCTCTCCGGTGGCGAGGTTATAGACGTTGCCGTGAGCGGTGCCACGAGCGGTGCAACCGAGCAGTGAGACAGCCGCGAGTAGGATGACTAAGGCACACAACCACCTTGGTTGCACACTTTCTGCCATAACGTCCCCCCTGGCCGTTGATTCTACGCCTAAACAGCGTGACTCCGGTGGGTGCCCCGGGTCCCTCGCCTTTGGGACCGGGGATAGAGCTCGGCTGCTTATGAAGTCTGCCTCCCCAAAATCACGCACTCTTAGCCAGCGTGCGCATCACGAACTGCGGGTCGGCAGCAATGAGGGTCAGAAGCGCCCGAGCGGCAGCTTCCGGCTGGCGGCGGCCGGACTCCCAATGACGAACGGCATCCACGGACAAACCAAAACGATCGGCGAAACGTTCCTGGCTGAGGCGCAGGCGCTTGCGGATGCCGCGTACGTCAACGGTCTCAGGCAGCGTGACCTTGTATCCCTTGCGTTTCCCCTCCATGTACGCGCGGGCTTCCGCCGTTCCCTGGGCCACCTCTTCGAACAATTTACTCATCGCGTTCCCCTGGTTTCGGCAAAGAAACCCTGCGCCATAGAAAGCTTTGGCGGCGCGCAGGTACATCGGCGTTTCGACCACCGTTTGCACAAGAAAATAGTATGCCATTGGCATGGTGCCGTCAATCGAAATCAAATGCTGCGGTACTGGAAACCGGCCGGGAACCCCCGCCTTTGCTCTTCATCAAGCGAGATGCCGGAGGGCGGGCAGAAGATAGTACACTGCGTGAAGATTACCGGGCAGACAACGACTCAGTGGCAAGGCTTGAGCGAGGTTTGAAAAATGCTCAATCCAGGAAACAAAACCGCTCCGCACGAACCCCAGAAACCCTGGCTGAAGAAAGGACCAAAGCATGTCCCACCGGAAATGGATGTTGGCCACCGCGATCGTGTTCCTGACAACGACTGCGGCCGTGGCTCAGAATACTGCTCCCGAACTCAAAACGGATAAAGACAAGCTCAGCTACGCGCTGGGCATGAACGTCGGCGAGAACTTGCGCAAGCAGGGGCTGGATGTGGACCCAGACCTATTTGCCAAAGCCTTCGTGCAGGCCTTCAGCAACGGCAAGACTGCGATGAGCGACCAGGAGATGCAGACCGTCCTGATGACCGCGGCCCAGGAGATGCAGAAGAAACAGGCGGTGAATGCCGAGCAGGCGCAGATGGAAGGCGAGAGGTTCCTGGCGGAGAACAAGACAAAGGAAGGGGTAGTGACGCTGGCAAGCGGATTGCAGTACAAGATTCTGAAGCAAGGAACCGGCGAGAAGCCGACCATCGAAGACACCGTGGTTTGCAACTACAAGGGCACGCTGATCAATGGGACGGTGTTTGATGCGTCGGAGAAGCACGGTGGGCCGGCGACGTTCCCGGTGAAGGGCTTGATTGCGGGCTGGACCGAAGCGCTGCAACTGATGCCGGAGGGGTCGAAATGGCAGTTGTTTGTTCCGTCGAACCTTGCGTATGGCGCGCATGGGCCTGCAGAAATCGGGCCGAACGCGACGCTGATCTTTGAGGTGGAGCTGGTTTCGATCCAAAAGGCTGCCGCTCCGGCAGCGGGCGGACAGACGGGGACGAGGTAACTGAGCGTGATGAAGAGATAGATTTGGCAATCGAGGGGCGGGATCGGCCAACGATTGGGCGGCAGGATCTGCCCTGGTCTCGCCGAGAGATTGTCGAGTGTCCTGCCTCCGGTGATTGCCTGCAACGAGTTTTGCAAGGGCACGGTTTCAGCCGTTCCGTTCAAGGCACAGAATGAGCGCGGGCTTGGCCGCTAAGGGATGTCCTTCGAGCGCGGCATTGGAAAGAGTTAGGAGCGGCACCACACTAGGATCGCGGCTGTTGACGAAGAACCAGCGCGGATACGACGTGTCTGCGGAGCTCTGCCGTGTACCAGATGGGGCCGTAATCCTCAAGCAATTCAAACAGCTCCTCCAGCACGGGTTTTGGATTCGAGGCTTCCAAACCGTCGTGCCGAGCGGGCTTAGCCTTTTCCAAGCCTTCGAAGAAAGATTGATTGATTCTCAACTGTCCCTCCTCGTGCATCTTGACGGTAAAGTCATTGGATTTGACACCATTCGCTTGAATCGGTAATCGACGCTGTGGTCTCGACCAGGCCTCGAGGAAATTGCACCGGCGTCAGGGCATAACTCTCCTGACTTGAGGGAGAAGCCGCCTAGGCACCCCTAGGTTCGCTTACCGTCCAGGCGCGGGTCTGCTCAATTTTGCTCACATTTTTGAAGAGCGCCAGGAATTCCATCGGAGCAAGACTTCAGCCGTCGTATAAATGAAGGCGGCTTGCCCGCCTGAAACGGCCGCCCAGTCAAGCCGCGCCAATGTTCGAAGTTTCCAGCGGGTGCGGCTCGGGTGAGTATAATTCCGCAGTGCCGTCTAGCCGGCGTAAAGAGGCCGGCGGAAGCAATCGGGAGGGAAGTCAGATGAAATGGGCGAGAGGGGTTTTCTACTGTGCAGCGCTGCTGGCGTGTGCGTGTTTAACAGCTCAGGAAGCACTGGAAGGACGGCTGCTGCGCTTCCCCGACATGCATGGCGGCAAGGTTGTCTTCGTTTATGGGGGTGACCTTTGGCTCGCTTCCGCCACCGGCGGAGCTGCCCATCGCATCACCGCCGATGCCGGGCGGGAGCTGTTTCCCAAGTTCTCGCCGGACGGCAAGTGGATCGCATTTACAGGCCAGTACGACGGAAACTTCAACGTATACGTGATGTCGGCCGAGGGCGGACAGCCGCGGCAACTCACCTTCTACCAGGGCGGCGCAGCGCCGCTCAACGACCGTATGGGAATTCACAACGAGGTGGTGACATGGACTCCCGACAGCAAGCGCGTTCTGTTTCTCTCGCGCCGCGACTCACCTAACGTGTGGACCAAGCGGCTCTATACCGTTTCGATCGACGGCGGCCAGCCAGAGCCGCTTGCTCTCGACCAGGGCGGGCTGGCCTCGTTCAACTCCGACGGCACAAAGATTGCCTACAACCGCATCTTTCGCAACTTCCGCACCTGGAAGCGCTACACCGGCGGCATGGCGCAGGACATCTACATCTACGACCTGAAGAGCAACGTTCTCGAACAGCAGATTCCCCACACCGACTATGCCGATACGTTCCCCATGTGGCACGGCGATACGGTGTACTTTACCTCCGACCGGGGAGCCGAGCACCGGCTGAATATTTACTCTTACGATCTCGTTGGCAAACAGATCGAGCAGATCACCCACTTCACCGATTTCGACGTGATGTGGCCGAGCCTGGGCGAGAATTCGATTGTCTTTGAGAACGGCGGCTACCTGTATGTTCTGGACCTCGCGACCCGTCAGCCCACGAAGCTGACGATCGCGCTTCCGGGCGAGCGCGAGCTGGCGATGCAGCACTGGATCAGCGTAGCCAACCTGATCACGGATCTCGACATTGCTCCCGACGGCAAGCGCGCAGTGATGGCGGCGCGCGGCAAAATCTTTACCGTCCCGGCGAAGGAAGGCGCAACCCGCACTTTGACCCGCGAGGAAGGCAGCCGCGAGAAGGAGGTCGCCTGGTCGCCCGACGGCCGCTGGATCGCTTACGTCTCCGATCGCTCCGGCGAGGACGAGATCTACATTGCGCCGCAGGACGGCATGGGCAATATCGACCTGGGCAAGGAGCCCTCCACTGACCCCAAGGACAAAGAAAAGGAGGCCGCTGCCGCCAGGGAACGCGGTACGGACAAGGAGCAGCAGATTACCTCCGGCTTCAACGGATTCATCTTCCAGCCCATTTGGTCGCCCGACAGCAAGAAGCTGGCCTGGGCCGATAAAGACCTCCACTTGTGGTACGTCGATATCGCCGGCAAGAAGCCCGTCCAGGTCGATAGCGGCCGCTTTGCGGAGATCACCGACTACACCTGGTCACCCGACAGCAAGTGGATCGCCTACGACAAACAGAACATCAGCAACTTCAGCGCGGTGTATCTCTATTCACTGGAGTCGAAGCAAATCACCGCTGTCACCGGCGATCTGGTCAACAGTCAGCTGCCCGTCTGGGATCCGGAGGACAAGTACCTCTACTTCTTTTCCGACCGCGATTACAACGAGGTCATCGGCGGTTTCGACTTCGAATTCACCAATCCCAAGACGACCCGGGTCTACCTGCTCACGCTGCGCGCCGACTTGCCATCGCCCTTTCCCGCATTAAGCGATGAAACAGAAATCAAACGCGAGGCGCCGGCGCCCGTGCCCGCGGTCCCCGATCAGCAAACGGCCCAGACCAAGGCCGCCAATTCCGGCGCCAAGCCCAATCCCGAGACTACAAAGAAAGAGGAAGCGAGCTCCACGGCTGCAAACGAGGCTCTCAAGAACTTCCGCATCGATCTCGACGGCATTCAGAATCGCATCGTGGCGCTGCCCATCCCTCCGGCCAGCCTCACCGCGCTCGACGCAGCCAAGGGCTTCGTCTACTACTCGACGCAGCCCGTACAGGGGCTCTCCGGGCCGCTTCCAGGCGAAGATCCTGTGTTGCACGCCTTCGACCTGACCGAGCGCAAGGATAAGACGGTGATCAAGGGCATCAGCCGCTGGTGGCTCTCGCACGACGGCTCCAAAATCCTCTACGAAGCAAAATCGGACGGAGGACCGGGCGCCTATGGGATCATCGACGCCAAGCCGGATGCCGGCGCCAAGATCGGCGACGGCGCGCTGAATCTCTCCGGGCTGCGCCTGGACGTGGATCCGCCCGCCGAGTGGCGGCAGATCTACAACGAGGTCTGGCGGCAGGAGCGGGATTATTTCTTCGAGGCCAGCATGAATGGCGTGGATTGGGAAGCGGTGCGGAAGAAGTACGAAGTTCTGCTTCCCTATGTCGCCAGCCGCTACGATCTCACGTACATCATGGGCGAGATGATCGGCGAACTCTCCAACTCTCACACCTACGTCAATGGGCCCGCGGAAACCAGCCTGCATCCGGTGACCGAGGGACTGCTGGGCGCAGACTACGAACTCGACGCGGCGACCGGTTGCTACCGCTTCAAGAAGATCTATCCCGGCGAGAACTGGGATGCTCAAGCCCGTTCGCCTCTCACCGGACCGGGCTTGAATGTCAAGGAGGGCGACTACCTGCTGGCGGTCAACGGGCGCGAGTTGAAGGCGCCCCACTCTCCTGACGAGTTGCTGGCGAACACCGCCAACGAAACCACCGCGATCACCATCAATTCCACGCCTTCGCTCGATGGGGCGCGCACCATCGCCGTCAAGCCTTTGGCCGACGAATTCCAATTGCGCATGAACGATATGATCGAGACGAATCGCAGGAAGGTGGATGCGGCGACCAACGGCCGCGTGGGCTATGTCTACATTCCCGACATGGAAGACGTAGGCCTGAACGAATTCGTCAAGCAGTACTACCCGCAGATTCGCAAAGAGGGCATGATTATCGATGTTCGATACAACGGAGGTGGCTTCGTCGATCAGCTCATCTTCGAACGCCTGCGCCGCGTGCTCGCTGGCATGGAATCGGCCCGCAACTGGGAGAACAGCAGCGCCAGCACCGTACCGCCGTTGGTCTTCCACGGTTATATGGCCGCCATCACGAATCAATACGCGGCTTCGGACGGCGACTTCTTCAGCGAGTTTTTCAAAATCTATAAGCTTGGCCCGCTCATCGGCGAGCGCACCTGGGGCGGCGTGCGCGGCATCCGCGGCATGATGCCGTTGATCGACGGCGGTTCCGTCTCGCGTCCCGAGTTCTCGCTTTACGGGCTCGACAGCAAGTGGATGGTCGAAAACCGCGGCGTAGCGCCCGATATCGAGGTCGATGACCGGCCCGACGACGTAGTTCGCGGCAAGGATGCGCAGCTCGAACGCGCCATTCAGGAAGTGATGAAGCAGATCGAGGCAAATCCCAGGAAGCTTCCCACAAGGCCGCCGGATTTGCCCGCCTATCCGGATAAACCGGGCCTGTAAACCGCTCGAATCCGACTTCAGTAACCCTCGGATCGCCGGGTTCCCCATCCTGACGACGTTGTTTGTCGTTAGGGTGGGAGACCGCGACTCTCAATCCGGGCGCCCCGGAGTCCGGCTATCCGAAAAGCGCCGGTAATAGATTTTTCAGATCACCGCCGCCGAACTCGTCTTCCGACAGCTCCACCCGCCATGCCAGCGTTGCTTACAATAGGTGGGGTACCTATGGCGACCTCCCCAATCCCTGGCGAAAGCAAATTGCGCGCTCAAATCTTCAGCCGAACCATGTACGTCCTAATTGCCCTGCTCTTGGCGGCACTGATCGTGTGCCTGATCGTCTCATGGGCAAACCGCGGCGTGATGGCGAATCTTGCCTTTCTCCGCGGACACGGAGAGACCCACGGCGAGACGCTCGTGGATGTGAGCCCCTGGCAGACTGCTCAAGCGCTCGCGTCCGTCGCTGTCACTGCCGAGGAGAACGATTACGCTCGCCAGGCCGAGCATCTCGCCGATCACGAGGTCGATCAGGCCTTCGCCGCCGCTCTCCGCTCGGCCGAGTTGCAAATGCAGCGCACCACGCTCACCGGTCAGGCGCTGGCCACTCAACAACGCATCACGCAACTCCAGCAGGAAGTCGCTCAGGACCAGGCCGCGGTCGACCGTTTGAAGCCGGCGGCCGGTGCAACGCCTAAGCCCGCAAGCGGTTCCGCGTCTGCGGCTACAGCTCCAGACGACCTTGAGGTCGCCGAAGCACAACTCGGCCTCGACAAAGACGAGCTCAGTGACGCGCAAAGCGATCTGCAGCGCGAATCCGGTGATCTGACGGCCCGCATTCAGCAGGAGCTCGCCGCGCGCGAAGCCTCCATGCGCCAATACGACAATCGGCAGAATGGCAGCGGGCAAATCGCAGTCGTATCCGCAAAGAGTCATGGAACTCTCGCCGCCCGAATCAGATCGTGGTTCAACCAGCGCAGCCGTTACGCAATGATCGTGCAGGCGCAAGAGCAGACCGAAGATGACGTGCGGGCGCTCACCGCTGAGCATAAGACGCTTGAAGCAAGAGCCAACGCCGATAATGGGCCACATACTCTCAACTGGCTAAAGGACCGCAGCGCTCAGCGCCAGATCCTCTCCATCGACGACGATCGAATTCAAGCCGATCAGCAACTCGCCTCGGTTTATGACAAGTGGGCTGCTCAGGTGCGCTTGCAGCATCGCATTGTTCTCTACCTCATATTGCAATCCAGTGAGCTGATCCTCTTTATCCTCCTCTGCATGATTCTCGGCAGTGCAGCCGTGCGCCGGATCCTCGCCCATCCTGCGCTTGAGCGCAGGCAAGCCGAGACTCTGCGCACCATTATCGAAGTGGCGATCCAGGTGGTCGGCGTCCTGTTCATCGTGCTCGTCTTCTTCGGACCGCCGAAAGAAACTGCCACCATGATTGGCTTAACCACCGCCGCCCTCACCATCGCTCTTCAGGACTACATCATCGCCTTCCTGGGGTGGTTCTTCTTGGTGGGCAAATACGGTATCCGCGTCGGCGACTGGGTTGAGATCAACGGCGTCAGCGGCGAAGTTGCCGAAGTGGGCCTGATCAGTACCACGCTGCTTGAAACCAGCGGCCTCGTCGACAGAGATTTTCCGACAGGCCGGCGCATCTCGTTCCTCAACGGCTTTGCCATTCGCGGCCAGTACTTCAACTTCTCCACCGAAGGCCAATGGCTGAGAGACGAGATTACGGTAAGCGTTCCGGCCGACCGGGACATTCAATCTCTCGCTAAGCGAGTGGAGGCAATGGTGCGCGACGAAAGCGCCGAAAATGCCCGCCTGGCCGAGCAGGAATGGAAGCATGCTGTGCGCGCAAGCCGCTTGAGCCCTTTGAGCGCGGCCACAACAGTCAATCTTCGACCTTCGGGTTCCGGCATCGACATCCAGGTACGCTACGTCACCCGCGCTCCCGAACGCTCCGAAATGCGCGCACGTTTGTACCGGCGTGTGATCGAACTGCTTCACGAGAATGAGGACCCCGCGGTTCCCGTAACTGTTAGGGCAAACTGAGGCGAAGTCAATGCCCGCGCAAACTCAACCCACTGGGTGCCGGGTGCCTGTAGATGATCAAGGCGTTCTCTGTCGTTAGGGTGGAAGACCCCACCCGTACCGCTGACTCGTCCCGGCTCGGGTGGGGCATCCATCTTCAACGTGCTGCTAACTCAGAACAGGTCGTTGCTCAATCTCCATCGGAACAACGATGCCGTGTTGTCGTCGACCGCCGCAAAGATCGATCCAAACCGGTCCGTGTGCACCGCAAGGCCGAACGAACCGCCTTGCGCTGGATCGACCGAGATTTCCCTCACAAACTGGCCAAAGATCGTGAACTCGACGATTTCGCTCGGCTGATTCGGATCGGAATTGATGGCGTCGTTGTTCGCCACCAGCAAGTGCCCGTTTGGCGCCCACGCCATCCCCAGCGGTCCATGCAAGTGCGCGTTGTCCTTGTAGATCAACTCGCCCAGCCCCGCGCTTGTCTTCCGCGTTGCGGCACGGTCGATGGCATACACCGCGTTATCGCCGCTGGAAGCTACGTAGAGGATGTCGTGCGCCGCATCGTAAGCGCTGCCCGTCGGCGCGTCGAACAGCGTCACCGGATCACCCTGATGAAAGTAGCCCGACCCGATCGTCTGCCAGCTCAGCAGCGTCAGACCCCAGGGATTGACGGCAAAATCCAAACGGTTCACCTTGCCGTCCAGCGCATTCGACACGAACGCAATCGCCGTGCTCCCGTTGTCCACCAGCGTCATATCCCACGGGTAGTTGATCGCCGGATTTGCGATCGACTGGATCAGTTTGCCCTGGGCGTTGATGACCAGGAGCGACCCTGGCGTAGCGGTCGCCGACGTGCCGTCGCTGGTTGGGCCGTTGCCCACCACCACGAATCCTGCTTTCAACGTGCCCAGTGCCGTGGTGAGTCCGAGCGGCGCGGTTCCCTGGAAGAAAAGGGACTGGGCGCCGGCCTTCGAGATGTGGACGATGGTCGTCCCTGTGCCCTGCAGGTTTTGCGAGTTGTTGAAGTTCGAAATCAGTATGTCGCCATGCGCGAGCGGCCCCGAACCGACGGGAAAACTGTCGTCGACGAAGGCGACGCCGTAGGGGTTCACGTCTCCGTTCGCTGGCACCGCGGAGATGTCCCATACCTGCGGCGGCAGAAACGTCGCGTCGGGATCGAAGAGCGATAGCTGGCCAAAGGCGGTCGGAGCGGCGAGCAGGAGCGCTGCAAGCGCCAGAGAAAGCCAGCCTGCGGAGCGGGCAGATTGAAAGATTCGCGATTTTTGGAGAGGGGGGAGATTCATAGGTTTGATCCTCGTTGTTGAGATTTTGGGAAGGAGTTGGGGCCCGGTTTCAGTTGCGATTGCCAGCGTACCTGCACCGTCCGGCGCAAGGTGTCACGCAATTGTCAGCGCCTTGCAACTTCGCGCTTGAAGGTGAATGCCCGGTAAACGGCTGCAGTGACGAAACGCATCGGCGTGCATCTGGGACGGCCGGCGGGCCGTCCGCGCCGCGGAACACGAATCGATTGAAAAGCGAATCGCGATCTGAAGAAGCCTTGCGCCGGTAAACACAAGTGTGTACGATAAGACAGCCATGAGGAGCTCGGAATTCAAGCGCTGGCTGGCAAAGCAGGGCGTGACCTTCGGAAGCCAGGAAGGTTCGCACCTGAGGCTCTACTATCAAGGCCGAATTTCGATCCTCCCGATGCACAGCAAAGATCTTGGCAAAGGCCTGGTCGAAACCGTGAAAAAGCAGCTTGGCCTCAAAGGCAAGGAGTAAAGCAATGCGTGGCTATCCGGTAAATCTCCGCAAGGACGGCAAATTCATCCTGGCCACCTTTCCCGATGTTCCGCCCGCCATTACACAAGGCAACAATCGCGCGCACGCCCTCGAGATGGCGAAGGAAGCTCTGGAACTGTCGATGGAGTTTTATTTCGACGATATGCGCCCGGTTCCCATGCCCTCGAAGCCCAAGCGCGGCCAGGCGGTGGTTGAGCTCGCGCCGAGCGTCGCGGCAAAGGTCCTTCTCTTGAACGAAATGCTCCGCCAAAAGGTCCGCCCCATCGATCTGGCGCGCCGCCTGGGCACAACCAAACAGGAAGTGAACCGCCTCACTAACCTTCGTCACCCCACCAAGATCGATCGCATCGATATGGCGCTGCGGGCCTTGGGCAAGCGTCTGTTCGTGGAGGCGGCCTAGGCCAGCCGGAGTCGAGCGCGGCGGCTATAGCATTTTCGGAAACGGTGTAGACCGAAGCCGAAGCTGCTGAGTGGATTTTTCCTCAAGAAAAATCCACATCCACGGCTCTCAAGGGTTCACAGTATTTCCGAAAATGCCGTAGAAACTCTGCCTTCTCGAGACCTCGGTCCAATACGGTGGCGTAAAGGGCCCCCAAACGTGCTTTTGGAGGCCTCCACGTCGACTTTTCAGCACCTGGGACCCGCCTTGTAGACTGTCCCCATGACGAAGCGAATCGGCATACACCTGGGAACCGCCGGCGGAGCCTCCAATGCCGTCGAGCGCGCCCGCGAGATCGGCGCCAACACCTTCCAGATCTTTTCTTCGAGTCCGCGCATGTGGCGCGCCCCCAAGATCGACCCCAAACAGGCCGAGCGCATGAGAGAGTTGCGCGCCAAGTTCGACGTCGGGCCGCTCGTGATCCACACAAGCTACCTGGTCAATGTCTGCAGCCAGTCGACCGAGGTGCGCGAGAAGAGCGTGGCGGCCTTTCGCGGCGAGATTGAGCGGGCGCTCGCGCTGGGCGCCGAATATCTGGTCCTGCATCCGGGCTCGTGGAAGGGCCTGACGCGCGACGAGGGCCTCAAGCTGGCCGCGGAGTCGATTAAGCGCGCCATCGACGGTCTTCCATGGCACGGAACTCCGTTTCACATCCTCATCGAAAACACGGCGGGCGCGGAATTCTCGCTCGGCGGCAGCTTTGAGCAGGTAGCGGAGCTGGTCGAGCGCCTGCGGCATCACGCGCCGGTGGCCGTCTGCCTCGACACTTGCCACACTTGGGTCGCGGGATACGATCTGGTGACGGCCGAGGGCTACGAGGAGACGATGAAGCAGGCCGCGGCCACGGTGACGCTCGAAGCCGTGCGCGTTTGGCATTGCAACGACGCCAAGGCGGCGCGCGGTTCGAAGCTCGACCGTCACGAGCACATAGGGCAGGGAACCATGGGTCTGGAGCCCTTCCGCCGCCTCTTGAACGATGCACGCTTCGATCACTGCGCGTTCATCGCCGAGACGCCGGTAGACGAGCCCGGCGACGAGGAACGGAACGTGCGCGTGCTCCGGAGCTTGGTTAAGCTCCAGGCGAAGTGACCTGCTTGCTCCGGTTACACTGAAAAGTTATGACGGACGATAAAGAACTGCGTTACGACCCGGCGGCAATCGAAGAGAAATGGCAGGAGCGGTGGGCCGCGGACCCGAAACTCTACGCGGCGGAGCCGGCTTCGAGCAACAAACCCAAATACTACGTGTTGGAGATGCTGCCCTATCCCAGCGGCCAGCTGCACATGGGCCATGTGCGCAACTACGCCATTGGCGATGCGCTGGCGCGGCAGATGTGGATGCGCGGCTACAACGTGCTGCACCCTATGGGCTGGGACGCCTTCGGGCTTCCGGCTGAGAACGCCGCGCTCAAAAACAATACACCGCCGCGCGAGTGGACCCTCTCGAACATCGCCGCCATGAAGCGGCAGATGCTCCGCCTGGGGCTGGGTTACGACTGGGCCACTGAAGTCACAACATGCCTGCCCGAGTACTACCGCTGGAACCAGTGGTTCTTTTTGCGCATGTACGAGAAAGGGCTGGTCTACCGCAAAAAGAGCAAGGTGAACTGGTGCCCGGAGTGTTGCACCGTGCTGGCCAACGAGCAGGTAGTCAATGGTTGCTGCTGGCGGCATGAAGACACGAAGGTGGAGCAGCGCGATCTGGAGCAGTGGTTTCTGCGCATCACGGCCTATGCCGAGGAGCTGCTGGACGGGCTGGAGAAGCTGGACGGCTGGCCGGAAAAAGTGCGCACCATGCAGCGCAACTGGATCGGGCGCAGCGAAGGCACGGAGGTCGACTTCGGACTCGAGCGCAGCACGGAGAAGATCCGCGTCTTTACCACGCGCGTCGATACGATCTTTGGGGCGACGAGCATGCAACTGGCGCCCGAGCATCCGCTGGTGGCCGCGTTTGCAGCGGCAGATGCGGACCTGAAGACGAAGGTTGCGGAGCTGCTCGAAGAGCAGAGAAAAGCCAGAGAAGCCGGCGACGTGGGCGCCATTGAGAAACACGGCGTGGCGACGGGACGGTTCGCCCTCAATCCCTACAACGGCGAGCGCGTGCCCATCTGGGTGGCGAACTACATCCTGATGGACTACGGGACCGGCGCGATTATGAGCGTGCCGGCGCACGACGAGCGCGACTTTGAGTTTGCGACCAAGTACGGCATCGAGATTCGCCAAGTAATCAAGCCGATCCAGGACGAGGACAGTGCGAAGCACCTCCCGTTCGTTTCAGAAGATGGCGTTTTGGTGAATTCCGACGCATACAACGGGTTGACGTGCGCTGGGGCGCAGAAGCAACTCCAGAAAGTTGCAGCGCAGCAGGCATTTGGTGAAGCGAAAGTGATCTTTCGCTTGAAGGATTGGGGCGTAAGCCGGCAGCGCTACTGGGGCACGCCGATTCCCATGCTTTACTGTCTGTCTCATTGCGAAGGCGACGGGCTGGTTGCGGTGCCCGACGACCAGTTGCCGGTGATTCTGCCGGAGCAGATCGAGATCACGCAGCAGGGCGGCTCGCCGCTGGGGCGCGTGCCGTCGTTTGTGAATACGACTTGCCCCAAGTGCGGCGGACCGGCTCGCCGCGAGACCGACACGATGGATACCTTCGTCGATTCCAGCTGGTACTTCTATCGCTACACCGACGCGAAGAATGACAAAGCGCCATTCGATTCGGCAACGGCGCAGTACTGGTTCCCCATCGACCAGTACATCGGCGGCGTGGAGCACGCCATTCTGCACCTGATTTATTCGCGCTTCTGGACCAAGATGATGCGCGACCTGGGACTGGTGAAGAACGACGAGCCGGCGCGGCGGCTCTTCACGCAGGGCATGGTGATCAAAGACGGCGCCAAGATGTCGAAGTCCAAGGGCAACGTGGTTTCGCCCGACGACATGGTGGCCCGCTACGGCGCAGACGCGACGCGGATGTACGCGCTCTTTGCGGCGCCGCCTGACCGCGATCTGGACTGGCAGGAAGACGGCGTGGCCGGCGTGAGCCGGTTCCTGGGACGCGTGTGGCGGCTGGTTGGCGCTCCGCGCCCTGGCGTCTCGGACGAGAGCGGTGGGAAGGCGAATCGCAACCTGGAGCAGAAACTGTTGCGCAAACTCCACCAGACGATTGCCAAGATCACCCAGGACTTCGAGGGCCGGTGGCACTTCAATACCTGCGTGGCGGCGATCATGGAGCTGGTAAACGAGCTGCAGGACGCCGATGCGCAACTGGCGGCAGGCGAGGTCTCCGCGCCGGTGGTGCGCGAACTTTTGCAGACGTTGGTTCTGCTGCTGGCGCCCTTTGCGCCGTTCCTTGCGGCGGAGCTTTGGGAGCAGCTCGGCGGCGAGGGAAGCGTTCTGCGCGCGCCGTGGCCCAAGAGCGATGCGGATCTGGCCAGGGAAGACGAGATCGAAATTCCGGTGCAGATCAACGGCAAGCTGACGGCCGTGGTGCGCGTGGCGGCGGGATCGGATGCGAAAGCGATCGAGGCTGCCGCGCTGGCCAATGAAAAGGTGCGCGCGCGCACGGCAGGGAAGAACGTTGCCAAGGTGATTGTGGTGCCGGGCAGGGCCGTGAACCTGGTTGTGAAATGAGGTCAGACCCTAACGCGGCGCGGCCGGTGCGCGGAACCCAACTGCTCGTGGAACACATGGGCGAGGTTTTCCGGCGTCCCTCGCTGGTCGCAATTGAGGTGGGCTGGCGCTGGCTTTTCGGGATTCCGTTTCTCCTGGTTTGCTGGCAGCAGGCGCAGCAGATTCTCGCGGCGTATCCACTCGAGTCTTCCGGGCTCGATTCTCTCGACACACAGAACCCCTGGGTCGCAGCGAAACAGATTGCAAGTGGGTTCGCATTTTACGGGCCGCATGTGCTTGCGGTGCTGCGCTGGTTGCTCCCCGTAGCCGCGGCAATATGGATCGTGGTTTCGGGGGTTGGCCGCGGCCTCTTGTTCCACCGCATCGATGCCCGGATGCGCTTTCGACCCTTCAGAACGATGGCGTTCAATGGAGCGTGGCTGGCTCTGTTCGCCCTTGTTGTTTGGGGATGGTCCCGCTCCATGCAATGGGTCGCCGCGACCCACATCGCCGTTCAAGGTGAGCCGGACCTGGTGGGCTACTTTATTTGGGCGATATTTCTGTCGCTGGGATTCTTCACGGCGTTTGCCCTGGCCAGTTGGCCGTTTTCGATTGCGCCGCTCGTGGCCGGGCTCGAAGAGCGTTCTGTTCTCGCGGCTTTCGGCGAGAGTCTGCGATTAGGGAAGCGTTTTACCGGAAAACTGGTTGAGATCAATCTGGTGCTAGGCATTGTGAAGCTGGCCCTGATCGTCGTGGCCATGGTTTTTTCTGCCGCGCCGCTGCCCTTTAGCGACGAATTGGGCGAGGGCGCCATGCACGCCGTGGCAGCCGCATCGGCGGTCTTCTATCTGGTGGCCAACGATTTCTTCCAGGTGGTGCGGATCAGGGCCTTTCTGGAGTTCTGGAGGGTATTTCGCGGTCGAGCATCGGCCTAGTTTACTTGGCCTGTGCCGCCGCTGCCTCGTCTTTCAAATACGCCGCACTCAGCGTCTTCTTTACCTCGGCAATTGGCAGCAGCGTGGGGTAAAACTGCACGAAGGTGGTGTCGACAGCCGCATGCGCCGCGTGGCAGCTATAGCAGGGCGCTCCTTGCGGAATTAATGTGCCATTCTTGTCAGGCGAGTCGAAATCGAAGAACGCCCACTTGCCCGGAAATCGCGCTTCATCCTTCACATGCACTTCAAAGCCCATCACTCGCGTTCCCTGGAAATGGCCATGTTGGTTGATTGAACCTTTGCTCTTCGCTTCCCGAACCTCCAGCACCAGCACCGTCTTGTCGGGCCATGTACCCGTCGCCACGAAGCTACGGTAGGCCTCAGGATTGACGAACACGTTATCGAACATCGTCATATCTGCCGGCTTGGGGCTATAGCTCATGTCGATGCCTGAAGTGAGGTAAATCCACTCGCGATAATTCCCGACGGGCAGCAGGTCGCCGTTCGCTGCATAAGCCGGACCCTTTGCCCCTGCGGCTTGAGCAGAGGGAGCGAAATGTGAGCGGAGCAGCAGGGTAGCTGCGGCAAGAGAGGCGGCAAACACAGCAATTTTGATCGTGCGCATGGGACCTCCAATGGGAAGATACGGAAACGCTCACCTGACGGTTCAACAATTTCGCAAGCCGCGAAGCGAGGCTTAGAACATCTTCAGGCGGATGACCAGGTATTTCTTGGGATCTTCGCGAATGCCTTTGATGAGTTGGTCGGCCTGGTCGGCGGTCTGGTCAAGGTGGTCGTAGAGCGCGCGATTCTGGACCAGCTGGCCCATGGTGCCTTGGCCGGAGTTGATGCTCTTGAGAATGCCATCGAGATTGGTGATGGCGTCGTCGAGTTTTTGCGCAACTTCGGGGTCTTTGACAAGTTTGCCAATGGAACCCTTCCCCGAATTGATCTCAGCCAGCACCTCGTTGAGGTTCGACGCGGCAGAGTTGAAATTGTTGTAGAGCGTCTCGTCTTTCAGTAGCTTGCCGGCGGTGCCTTGGCCGGCGTTCATGGCGGAGACAATGGAATTCAACTGATCCACCGTGGAATCGAGCTTGGTATAGAACGAATCGTCGTTGACGAGTTTGCCGAGCGACCCCTTGCCGTCGGCAATGGTCTGAGTCAATGTCTGCAGATTGGATGCGATGGAGACAATATTCTTTTTCATCGCCGGATCGTTGAGGATTTCGCCGAACGTGCCGCGCGTGCTGTTCAGCGTGTCGATCAGCGTCTCAATCTTGCGCATCAGCTGATTGATTTCTTCGATGGTGAGTTGGCTGCTGCCGATCACCTGCTCGATCGTCGGCGAACCGGAGACCGCGAGCTCGGCATTGTTGGCGGGCTGCGGGCCGCTGGCGTGGCGGGAGTCGATGTCGACGAAGCTGTCGCCGAGGACGCCTGCCGGGGCCACGCGGGCCGTCGAATCGGTGTGGATGAAAGGCCAGAATCTGTCGCCCACCCGCATAGTGATTTCGACAGGATAGGGGTTCCGCTCGGGGACCACGCGGGTCTTGAGCACATTGCCTACGGTCACGCCGTCGAGCGAGACGACCGCGCCGTCTTTCAGGCCGGCGGCATTGGCGAAGTAGGCGCGGAGAACACGCTTGTGACCGAACAGGCCGCCGCTGGCGCCGTTCATGAGGAAAATCAGACCGATCAGCACGGCCATGGCGGCCAGCACCAGCAATCCAACCTTCAGTTGTGACCACTGAATCTCTTTGCGGCTTGGCAC
>Ga0187852_1001551_pt1 | contig 21106 bp, 14 predicted proteins | sample June2016WEW_6_40_FD_134511 | JGI IMG/M metagenome (GOLD analysis project Ga0187852, IMG submission 134511) | Peatland microbial communities from SPRUCE experiment site at the Marcell Experimental Forest, Minnesota, USA - June2016WEW_6_40 | ecosystem: Environmental > Terrestrial > Soil > Wetlands...
CGAAAAAGGAGTCAAAACCGTGCCGGCACCGTGAGTAAGTCTCAACTCGGCCTCCGCCACCGACTCGAATCGGTCCCGAGCGTGTTGCATGAGATTGAAAACAACAAAAATTTCACAGCTTCAGAGCCTTTCCGCAAGGCAGGGCGGCAGAGCCGCAGGTCGTCTCCAGCAACAGCACAGGCGATTTGGGCGCGCCTCGTCATAAGCCGGCCCACCCGCCGCGATAAGCGTCGTGAAGGTAGCACTTCCCATGGTACATTGGAAGGCTTATCACCAAATGTGCCTGAAGGGATACCGCCTATGCCGCGCCGCGTTCTCATTACTGTGTTCGCAGCTTATATTCTGCTAACGCCCATTCGAGCGAGCCTTGCAGAAGATGCGCAGGCTCCCAAGTCCACCGTGCTCCAAGCACCGGCAGGACGATTGCCGGTGAAGATCAATCCTCGCGGCATGACCATTCTCCCCAACGGGCGGCTCATCACGCCCTTCGGCAAATATGTGAAAGTGGCGCCTCATCCCTACGGCCTCGCCCTCAGCCCGGACGGCAAGACCCTGGTCACCGTCAATGGCGGCACGAATCCCTTTTCGGCAAGCATCCTGACGGACCTTTGGGGGCTCGCTCCTCATGTGGCGCAGATTCCACCCGGCTTCAAGTCTTCGGACGCCGATCCGCAGAGCGTTTTTCTGGGCGCCGCCATCGCTCGCGACAACCGCACGCTTTACCTCGCCGAAGGCAACAACGGCAATGTCGGAATCTTCGACCTGGCGTCGCACCAACGGCTGGGCGCGCTCAGCCTGGACGGCGAGTTCCAGGGCAAGAAATACGCGAACAGTCTGAGCGGAGAACTCCTGCTCTCTCGCGACAGCAAGGTTCTGTACGTGCTCGACCTCGCCCACTTCCGCCTGGTGGTTTTTGATTCGCGCAGCAAGCAGATCATCTCAAGCCTTGCCGTCGGCCGCATGCCCTTCGGCTTGGCGCTCTCGCGGGACGGGAAGCGGGTTTATGTCTCGAACGTGGGCACGTTCCGCTACAGCGTAGTTCCGAACTACGACGCAAAGAACCCGCGAGAGACCGGAATCACGTTCCCGGCGTTTGGATACCCCTCGAAAGAAGCCGAGGCGGGCACGACCGTCGAGGGCAAGCAGATCGCCGGGCTCGGCGACCCCAACGTTCCGGAATCCAATTCGCTTTATGTGATCGACGTGAGAAACCCCCGCGCGCCGCAGGTGCTCGACCGCATCCGCACGGGACTTCCGATTGGCGACCAGGTGGTCGGCGGAAGCAGCCCGGGCGCCGTGGTCGCGGGCAAGAAGCAGATCTTCGTCTCGAACGCGACGCAAGACAGCATCTGCGTAATCGACGCTCGTAGCGGAAAGGTGGAACAGAATGCGCTGATCGCCCCCGCCACCGAAGTCAAGGGATTGCGCGGCGTCCTGCCCTTCGGCATGGCGCTCAGTGCGAATGAAAAGCGCCTGTATGTGGCCTGTGCCGGCATCAATGCGGTTGCGGTGGTTGAGACCGATCAGATGCAACTCCTGGGTTTCATCCCCGCGGGTTGGTTCCCGGCGCGAGTGGTGCTGAGCAACGACGGCAAGACGCTCTTTGTGGCCAATGCCAAGGGTTTTGGCGCCGGGCCGAATGGGGGAAAAGGTGTTCAGCTTGGCCCTGAGGGCGCTTACATCGGAGACATCACGAAGGGCACGGTTTCAATCCTTACGGTCCCGAAAGATTACCAGTTGCGTCCCTTCACCCTGCAGGTGATGAAGAACAACGGCTTCGTTCCGGGCTTCCAGGTGCAGGCCACGAGACCTGCGCCGGAGCGCCCGCCGGACTTTCCCATTCCGGTCCCCGGCTCGCCCAGCCCGAAGATTCACCACGTGGTCTTCATCACCAAAGAGAACCGCACCTTTGACGAAGTGTTTGGCGACTTGGGCGGCGACGGTGCGGACGGCGATTCGACGCTCGCCCGTTGGGGCATGGACGCCACCGCCAAGGAGGAGAAGCCGCCGGCCCCGACGCTCGAGCACATTCAGGTGACGCCCAACCAACACGCCCTGGCCAAGCGCTTCGCCTTCGGTGACAACTTCTATGTGGATTCGGATGTCTCCGTCGACGGGCATCACTGGCTGGTGGGCAATTACCCGAACGAACTCCTTGAATCGGCCTGGCCCGCCGGTTACGGCGGTAAGTTCGACTTCATCCCGGACCAGGATGCGCCCGGGCGGCTGGACATCGGGGCCTCGTCTACGATTCCGGAAATGTACCTGGAGAACGGCTCGTTGTGGGAAAACCTCGCGCGCACCCACATTACCTTTCGGAACTATGGCGAGGGAATGGAGTTGCCGGGCGACGATGAGAGCACGGGAGAGTATCCCACCGGCTCGCGCCAGGTTGTGAATGTGCCCATGCCGAAACCGCTTTTCGAAAACACTTCGCGGGAATTCCCAACCTTCAATACCAACATCTCAGACCAGTACCGTTTCGCGCAATTCAAGAAGGAATTCGAGGAATTCGTTAGCGGGGCGAAGCCGATGCCACAGTTTATCTACATCTGGCTGCCCAACGATCACACCTCCGACCCGCGCCCTGAGGATGGATACGCGTATCGCGCCTCCTACGTGGCCGATAACGACCTGGCGCTCGGCAAGCTGGTGGAGTTGTTCTCCCACAGCCCCTTCTGGAACGACACGGCGATCTTCGTCACCGAAGACGACGCGCAGGATGGCCAGGACCACGTTGACGCGCACCGCAGCCTGTTGCTCGCCATCAGCCCCTATGCGAAGCCCGGAGTCTCGCATGTCCATACCAGCATGGCGAGCATTATCAAAACCATCAACTTGATCCTCGGCATGCCTTTCATCAATCAATACGATGCCGCGGCTACCGACCTCTCCGGCATGTTCGCCAATACTCCGGACTTTGCGCCTTATGATGCGCTACCCTCCGACGCGCGCATCTTCGACCCTGCGAAAGTAAAGGAGCCGGGCCTCCAGGCCAAGCCCGGCGAGCCTCTTGATAATCCCGACCTGATCCGCCAAGAGATGAAGAACCGCACGACGCCGAAACCCTAGCGCGTTGCCGAAAGACTTCCCTCGCGGGTGGCGCATACGTCCCGAAGCCTCTCGTCGAAATGCATGTGCCTATCGCCCCGTTCTCGGCAAGAACGCGATGCAGAAATGCCAATCGGCGGCACGTCTGCGCCACTCGTGACGATCGACCTTCGCATTCGGCAATCGATTGACATTCCGTCTCCTTGACGGTCTGGGAGGTATACCCTAGAGTAGGGTGGTTCGTGCCGAACTCACGCCCGTGCTCCGGAAGGTCACGGAGTATCGAACGGGCACAGGCAGCGTCCGGAGTTTGCCAGAGGCACCATGTATTTCAGTCTGCGCACAAAACTCTTCCTGCCCCTCGCGGTGTTGGCGTCCGTCGTTTCGGCGCTCTGCTTCACTCCCCTGGCGGGGCGGCACGGGATGGTGGCCTCGAGCGAACCAATTGCCTCCGAGGTGGGAGTCGAAGTGCTCCGCGACGGCGGCAATGCGGTGGACGCCGCGGTGGCGGTGGGGTTTGCCCTCGCGGTCACGCACCCCGTGGCGGGGAACATTGGCGGAGGCGGCTTCATGCTGATCCGCCTGGCGAGCGGCGAGTCCGTGGTGGTGGACTACCGCGAGGCCGCGCCGGCTGCGGCTTCGAGAAACATGTACGTTGACTCCAAGGGAGACTTGATTGCGCACGCCAGCACCGTCGGAGTACTTTCAGCCGGTGTTCCAGGCACGGTGGCGGGACTCGCACTGGCCGAAGAGAAGTACGGAAAACTTGGGCTGGCTCGGGTGATTGCCCCTGCGGTTCGCCTCGCGCGCGATGGATTCGCGGTGAGTTACAGCCTCAGCCAATCGCTCGGCCAGGAAGGCGATCGTCTCTCAAAGTTCGATGCATCGCGCCGCATATTCCTGCGGGAAGGGCGCTATTACGAGCCGGGCGAGACTTTCAGGCAACCGGAACTGGCCGAGACCTTGGAGGCGATAGCACACCAGGGTGCGAAGGGATTTTACGAGGGACCCGTGGCGCAGGCGATCGTTGCCACCATGCAAAAGTACCATGGCCTGATCACGGTGCAGGATCTGGCCCGCTACCATCCGATTCTCCGCCGGCCGCTGGTCGGCCATTTTCGAGGCTACGAAATTCTCTCCGTTCCGCCGCCGAGCTCGGGAGGCGTGGCCTTGATCGAGATGCTGAACATCCTTGAGCCGCTCGATCTGGAATCGCCGGACTCATTCGAATCGATGCATCTCATGGTGGAAGCCATGCGGCACGCTTACGCCGACCGCGGCGCTTACCTGGGCGACGCCGACTTCACGCCGGTGCCTGTGGCGCGCCTCACCAGTCCGGCGTATGCCGCGAAGCTGCGCGAGGAGATTCTGCATTCGAAGCCGGACGCGCCGATTGCTGCGGGCAATCCGCAAGCGGTCGAGAGCTCCCAAACCACGCACTACTCCGTGGTGGACGATGACGGGAATGCGGTGGCCAACACCTACACGTTGAACAACGGTTACGGCAGCGGCGTGACGGTCGAAGGCGCGGGCTTTCTCCTGAACGATGAGATGGACGACTTTGCGGCGAAGCCCGGCTCGCCCAATCTTTATGGTCTTGTGCAAGGCGAAGCCAACGCCATCGCTCCCAACAAACGCCCGCTCTCGAGCATGACCCCGACAGTGATTCTCCAGGACGGCAAACTGCGTCTCGTGCTCGGCTCCCCCGGCGGAGGCACGATCATCAACACCGTTCTCGAGGTGCTCCTCAACAATCTGGTCTTTAAGATGGACATCCTCCAGGCTGTCTCCTTCCCTCGTTTTCATCACCAGTGGATGCCGGACCGGCTGATCCTCGAGCGGGTCGGCTTTTCGGCGGACACCATCCAGAAACTGCGGGAAGCCGGCTATCAAGTTGATCTTCGAGGTTGGATGGGCGACTGCGAGGCGATCGAAATCGATCCCCAATCGGGATGGAAGTTCGGCGCGTCCGACCCGCGCGCCGGCGGAAAGGCGGTCGGATACTGATGAATTACGGTCTCTCTACATCGCTCTTTGCCGCGGAAAGACTCAATGCGCATACCCTGGACAAGATACTGGCAGTGGGCCTGCGTCATCTCGAGATTATGGCTGCCCGCCAGCATCTGGATTATCACGATGTGAATCAGGTGCGAGATGTGGCGCAGTGGTTCAACGACCATGGGGTTAACCTGCACGCGCTGCATGCTCCCCTATTCAGCGACTGGAATTGGGGGCGGGCGGGAGAGCTGCTCATCTCAGTTGCCAGCCTCGAGCGCCGGGCGAGGATCGCCTCCATGGATGAAATCAAGCGCGCTATCGAGGTCGCGGAGCACCTTCCCTTCCGGTACCTCGTGCTTCACCTGGGCGTTCCGGAAGAAGAGTACGACTTGGCCAAGTTCGATGCCGCATTCACCTCCCTCGAACATCTGCACCTCTTCGCTAAAGAGCGAGGCGTGCAGATTCTGCTGGAGAATATCCCCAGTGAATTAAGCACCCCCGAGCGCATGATGAACTTTTTCCACTACACGCGCCTGGACTTGAAAGTCTGCTTCGACACCGGCCACGCGCATCTGACCGGGGGAGTCGGAGCGGCCTTTCGCACACTCCGCGAGCGCATTGCCGCCGTTCACCTTCACGACAACCACGGTGAAAAGGACGAACACCTTTTGCCGTTCGAAGGCCAGATTGATTGGGCCCCGGCCATCCGCGACTTCCGCTCCGCGGACCCGCCGTACCCCTTGCTTTTTGAGACGAACAGCGAGCGCCACGACCCTGGCATCCTGGCGCGGCTTCCGGAAGTGATGGCGAGACTGGAAGAATTTCAGATCTGAAATCTGAGATTAGAGCATCTCATGAAGACCCGCGCTCCTTGGCCGCGAATTCTAGTCATTGCCGGCGGTATCGCGATGCTGGCGGGAATTGTTGATCCCTTGGAGGGATCCGTCATCATCCTGGCGGGTAGTGGCCTTGTGACCCTCGGCACCTTCCTGGCCATTCCCGGACGCCGCTTGCTCGTTTATTGGATTTGGGTCTTCATCCTCATCGCGGTCGGCGTCGGTGCGATGTTCGGGTTGAGTGCGATGGGAGGCTTCGGCGGCACGACCGGACGCTCGATGTGGTGGGGACTTCCGATTCTACCCTACCCCGTGGGTTGGATTATGGGCATGGTCAGCCTCGCGGCCAGGCTCATCAGAAGTTTTCGCCACGGTCATGCAGTCTCGTAACGACGTTTGGTCTGGCCTTTTGTTCACCCGATCATCGGATCGCGCGATGAGCCGGGTAGCGCAGACCTCTGCTCTTGAGGTCTGCGGCTTTTCTGCTATTGTTCACCCGATCACCCGATGAATGAGGAGATTCCCTTGATTCCTACAGTTGAAATTCGACACGTCTCGGATTACGTTGGCCAGGAAATCCTCGTGCAGGGCTGGCTCTATAACCTGCGCGAAAGCGGCAAGCTGTTGTTTCCGCTTTTTCGCGACGGCACAGGCATGATTCAGGGCGTAGTGGTGAAGAACGCCGTTCCGCCCGAGGTGTTCGAGCGGGTCCGCCATCTGACCCAGGAATCGTCCTTGCGCGTGACGGGCAAGGTGCGCGCCGACCAGCGCGCTCCGGGCGGCTTCGAGATGGATGTGACGGGGCTCGAAGTCGTGCAGTTGGTCCCGGCCGAGAACCCTTACCCGATTACACCCAAAGAGCACGGCACGGAATTCCTGATGGACCATCGCCATCTCTGGCTGCGCTCCGTGCGGCAACGCGCCATCCTGGGCGTGCGGCACGAGATCATCAAAGCCGTGCGCGACTTCTTCGACGGGCGCGGCTTCACGTTGGTGGACACTCCCATCTTCACGCCCGCGGCCTGCGAGGGCACCACTACTCTCTTCGAGGTGAATTACTTCGACGATAAAGCTTATTTGACACAGTCCGGCCAGCTTTACAACGAGGCCACAGCCATGGCCGTGGGCAAGACTTACTGCTTTGGCCCGACGTTCCGGGCCGAAAAATCTAAAACCCGCCGGCACCTGACGGAGTTCTGGATGGTCGAGCCGGAAGTGGCCTTCGCCCATCTCGAGGACGCTATGGCGCTAGGCGAGGAACTGGTAGCCTTTGTGGTGGAGCGCGTGCTCGATAATCGCCGGCCGGAATTGAAAACCCTGGAGCGCAACGTAGCCAATCTCGAGAAGATCAAGCTGCCTTTCCCGCGCCTCAGCTATGACGAGGCCGTAAAACTGCTTCAGGCAAAAGGCAGCGAGATTCAGTGGGGCGGGGATTTTGGCGGCGGCGATGAGACCATCATCTCCGAAAACTTCGACCGGCCGGTACTCGTGCATCGCTACCCCAGCCAGGTGAAGGCATTTTATATGGCGCCTGACCCGCAGCGCTCGGAAGTGGCCCTCTGCGTGGATGTGCTTGCCCCCGAGGGGTACGGTGAAATCATCGGCGGGGGAGAGCGCTTGGCTGACTACGACCTGCTGCTCAAGCGGATCGAGGAAGAAAAACTGCCTCGCCAGGCGTTCGAGTGGTATCTCGATCTGCGGTGTTACGGCAGCGTGCCTCATTCCGGCTTCGGCATGGGCATCGAACGCGTGGTGGCCTGGCTTTGCGGCCTCGACCACGTGCGCGAAACCATTCCGTTTCCGCGCATGCTCTACCGGTTGACGCCGTGAGCGGGAGGCTGTTTTTTGAGGCTACCTTGCCAGTGGCTGGCGCATACGTCCCGACGGTTGTTGTCGGGATGTATGCGCCATTTTAGAATCAGGGAAGCGCAGGCATGCCAGAGAACGGCACGTCTGCGCCACCCCCCGAGGGCTTTAGGGCAACGTGACCACAGCCACGGCCAGTCCGCCCAGGGCTACATCATCGCCGCCGAGTTGTGACACGGCCGGCGGCTGGAAACCCGTCTGCTGGTCGACCGCTTGGAGTTTCCCTCCCGAGGCGCCGGGAACAGATGCTACGACTGTCCACATCCGCTTATTCACCAGCAGCAATTTGCGCTTGCCGTCACGAGTGACGAAACCCAGACCATAGACCGAAGGTGTTGCGATATTCGTTTGAACGAGCTTATCGCCCGGGCCGAAATTCGAGCGAAGCAATTTCAGCACCCAGAAACGCGCGTTGGGCTGGCCTGTCTTCCAATCCACCATGCTGACGGAAGGCCACTGCCGGGGATAACCGACCATCTGCGACTCGCCGATAATCTCAATGCCGAGCTTGGCCACTTCGCCAAAAATATAGGCGTACATCGCGCCGGAGAGATTCCAGTAGGAATTCGGAATCGGCGGCGCAACGTAGTCGGGCGGCATTCCGGTGCCGTCGGTGCCGGTTTGTGACCCGACCTCGTCGAGGTCCGTCTGGGTCTCGGGCGAAAGGCGCTGGCGCACGGACTCGACCCACCGAACCACTGCCAGGAATCGATCGGCCTGATTGAAGAAGGTGTACTGTTGAACTTCCGGCGGCTCATTCTGCGTGGGCTTAGCGTAGAAGTGATAGCTGATCGCGTCGCGCGGGATGTCCGGCTTGTGATGGTGCGGGTCCAGGAAATACTCCACGAGCGGCATATGACCTTCCGCCGAGTCGAGCGCCAACGCCATGAATTTCGTGCCGGGCGCGACTTGCCGGATGGCCGCAACGATGGCGTCGTAACTGGCCGCGTAATCCTCTGCCGTCATCGAGTGCTCGTCATCGACTTCGTTAAAAACTTCCCAGTAGTCGAACTTGTAGTGATGCCCGGACTCGAGACGCTTTCCGGCTTCATCGGTGAATCCGCCCTGCGTGTACCAGCTCACGAGGCGCGCGTAATAATTCGCCAACTCCTTCCGGCTCGGGTCGCGGAGGTCCTTTCCATGCTCGTAGGTCCAAGTTATCTCGTCCGGGTCGGACGGGTACGGCACGGGCTTCTCGGTTTTGTACATCCACTGCGGAATCGTGCTGAAATTGATGATCACCGAATGCCCGGCTTGGGCATTCATGAAATCTTCCATCATGGGGTCGATCAAGGAGAAGTCCCAGGAACTGTGGTCGCGAGTCGGAGGCTCGAGTTCCGCCACTGCCAACTTGGGGTAGGGAAGCCAGGGAACATAACGAACGTCGTCAGCTCCCAAATCGCGCAGAGCTTCGAAAACCCGATCGTGGATTTTTGAGCCGCGCCGCAAAGGCGGCATCACAACCACTTGCAAAGTCGGCGTGGTTTTGGAAACGGTAATCACCCTGTCCCAGGCGACATTGACCCGAGCCTTTTCCGGCGCAGGCGTGTTCGCGATTTCTTTCCGCGTACACGAGACTACGGCGAACAATGTGCACATCAATGATGTAAGCAGGGTTTGAACAGCTCTCGAAGATCTCATGATGGTCCCTTTTAAGGGCAGTTCGCGAACCGTCCCTACTGACTTGCCGACCCGCATCAGTCAAGAAGCCGTGAGCACATGGCGCGCACTCGATTGAAGACGTGGAATCCGTGAGCTCGGCGTCGGGCGACAGATATCCCTCTCGCTTCGGCTCGTCGTGCAGCAGGATGCACCTACGGAGAGCTTATTCCCCCAGGACCTGCACGAGGTAGACTCTCTCCAGCGGTCCATCATACTCCATAAAGTAGATGGTCTGGCGTGAGCCCCGCACAATTTTGCCGTTTTCAATCGGGAACATGCACTGGATTCCGCCCAGGATGCTTTTCAGGTGGGAGTCCGCGTTGAAGCCCATGCGGCCGTCGAAATCGAGGTAGCGCCGATGATGATAATCTTCCTCCTCAGGAAACAGCCGCGAAAAATGCGTGAGGATGTCCTCCTCGAGGCAGGGAATACCCTCCGTTACCAGCAAACCCGAGGAAGTGTGGCAAGTCATGACGTTGACCACACCGTTCTTCACGCCGCTTTTCTCCACGATGTCGTCAACCCTCGGCGTGATGTTAATCGCTTCTTCGGACTTGCGGCTCTGGACCTTCACCCTCTCAATCTTGATGATCATTGACGCATCCCCAGCAAGCGTTCCGCGTTCGTTGAGAAGATCTTCTCGAGACACCCCTCGGTCAGCGAGAGCGACTTGAGCGCTTTCACCATGTTCTTGATCTCGACACGCGGGTAGTTGGAGCCGAAGACGACCTGGTTTCTGAGGCTCCGCTCAACGAGCGTGGTCGGGATCTGTTTACTGAAAACAAACTGGAAGAACTCCGTCGGGCCGTCGTAGTAAAGGCAGGATGTATCCAGGAATACGTTGGGATACTTCAGGGCCAAAGCGGTTGCGTCCCAAACCCACGGCCAGCCCCAGTGAGCCAGAACGAATTGCAGCTTCGGGAATCTGCGGATGGCCTTTTCGAGCAAGAGCGGCTGTCCCCGCTCGAGCGGAGTTTCCGGCGCCCAACTCATTCCCGTATGAATCAGCACAGGGATTCGCAGTGACGCGGCTGCTTCATAAACCGCGAAGACTGCCGGATCGTTCAGGTCAAAATCCTGAAGTGCCGCGTCGAGCTTCAGGCCTTTAAGGCCAAGCTGGGCGATGGCGGATTCGAGTTCCTTCGGCGCATTCGGCGCCATCGGATCCACGCTCGCGAACCCGATGAAGCGGTCTGACATGCCGCAAAGCTCAGCAACCTGTTCGTTGCTGCTGACGGGGTCTTTACGCGCGCGCCCGCAGGCTATGGGAAGCAGGACGGCCTTCTCGATTCCTGCCGCATCCATTTGCAGAAAGAAAGTCTCGAGCGGCTGAAAGTTATTCCCGATATTGAAGACTTCTCGCGCCACGCGCACATAATTCGGGTATTTTTCGGTGAACTCACGGATCAGAACCGGGTGGGTATGGAAGTCAATCATCGATCCTCGCTGGGTAGCGCGGAGCCCCGGGGTCGGGGTCCGCGCCTCTTTCGCAGGCGCGGGGACAGGCCGCGGGCCCCAACCCCGGGGCTCCGCGCTACGACCGTGCCATCTTACTAAAGAACTCCTCCGAGCGCTTTCGATCGCGGAAGGCCTCCGTACCGCCCGGTCGAGTCGTCGAAAACGCGCCGGCGGTGTTGCCGTGCGCGACACAGTCCGCGAGCGCCGCGTCTCGCACGTACTGGTGAATGAACCCCGCATCAAAACTATCTCCCGCTCCCACCGGGTCAACTACCTCAACAGTGAGCGCCGGGAATCGGACTTCCCCGGAGGGACCGCGAGCCAGCGCTCCCTCTTTTCCTAGCTTCACGACCAAAATGGGAACCCGCGGGGCAAGCGCGGCAATGGCCGCTTCCAAGCTGTCAGCGTGCGCGATCTTCTGCGCCTCACGCTCGTTGGCGAAAAACACATCGACATGCTTCAGGACTTCGAACAAGTCGTCCCCCCAACGGTCTGCGGGGTCATCATTCGTGTCGAGCGAAGTGGTCAGGCCTTTTTGTTTCATCTTCGCGAACAACTCCGGGATGCGGGCACGAAGGCTGCGATGCAAATAGAAAGACGAAAGGTGAAAGTGTTTCGAGTCCGAAAGGTAATCAACGTCCAGATCCTCAAAACACATCTCGTCCATAGTCCCAGGATAAGTCAGAATGTTGCGGCAGTCGCTCCGCGGCAGGATGACGGTAAGACCCGTAGTTGTCGGGCCGCTTACTCTTCGTACCCTGGAGACATCGACTCCACCGGCCGCCAATCGATCGAGCGCAATCTGCCCAAGCGGATCGTCTCCAATGCGGGAGATGAATCCGACCTTGCTTCCCAGCACCGACAAGTTGTGGGCAAATATAGCTGAAGAGCTTCCCAGGGTGAGCGCCAAACGGTTGGCTAACAACTCACGCTCCGGCTCGAGCTGCTCCGGAAGTCCGTAGAGGATCAAATCGAGGTTCAACTCGCCGACTACCGTGACATCAAAACTAGGCAATTGAGATAACCCCTTCCAATCCGAAGTTGTGAAAAAGACGACAGGATCTCATCCTGCGCTACTTCCCTGTCATCCAGAGCGAAGCGAAGGATCTCCGCAGTAGCTTGCAGGTCGTCCACGTTAAAATCAACTGCCAGGATCCTTCGCTTCGCTCAGGATGACAAACTTCCTAGTTTCTTCACGATTTCCCGCTGAGGATCACGGCCCTCGACAAGTTTCGCGGCCGGTCTATATCGTAGCCTTTCTTCAACCCTGTGTAGAGCCCCAGCAACTGGCAGGTGATGAGGTAGGCAGCGAGCCTTGCGCATTCGGGAACATCGAGCTTGAGCTCGACGAGGAAATCCGCGTTTCTTCTCACCACCGCATCGGCTTGGTTGGTAATCACCAGCGTCGTTCCGCCCAACTCCTTCATCTCCTCCAATACTTCCCGCTCCGCCGTGTACCCGCTTTCGGAGAGAAGAAAAGTGAGAAGCGTTTCCGGCCCCACAATGGCCTTGGGGCCGTGGCGGAATTCCAGAGTATGAAAGACCTGCGCATAAGAACAGGACATTTCCTTGATCTTGAGTTGGCCTTCCGAGGCGATGCCGAAGAACGGCCCCTGGCCAAGGAAGACGTAGTCGGCAAAAGATCGGGCTTGAACGAATTGCTGAATTCTTGGATTCACCGAGTCAAGGATCGGCTGCACCGCCGCCGGGAGCCGCCGGAGGCCGTCCGTAATTTCCTTTCGGTGCGCAACATGCGCGGCCAGCGACTGCAAGCCCAGCAGCATGGAAGTAAAGGACCGAGTCATCACCACACTTTTTTCGTCGGCCGGCAAGAGGTGGATCGTGAAAGCGGAGATCTCCTCGAGCGGGTGACCCGTCGAGCAACTGATGGCCAGCGTGCGGATGTCTCGCGTGCGCTCCAGGAACTGTGCCGCCCGAACGACCTCTGAGGAGTGGCCGGACCGGGACACCAGAACCGGCTGGCACTTCACTGCTCCGTTCAGGACCAGGTCCGGGTACAGAAGCACTTCCGACGCCGGAACAGCCCAGGCTCGTCTTCCCGTGATCAAGCCCCAGCTTGCCGCGGCCGCCTGCGAAATGTAGTAGCTCGAGCCGCAACCGATGAAGATGTATTCGGGGGCATCTAACTTTGCGGCTCCTTCGAGCTGCGCGCCTTTGTCCAGCGCTTTAAAACATTCTTCCCAGCAACCCGGTTGGGAAAGAATCTCGTTCTGCGTTTTTGCTTCCACGGCCTCATCTTTTGAAATCATGCAAAGCTTCTCCCAAGTGTTCTCTCGACCTCTTTCCATTTATAACGTTTCCCTTCGTTTGTCAAACAGAATAAGACGTCTGGCTCCCGTCTTCGCGACGGTGACTGGACAAGGTCGTTTATCCACCGGCGCCCTCAGCACGCAAAATCGTGGCCATCTACGCCACTTTTTTCGCCTTGACAAGGCCCCGGCGCGTATATAAGTGTAACCCTACGAAATGTTCGGAAAGTGACAAAATGAAACGGTATTTATCGGCGGTTCGACTAATCTGAAGGCGGGAGGCATAAAGTGAGACCAGCGAAATGGTGGCTGCTATTTTCGGCCATGGCGGTACTGACCGTGATGGTCACGCTCGTATCGGATCTGAATTCGACGTCATTCTGCGGAGGCGCATCCGGCCGGCCGCCCGCTAGCGAACTCGCCGGCTTCACCGCTCTTGCGCCGATCGACGCCCACGTACACCTTTACAAAGACGATCCGGCTTTTGGCGCCCTCTTCGAGCGTTTGGAGCTGCGTATTCTCGACATCTGCGTGATTGACGATCGCGACCCCTACGGTAAAGGAATTGAGCCGCAACGCAGCGACGTGCTTAAAGTAGTCCGCAGCACGAGGGGCCGGGCGGTTTTCTGCACGACCTTCAGCCCATACGATTTCGAGAAGCCGGGATTCAGCCGGCGCGCCATACAGCAACTCGACGCCGACTTCGCGGCAGGCGCGATTGCAGTAAAGATCTACAAAGTCATGGGCATGGAAATGAAATCCAAGGCGGGCAAATATGTGATGCCTGACGATCCCGCCTTCGAACCTGTCTATAAGGATATAGCTGCGCACCACCGCACCGTGGTGGCGCACCTTGCGGAGCCCGATTCGTGCTGGCAGGCGCCCAACCCCGCCAGCCCAGACTATGAGTACTACCGGCAGCATCCCGAGGAATACGCTTACGCTCATCCCCAATGGCCCTCGAAGGCGGCCATTCTTGCTGCACGGGATCATCTCGTGGCCGAGAATCCCGATCTGAGAGTCATCGGTGCACACTTGGGAAGCATGGAATCGGATGTGAACCAGATGGCCCAACGCTTTGACCGCTTTCCCAATTTCGCCGTTGACACCGCCGCACGCGTCCCCTACTTCATGCTGCAGCCGCGTGATAAGGTGCGAGCCTTCCTCATCAAATACCAGGACCGCATCCTCTATGCAACCGACATCGTGGTAATGCCGAAGGATAAGACCGAAGAAGCGCTCTCGGAGTTTACCGACACCTACGCGCGCGACTGGAAATTCTTCGCCACAGATCAGACCGTCGAATATATGGGCCACCGCTATCAAGGTCTCGCCCTGCCCGGCCCGGTACTCCGCAAAATCTTCCACGACAACGCGGTCCACTGGCTGCCGGGGATAATGTAGGGGTAGGGCTTGCCCTACCCGCGGTTGGTTCACGCCATGATTGCGAGGGGACGGCAAGCCGTCCCCCTACGATCACCAAGTTGATGGGCGAACCGCGACACAGCTTGCGAAATACCTTAGGCTGTAACCGACCCATAGCTAATCTTCCCTAGATCCCGCCGATCATTCAATGCGGGCATCTTGTCACACCTAAAAAATAGAGACTTCATGCATTTTCCCCTTGTAGTAGATGATCTATGGGAGTATAACCGGGACATGCCAAAGAAAGGTTCACCACCGCTGGACGGCGAGCTGCTTCAGGGCACGCTTGACCTGCTGATTCTGCAGACGCTGGTGCTCGGCCCTGCGCACGGCCACACCATCGCCTACGCCATCGAACACCGTTCCGAAGATGTCCTGCAAGTCGAACATGGCTCCCTCTACCCGGCTTTGCATCGATTGGAGGACCGCGGCTGGATTGCTTCGTTCTGGGGCACTTCGGAAAACAACCGCAAGGCGCGCTACTACCGGCTGACGCCGGCGGGCCGCACGCAACTGGCCCAGCAAACCAGCCGATGGGATGAACTGGTGCGGGCCGTTAATCGCATTTTGCGGCCGGCAGAGCCGTGAGGTGGGACAGGCACTCTTGCCTGTCCTGCTGGCCGTTAAAGGCGCAGAGAGACAGGCAAGAGTGCCTGTCCCACTTCGCTAGCCGTCGCGGGATCGGTAACGGGTCGACCGCCGGCACCGCGATTGCGGAAGGGTCGTAGCGAGATGTGGAGTAAGCCATGAGTTGGACCAAATTCTTTCGTCGTCGCCGATGGGATAAAGAACGGGCGCGTGAGCTCGAAGACTATCTCGAAATCGAGACCGACGAAAACATCGCCCGTGGCATGTCGCCGGAAGAGGCGCGACGTGCCGCGCATCGAAAGCTGGGCAACACCACGCTGATTCGAGAGGAGATCTATCAGATGAACAGCCTGGGTTGGCTCGAATCTTTTGGGGAAGACCTTCGCCTCGCCGTGCGGAAGCTCGCGAGGACTCCGAGCTTCACTCTGGTTGCGGTCCTCACGCTTGCTTTGGGTATCGGCGCCAACACTGCGATCTTTAGCATCGTCTATGCGGTATTGATTCGCCCGTTGCCCTTCAAGGACCCCGGACGGCTGGTGATGGTCTGGGAAACGTGGAGGGGCGAGAACCGTGTCGTGGTGGCTCCCGCGAACTTCCGGGATTGGAAGGAGCAAAGCAAGACCCTGGAGCACTTGGCGACGTGGTGGGGCTGGGGAGGGCAGATGACGATCAACGGCGAGCCCACCGACGTTTCCGGCGATCGTGTGAGCAGCGACTTCTTTGACGCGCTGGGTGTGATACCCGCCCGCGGTCGCCCTTTTTCTTCAGAAGAGCAGCGTCACGACGGTTTTCGAGTTGTGATTCTCAGTGACTCGCTATGGCGCAGACTCGGCGCGGACCCCAACCTTATCGGTAAGACCGTTGAGTTAGATCGTAAACCGCACACGGTGGTCGGAATCATGCCGCCCGGATTCAGCTTCCCGTTGAACGATGAGGCTTGGTTCCCATTGCCGCAGGACGTGCTCGGGAACGGCAGGGGGAGTCATTATCTGCGAGTGATCGGTAAGCTCAAGCGCAATATCAGCATCGCCCAAGCACAAACCGAGATGGACACCATCGCGGCCCGCCTTCGCCAGGCGTACCCGAAGGAAAACGGGGAGCCAGGTGTCGGTGTGAATGTAGTCTCACTCCTGGACGAGACCGTGGGCGAGGTCAGGCGCTCCCTTCTGGTGCTGATGGGGGCTGTCGGGTGCCTGCTCCTTATCGCGTGTGCGAATGTCGCCAGCCTGATGCTGGCGCGCGCCACAACTCACAAACGGGAATTTGCGCTGCGGCGGGCGATGGGCGCCAGTCGCTCGCGGCTGATTCGATACGTTCTGGGTGAGAGTATTCTGCTGGCCATAGCGGGCGGCGGACTCGGGGTCGTCTGGGCCTACTTGGGAGTGCGCGCTTTCGTGGCCTTTGATCCTGTTAAACTCCCCAGAATCGAGGAAATCGCTGTCAATCCTCGCATGCTATTGTTCACACTTTTGATAGCCGTCTTCACAGGAGTATTGTTCGGCTTGGCGCCGGCCCTGCGATCTTCGAAGCCGGATCTGAATGGGGAACTAAAAGATGGCTCGGAGCGGCAATGCGGCAAAAGCTCCCATTCGCGGGGCCGCAGCGTGCTGGCCGTGGTGCAAGTTGCGCTTTCGGTGATGCTCTTGACCGGGGCCGGACTATTGTTGCGCAGCTTCGTTCACCGCGTGAGCGTGCCCTTGGGTTTCCGGCCGGACGGCCTCTTGGCTGTTGAACTTCCTTGGAACGTCAATCCACACATCGATGACCTGTTGGAGCGCCTCCGCGGGCTGCCTGGAGTACAGTCAGCCGGCGCCGCCGCCTCATTCCCCATTGATCCGCCTGGCACAAACGCTCCGCTAGAGGTCGAAGGCCTGCCCGCAACGCCCGGCGTGGGCCTTGATGCAGGTAAGACACCTGTCACCGCCGATTATTTCCGCGCCGCCGGCATCGCCCTGCAAAAGGGCCGTTTGATTGCAGCAAGCGACACGGCGACCGCGCCACTTGTGACCGTGATCAACCAGGCGCTGGCGCGCCGCTGCTTCCAGGGCCAAAACCCTATCGGCAGACACATCCGGTTTGGGGGCGACCCGTGGCTCACCGTCGTCGGAATCGTCGGTAACGTGAAGGGATTTGGAGTGGACGGCGATCCCATGCCCAACGTTTACTTTTCGCGCCAGCAGACCGAATGGGGCAACGGTGTTTACGTGCTCATCCGGACAACACTTCCGCCTTCCAGCATGGCGGACCTGGTTCGAAAGGAGATTCATTCCTGGAATAAGAACGTTTCGATCGGCGCGCTGGCGCCGATCGAGGACCTGCTCTCCGAATCCGTCACGGTTCCGCGCTTTTACATGCTGCTGGTGCTGGCGTTCGCCTCCCTCGCCCTCACACTTGCTGCGGTGGGAGTTTACGGCCTTCTGAACTACTCGGTGCAAAACCGTACGCACGAAATCGGGGTGCGCATGGCGCTTGGCGCGGCAAGGGGCGATGTTCTCGGGATGGTCCTGCAACAAGGCTTCCGGCTGATTATGACCGGAGTTGTAGTCGGGTTGGCAGGCGCCTGGGCGTCGACACGCGCTTTGGAGAGCATGCTTTTCCAGGTACGTGCCAGGGATGCCGCAACATTCATCGGCGCGTGTCTCGTGCTGATTGTAGTCGGCTTGCTGGCCTGCTACATCCCCGCCCGGCGTGCCACGAGGGTCGATCCTATGGTGGCGCTGCGCAATGAGTAGGCGGGCTGGGGGAGAGGTTGGCCGGCTACCGGCATTTTCTCCAGCCGGAGCGGGAGGGGTGAGAGGGTCAGTGGCCTGCGTTACGCCTGTCATGCTGAGGGCAGCGAAGTGTCTCCGCAGTTCGACGCCAGGTTCCGAGCGAACAACGAACTGCGGAGATGCTTCGCCCCGACCAGCCGGGGCTCAGAATGACATCCGCCTGAAAGACGAGCTGCAGTATGAATAGCAGTCAGGGATTAGGGAACAGGAAACAGAGAATCAGGAACCTGCAACACACATCCGGTGTCTAAGAACTCAGCCCTCTCCACCCAGTGTAGGGGCGCCCGCTGTGGGTGCCGGCGGGCCTCCACACCCGCGGAGAGCTGGCTCGCGGCGGTGTTTGCACCGCGCACTCAGCAGGGGCGACCCTTGTGGTCGCCCGCCGCCCCCATGCGGACGGCCCCCCGTCGGTGGGTGTAGGTACGTCGGCGTGCGGCTGCGGGGCGGGCGGCCACAAGGGCCGCCCCTGCGATAGTTTGCTCGTCAGTTCCAGACAACTACTCCCATGATAACGCGCCTCGCTCGCGCCAGCTTAGTAGTCTTATTCTGGCTTGCCGTTCAATTGTCCGTCCTGAGTTTCGCTCAAGCCCCTCCCAAAGCAGTTCGAACCTTAACCGATCATCCCAAAGAAGCGGAAAAAACACCCCTCGATCCGACGTTGGACATTGCCTCGCCTACACTCGAATCCAGCGTACACACCTCCTTGCCGGAGCAATATATCTGGAGTTCTTTGCCAGAGAGCACGAGCGAAGGCGTGTTCAATTGTCTGCGGAAATCTTTCACCTTGAAAAAGGTCCCGACGGTGGCGACGCTCTACGCCGCGGGCCCCCACTATCTTCGTGTATACATCAACGGAAAGCTCCTGGCTGCCGCGGAGCGCGACGCCAAAGACAGGCTTCGGCCCTTTCTGCTGGCGATCGATGTTTCGGGTCAACTGCGGGCGGGGCGCAATGCAATTGCCTTGACCGCCAGCGGCGACCGATTGGTGTTGAAAATCATCGCCGCTCCCCTCCAGGTGGTAAAGCCCGCTCTGCTTTTCACCGACGCCACTTGGAAGTGCGGCAACGGATCAAGCAAGGGATGGGAAACTCTCGGATTCGATGATCGCGCCTGGCCCCAGGCCACATCACAGGGCGCTATCGAATCACGCAGTGAGTTCTATCAGGGCTACGCGGACGCCGCCATGTACCGATGGCCGGGCTATGACGGCATTTCGCCGTTCCTCGCACACGCTATTTTGAAGGCCGAAGAGCTAACCTATGGCTTCGAAGGCATGGGGAAATTCTCGCACTCCTCGGCGCTGATGGGGAATGACCAGCGGGGCGTAGGGGCGCATCGCGATGCGCCCCTGCCAACGTTGCAGGAGTTCGCCGCCACGCTGCCCGCCAAGAAACTGCCGCAATCGGAATACCCGTTCCTGGTGCTGGGGTTCAGGAAGGAATGTACGGGCCGGCTGCGCATCGTCTCCGATTCGCCGTCGCCCATGCGTCTCGAAGTTCAATACGGCGAGTCCGCTGAAGAAGCTTTATCGAATCCCTACCTGGGGGCGACTGAAATCTATGTGCCGCCCTTCGGCACCGTCTACGGCCCCAAGAGCGCCTTCCAATACGCCTTGGTCAGGTTCCTGGCGGGGCAGTCGCCCCTGCGTTTCAAGGCCATCGACGCGGATTTCATCTACTACCCTGTGAAGCAGATGGGTTCGTTCGAGTCTTCGGATCCCGTCGTCAATAAGATCTGGCAGACCGGCGCCTACACCGCGCACCTCTGCATGCAGGATTTGATATTGGACGGGCCCAAGCGTGACCGGATGTGCCTGGCGGGCGGGCTGGACATCAGCGCGCGCGTGATCAGCGACGTTTTTGGCGACCGCTTCCTGATCGATAAATCCCTGAAGGACTTGATTGCCGGAGTGGGCAATCCCGTGAAAAACGACGTGAACGGAATTCCGGGCTACTCGGCGCTCTGGGTGATGACGGAGGCGGACTATTTTCGACACACCGGAGACCTCGCGCATCTCAAGTCCGTCCTGGATTCTTTGCGCGGCTTGATGGAGTACATGGCCACGCAGATTGACGACAAGGGCCTCTTCAGGAATACCAATAACCGCTCCACGTTTGTCGACTGGTCTCCTGATCTAGATCAAGACTCCGCCGAATCGCGCCGCATCACCATGATGGAATTCCAGCAGGCTTTTGGCGATGGCGCCTGGCTGCTGGAGCAGGCGGGCGACGCGACGGGCGCGCAGAAATTCCGCCAGATCGCCGAAAAGCTGCGCGCCGATACGCTCCAGAACTCTCTCGATCCCGGCCGGAACACTTTCGGCGACCGCTGGCAGACCAACGCCATGGCCATCTATTCCGGCCTCGCTGACCCGGCCCAGCGCGTGGCTGTTTGGGAAAACATCCTCTCCCGCACCTATCGCTTCAACGTGACGCCCCATTTCAACTATTTCGCCGTGTCGGCGATGGCCGACGCCGGGCGCCGCAACGAAGCCGCCGATTGGATTGTGGATTACTGGGGCGGAATGCTGCGGCCTGACACGACGACCTTTTGGGAAGGTTATGACAAGCGCTGGCCGACTGAGCACTTCCACGCGCACCTCCAGACCGACCACGGCGAGGGCTACTTCGTGAGCCTCTGTCATGGCTGGTCAAGCGGGCCCACGGCCTGGCTGATGGAACAGGTGCTCGGCATCCAGCCGACGGCCGCAGGGTTCAGCAACGTCAGCATCCGCCCCGACCTGTGCGGCATGAAATACGCCCGGGGCGCCGAACCCTGCCCCCACGGCCTCCTCAAAGTTGATTACCGCCACGATGACACGGATTTCCAGGCCGCTATTGAATTACCGGCGGGAGTGACGGCGCAGGTCTCGTTGCCGGTGGATAAGGGCGTTGAATCGATTGTGGTGGATGGACATGCCGTGCCGGGAACTCCCGTCGAAGACGGAACCCGGCTCGAAGTCACGTTGAACAGCCCAGGGGCGCATGAGCTTCACTCGCACGCCAGTCCGCCATAATCATTTTTCCCCGAAGCGATAGATCACCTCAGTTCGTAGCTTTAATCCGAAGTTCCAACAGCCTTCGAGGGATATCCTACTGATTCCTTGAGGGATACTGCCATGCTCAGTTTCCGGTTACTGGGAACGCACGGATCAGTTCGTACGCCCGCGCCTGGAGGGGCG
>Ga0187852_1001553_pt1 | contig 21083 bp, 16 predicted proteins | sample June2016WEW_6_40_FD_134511 | JGI IMG/M metagenome (GOLD analysis project Ga0187852, IMG submission 134511) | Peatland microbial communities from SPRUCE experiment site at the Marcell Experimental Forest, Minnesota, USA - June2016WEW_6_40 | ecosystem: Environmental > Terrestrial > Soil > Wetlands...
CGGCTGCCCAATCGCATGGACAACGGCCAACCGAAGGCGATCTATCTCCTCGATCTCCAGACCCGCAAAGTAACGGAGATTTCCGGCACCAATGGGCTCTTCAGCCCGCGTCTCTCGCCCGACGGACGCTATATTGCAGCCATGCCCCTCGATCAGGGTGCGCTGCTCCTATTCGACCGGACCACGGAGCATTGGAGCACTCTGACTGTCCAGGGTGTCGGCGACCCCACCTGGTCGCACGATAGCCGGTCAATTTATTTCCAGGACTTCCTTGCGGCGGGCAAGCCGATTTACCGCGTCGCCGTGCCCGCTGGAAAGCCGCAAAAGGTGGCGACCATCGACAATCTACACCCCATCGCCGCCACCGACTACCGGCTCATTGGTCTTGCCCCCGGCGACCTTCCTGTCGTCACCGCTCGCGTCCCTGCGGTCAACCTCTATGAAGTGGACTTGAACGAGCGCTGAACAACGCCGCGAATTGGCTTCCGCATTCTCGTAGCGGCGGGTGCGGTCGCAATCGTCTCTGTTGTGACGCCTCCAAACGGTGAGTGTCATGAGGTTCGCTCCCCTGCTGAATACTGGGTTCTCGTGAATCCCTCACAGCGGATTTAGGACAATCGCAGGGGCAGGCAACGAGGTTCAGCATTCTGCCGGTGATCGTAAGGCCGGATGGTCCATGAGTCTCAACCGTGCCACGCTATCTGGGATGGAATCTACCCATATCGCTCAAATCTGCGCGTCGGCGGGACTCGGAACCCCGAGGGTAACTTCAATCTGCGGAGGATTGAGGAGAGTGTTTTTGACGAGACAATGCTCGACAGACCGCATCAATCCGTCACGCTGCTCAGACGTCAACGCCACTGGGCTGTTGACTTGGATACTGAAGTTACCGAGTCGGGCGGGGCTCCTGAGCTTCTCGGCGGCTACAGAGACCGAGACGCCGCTGCTTGCAAGATTGCGCGTGCGCAGATGCTCGGCCGCGTAAAAGGCTACGCAGGCGCCGAGCGAAGCCAGAAGAAACTCCGGCGGGGTCATACCGGCATCGGCGCCCCCATTATCCTGGGGCTGATCGCAAACGATGGTATGGGTTCGTGCTTTGACTGAAAACTGCACGCCTTCAACTTGAGTGATATGAACTTCCATGTGAGTTCTCCATAACGAAAGGTTCCCAAACGAGCCTTGCTCGATCTGCATTCACCGATGAACCGCCCGCCTTTGAATTGCTCCGTGCGCCGCATCGTGAGCTTCATTTTTGAACAGCCTTCTATCAAATAAAAGTCCAATACGAGCCAAAACGTTACATCTCGGAACCTCTGGCTTCCCGAAGCTTAGGAGATGCGACATAAGACACTCATTGACCGGCGCATCTGACCGGCATTCTAACACTAGGACGACAAGGCCGATTCTTCCGCCGGCTTGCCGATCAATCGCAGATACTCCTGAGTCATGAGCGCCCGCATGCGCTGCGCCAGATCCGGATCGCACGCTACATCGAAAGAGCGGCAGCGATCGATAGCAGTGCGCAGATCCTTGAGAAACGTCACGCACGTTGGACATCTTTCGATGTGCGCTCTCATCTGTTCGCAAGTTCGCGGTTCAACCCGCGCATCCAGGTATTCGGACAAGTTCGCGAACAGCTCGCGGCACTCTTTTGGGCGTTCTGCCACCGCCTTCTTCGGCGGGGGATTTTGCTCCGGCATTCCTCTCAGGATTAAGCTCATTTCCTTCCTGACTGAGAGTCTGGCCCTATGCAGCCTGACACGAACGGTGCCTATCTGGAGACCGAGTATCTTTGCGATCTGCTCCGAGGTGAGCTCTTCCATATCGTGAAGAACCAGGACCAAGCGCAGCGAAGTGGGCACATGCAACACGGCTTCGTGCAGAAGGCGATGCTCCTCGGCGTGGATTGCGTGGTGTTCGGGGCCGTTTTCTCCTTCGAGAAGAAGGCTCCTGAGTTCGGCTTCGTCGGGAATCAATTCGTCCAGTGAGAGTTTCTTCCGCCCGGTGTCGAAGTGGCCGCGCCTTATTCGATGACAGCGGTTTCTGGTAACGGTATAAAGCCAGGCGGCTAGCGAATTTGGGTCTTGGACTTTGGATAGGTACTTGAGCGAGCGGAACAGAACGTCCTGCATGGTGTCTTCTGCATCCTCACGATGCCCGCACATCTTCATGCTGAACGAAAAGACAGTATTCTGCAGCAACCCAATGGCCGATTCAACCGCTTCGGGGGTGTTTTTCCGGAGGAGCTCCGATGCCTGGACAAGTTCAGGTCGCATGATGACAGGTGTCCCACTTTCAATATAAACACTATCCGGCCGCGTGGCCCTCTCTGGCACGATCCTTTTCTATTGCACTTTCAAACTGCACTTCGAACTCTCTTCGAGCGATGCCTCAATCATTTGGAGCCCAATGGAACAAACGGTCTTCAGCCATTCCCGAAAGTCTTCCTGATTCCGGAGTGACTCGGACTGAACGATTGCGCGCAGGAGAACCAACGCGAGCCTCAATTCAGAGCCGGGCCGATTCGATTCGAGCAGGAACATCTCCCGATAGACTTCGTCCTTCAGGCGATTCGCTTTACGTGTTTGCGAGGACTTGCCGGCCGTCGCTGGCGGGCTGCCCGCGCACTCTGTTTGGGAAGAACAGTTCCCTGAACGAGCCATGAACACCTTCCATTCTTTTTCAAGGACATGGGTATGGAAGTCCTCGGCGTCCTTACTGGCCGCAGGTGCTGATTCTGCCCGCCTATTTCAATCCCATCACGCGCAAGATAAACATCGCCGGGCACCAGTTCGTCAGCGCCGATTGCAACAGGTTGAGCCCGACGAATACTGTGAGCCATATCCAGTAATGGGACACGTAAACGGTGAGGGCAATCGACAAGAGCACCATCACTCCTGCCATCAGTCTAAGTCCACGTTCGACTGTCATTGGGTGACTCCTTCGCGTTCTTCAGTTTCAGGCGCACATGTTTCCAGGGTTTCGGACTTCCTGTGCACCAGGTAATAGAGGATGGGGATCGTTGGCCACGACAGGAAGGTTGAGGCCACGGCTCCGGCGATGAGGGAAATGGCGAGGCCCTGGAAGATCGGGTCGGTCAGAATGACGCTCGCGCCCACCACCACCGCCGCTGCTGTCAACAGCATGGGACGGAAGCGGATTGCGCCGGCGTCAATGACCGCCTCGCGCAGAGGCGCGCCCTGACGGCGCCTCAACTCGATGAAGTCGACAAGAATAATCGAGTTGCGCACGATGATGCCCGCGCCGGCGATGAAGCCGATCATCGAAGTTGCAGTGAAGAACGCTCCCATCAACGCGTGAGCCGGCAGGATACCAACAAGAGTTAACGGAATCGGAGCCATGATGATCAGCGGCACTACGAAAGAGCGGAACCACCCCACCACCAGCACGTAGATCAACACCAGCACGGCAGCGAATGCGAGACCGAGATCGCGAAAGACTTCGATGGTGATTTGCCATTCGCCATCCCACTTCATCGAGTAGTGGTCGGTCGATTCGGGCATGGCTGCGTTGTAGCGCGTGAGGGTATAGCCTGCCGGCAGCTTCAGATCGTCCAGTTGCTTGTTCATTTTCAGGATTGCGTAAACCGGACTCTCCTCGGCGCCTGCGACATCGCCCGTAACATAAACCACCCGGCGAAGATTTTTATGATAGATGCTCTGCGGAATCGATTCGTGGTCGATGGTGACCAGCTCGCGGAGCGGAACCATTGCGCCGTTGGCGCCTGGTAGATGGATGTTCTCCAGCGCCTGCTCCGAGGAGCGGCCTTCGCGAGTGAATTGCACCATGGCCGGGACCGGTTCGCGCGCACGGTCGTCGTGCAGGAGCCCGATCTGGCTTCCCGATGTGGCCAAAGCGATGGCATGGGCGACGTCGTCGACCGCGATCCCGTTCTCAGCGGCCTTGACAGCGTCCACGTGAATTGCAATCCGTGGTTGTGCATCTTCGACATACCAATCCGTGTCGACCACCCCCGGCGTGCTTTGAAAGATGGACTTTATCTGCTGTGCCACCCTGGTTTGCCCGTCCAGATCGGGTCCGTACACTTCAGCCACCAGGGTCTGAATTACTGGCGGTCCAGGAGGCACTTCGCTCACTTGAATGCGCGCGCCATATTGGTCCCCGATGCTCACGAGAAGAGTGCGCAAGCGCTTAGCGATCGTGTGGCTTTGGTCGTGACGGTCCTTGGCCGGAACAAGGTTGACCTGGATGTCCGCTTGGTTTGGCATGCGGCGCATATAGTAGTGCCGGACGAGGCCATTGAAGTTGTAGGGGCCGGAGGTTCCGGCATAGAGCTGATAGTTGAGCACATCCGGCTGATGCGCGAGTTCATTGCCGAGGGCCTGGGTTACAGCTAACGTCTGCTCCAGCGGCGTACCGTCAGGCATGTTGATGACAACTTGCAACTCGCTCTTGTTGTCGAAGGGCAACATCTTCACCCGCACGAGTCCCAAGGGAACCAGGGCGACGGAAATCAAGAACAGGCCAAGCACTGCAGCAAAAAAAATCAGACGCTTCCGGCCCGAAGCAATCAGGGGAGACATCACCTTGCGATACAGCCGTGTCCGCCAGTTCTCGTGCTCCGGTTCCAGAAGGTGCGCGCCGCCCAGGTGCTTGCCGAGGAGGCGCATCGCAGCCCAGGGCGAAACCACGAAGGCCACCATCAGCGAAAACAGCATCGCCGCCGATGCGCCGACCGGAATCGGCCGCATGTACGGGCCCATCAGCCCTCGTACAAAGGCCATGGGCAGAACGGCCGCAATTACGGCAAAGGTCGCAAGGATGGTCGGATTGCCCACTTCGGCAACCGCTTCGATGGTCACCGCACTGCGGGAGCGGTTGCGATTCTCGGGGAGGCGGAAGTGGCGCACAATGTTTTCGACGACCACAATCGCATCGTCGACCAGAATGCCGATGCTGAAGATCAGCGCGAACAGCGTGACGCGATTGATCGTATAACCGAGGAAGTAAAAAATCGACATCGTGAGGGCGAGCGTGACAGGTATCGCCAGCAGCACGACGCCCGATTCGCGCCATCCCAGGAAGAGCGCGACGAGGAAAGTGACGGAAAGCGTCGCCAGCAATAAGTGCTCGAGCAGCTCATCCGATTTTGCCTTTGCGGTGTCGCCGTAATTCCGCGTCGTGGTCACGTGCACGTCGCCTGGAATCTGCACGCCCTTCATTTCGTCGATGCGCTTGAGAACTGCATTCGCAATGTCGGTCGCGTTTGTTCCCTTCCGTTTCGCGACGGTTACAGTCACGCCGGGGTATTGTTGCGGCGCATCTCCCGGGCCGGCGCTGGCCTTAGTCGTCCCGAACAGGACGTAGCTGGCGGGTTCCGGCGGACCATCGACGATCTGGTCGGCCACATCGCGGAGATAGACGGGACGCCCGTGATCGACAGCCACAACCACGGATTCGAGATCCTTGCGATCGGTGAACAGGTTCCCCGCATCGACGCGAACCTCGCGATTGTTCTCAGAGAAACTGCCGGCCTGCAGGTTCGCGTTGGCCGCCTGGAGATGCCCGACGATCGCTAGCGGCGAAAGTCCGTACGCATTCAGCTTCTCTGCGTTGAGCAGCACGCGCATGGTCCGCGGCAGACCGCCGATGACCGTGCTCTCGGATACGTCGGAGATCTGCTCGATGTTATGCTGCACTTCGTCCGCAATCGCGCGGAGCTGATAGCCGTCGTAGTGCTCCCCCCACAGAGTCAGCGAAAGTATCGGCACATCGTCGATGGAACGCGCTTTGATCATGGGCTGCGAAACGCCCGGTGGAATCTGATCGAAGTTCGAATAGAGTTTGCTATAAACCTTGATTAACGCATCTTCTTGCGGCGTTCCCACCAGGAATCGCACGATGACGAGGCTTTGACCGGGACTGGATGTCGAATAGACGTACTCCACGCCGGAGATCTGGTGAACCAGCTTCTCGATCGGGAGCGTCACGCGCTCTTCGACTTCTGCCGGGGATGCGCCGGGCATTGCAGTGGTGATGTCGAGCATCGGGACAAGGATCTGCGGGTCCTCCTCTCGGGGGATGATTGCCACGGCAAAGACCCCCAGCGCAAGGGACGCAACGATCACGAGGGGCGTCAGCTTTGAATTCAGAAACGCCTGCGCGACGCGCCCCGCCAAACCGAGCCCGCGCATGCCGGGATTCTGCGTCATGGCTGGACCTCGATCCGCTTGCCTGCCAGATTGCGATCGGCCGGGTTGTCCACGAGCCTCTCGTTTCCTTGAATTCCAGAGAGCACCTCGACCGCATCCGCGTGTACGGCTCCAAGCGTCAGGTAGCGGAGCTGCGCAATGTTGTTGCTATCCAGGACATAAGCACAGGCAAGTGATCCACGAATCACAATCGCGGAGCGGGGCGCCATGATTGCCTGTCCTGTCCCGGCCGGAATCTCCGCTGTTGCATACATGCCTGCGCGCAGTTCCTGCGACGATGGGAGATCGATCTTCACCAGAAAGCTGTGACTCGATGGATCTGCGGCAGGGACAATTTCCGACACACTTCCGATAGTGGCTGCGGCGGCGCCACCGATTGAAACGCTGACCTTCATCCCCTGGTGCACAAATTGAATCGCAGACTCTGCGACCGTGGTTTGCAGTTCGAGCGGCCCCGCGCTGTTAATTTGCAGCAGCGGCACACCGGGAGAGGCGAGCGCCCCCGGGTCGGCCATGCGACCGGTGATGACTCCGGCAAACGGCGCGACGATTCGGGTGTAGCTCAGCATGGTGCGCGCACCAGCCAGTTGCGCCTTCGTCGCATCCGCTTGAGCGCGTAAGGCATCCGCCTGGGTTGAGGAAGCTTCTGCGCGCCGAGTTACTTCGTCCATTTCCTGCGGACTCACGCTCTTCTGCAATTGCAATTGCTTGTATCGAGCCAGCGTGCTTCGAGCAAGTTCGGCATTCGTCTCCGCCGCAGCCTGCTGCTTCTCTGCGGCTTTCGAGGCGGCTTCCGCCTGCTCAAGGGCCGATTTCAAGGTCGCGTCGTCCAGCACCACGAGCGTCTGGCCAGCCCGAACGACATCGCCTTCGCGCACCAGAACCTGCTCGACCCGGCCCATTACCTGCGCAGAGAGAGTTGAGCTTTGAAGGGCGTGGAGGGTTCCAGTCGCTTGTACCGTGACCGGGACTTGCTCCTGCTGGCTTTCCACAATCCTCGCCTGCACGCTCTCCACCGCGGCCGGATGCACGGATTCGCTCGACTTGCAGCCCAGTCCGGCCCCGGCGATCAACGCCATCGAGCTAAGGTATCCAAAGACCTTCATTGCAGTTCCTCCGCTGCGTCAGGAGTCAGCGTCCCGGTCGCAAATAGCAGTTGTGCGTACGCCATGGTGTTGCCGTAGACGGCATGCCAATAATTCATCTGCGCCTCACGCTCAGCATCCTCGGCCCGAAGCAGGTCGGTGATTGTGGCGAGACCGGCTTCATAGCGGTTCTTGAGGATCCTCAAGCTCTCGGTTGCCTGGTCAGTTGCGGCGCGCGCCGTTTCCAGCGAGAGCTGAGCCGTTTCCCGCTGTACGTGCGCTTGCGTGACCTGAAACCGCACCTTTTGCCGATAGGAAGCCACTTGCGCATCCACTCGGGCCCTGACAGCCTTCTCTTTTTCGAGTTGCGCCCGCTTGCTGAACGGGAGGATATCGACGTCGATCCGCACTCCGGCGACCCAGTTGTCGCCGCCCTGTCCGCCCAGCGTCTGGCGGTCGTCTTCCCAATTGCCGTAAGCATTCACTCGCGGCCCGAAGCTCAAGCGAGCGGCGCTCTCTGCCTCTGCCTGCGCCGATTGCGCCTCTCCGAGAGCTTGAAGATCCTGACGGTTCCTGCTCGCGGTCTCCAGTTCCTGATCCAGGCTGCTCTCGGCGAAGCTCTTCAGTTCGATCGTTCCAAGCGTCGATGCCTTCAACTCGGGCGCTCCCATCGCGACACTCAGTTGCGCCCACGCCAGGTCCAGATCGCCCTGAGCCTCGATAAGCCCCTGCTTTCGTTCGGCCACACTCACCTGAGCCGACATGCGGTCCGACTCAACGGCGAGCCCCGCCTGGACATGATCGTCTGCGGAACTCAGCAATGCTTCGGCAGTTTCAAGTTCGTGCTGCGCGATTTCCACCCGCCGTTCCGCGTAAAGGATTCCCTGATAGGCCTGGACGACTTCGAACACAATCTTCTGATCCACGGCCTTTGCGGAGGAGGCGGCGCTTTTCTGCATCAACGCGGCGCCATGGACCGATTTCTGGGTGCGGAGAGAATCGAACAGCAGCCAGCCACCGGAAATACGCGTAGCGAGGTTTCCGATTGTGTCCGGGGTGTTCAATTCGCTAAGGGCGAAGTCTGCCTGCGTGAAGCTCTGCTGGCGCAGACGCGCTCCAAATACATAAACCGGATCGTTGCCCCGCGACATGTCCTCGGTGAAGTTAACTTGCGGAAGAAACTGCGTTCGTGCCAGCGAGACGCTTGCCCTGGCATTTTCCAGGTCTGCTCTGGCGGCGTCGATGTCGGGACTTTGCTTCAGAGCGACCTGGATCGCCTCCCTAAGCGTCAGCGGTTTCTGCGCTCGAGTCCATACGGGGAATATGCAGCCGATAAAGGCCAGCCACCTTGCCTGCCATAATATGCGTTTCATGAGTGCGACTTTCCCTTTCTGCTGCATCCACTAGAAGAAAGTCACACGCCGGTGCATTCGTTACATGCTCGTGGAACTCTTTTCGCGGGAAGGCCTTCGAGCCAGTTGCCATGCTTACGGACAGGGCGTCCCCAGACAACATTTCTTGAGGGTGAACTTGTGCTTTCGGCGCACAAGGTCGAGCCGTGTTCTTCATGCGCGACCGGCATCGCGGCATCTGCGCGCGCTTTCGGCTCACGGAAGGCGGGGCGAGCGGCGCACGCTGGAGGTTTGGCGGTAGGCCCATACGCCGCAGATGGTTCCTGCCAAAATCACAATGTAGTAGGGGATACGAATGATTGCGGCCAACAAGGTGAGCCCGACGAGAGGCAACCACGGTGCGCTGGATCGCCACGCTGTTATGTGCGACCTTGTTTCGTGCCATTCCAGAAAGAACAAGAATGCGAAGAATGTCATGATTCCACCGCACGCCGATCCCATATGGAATTGCCATCCAGGGAACTTGTTCAATTGGCTTCCCCACAGATCCAACACGTCAGGAAGTGTCGTCTCAACGGCAATGAAGGCACACGCACCTCCGAGCAATGCTACCAGCAGCGTTGTAGGGGTGTGATTGTATTCGTAACTCGAACGATTCTTCCGTCTCCCCATCCAATTCTCCGGCAAGGCGATCCGCTTCTCAGCTTCTAATCGTCAGGACTGGGCATGGAGCATCGACTATGATCCGAAAGGCCCCGGATGTTCTCATCTCCATGCCGATATGCGAAGTCTTCCGGATGCCGAGCACCAGAAGGTCGATAGATCGCTCTCGAATGTGTTCAAGGATCTTGTCGTGCGCCCCGCCGACAGCCACATAGGTTCTTGGATCGCAGAATTCCTTGGCACATTGCGGCATGAGTGCGTCAAGGGCGCTGAAGCGGCGCGTCCGAAGATCGGCGAGACGATCTAAATGCTCGATTGCGGCTTCCTGAATCACATTGAGCACATCAATCTTCGCACCGAAAACCTCAGCGAATGTAACCGCATAGGTCGCAGCATTGGCGGACGCCACGGTAAAGTCGGTCGCAAAAAGAATTCTCTCGAAGGGGAACGCATGTGAAGTCAAGGGTGGAATCTGGGGGCCAACGGTAAGTGCCGGCCAGCGGGTGGACCTCAGGATCTTCTCCGCGACCGAGCCAATGAATCCCCGCTTCAGCCGGCCTCCACCATGCGTTCCCAGAACGATCACGGACGGCTCCTGCTTATTCGCCAGATCCGGAATCACATCTTCCGGGGCCCCTTCCAAGAGTGTGGGAACGATTTCGATCGAATTCGCTCCCAGGGAGTCAGCCTCTCTCGATAGAAAACGCGTCAAGTCCTGTCTCTGCCGGCTTGATCGTTTGTCGCCAATTTCAACCTCCAGCGCGGCTTGTTCCAGTGTGAAGGCATGAGTCACCAGCAGCTTTGCTGAGAAATAGGCAGCCATACGCGCGGCGTAGAGGCCGGCGTTCTTGGAGCTAAGAGAAAAATCTGTCGCATAGATAACGGTCTTCAGGTTCAATTCGGGCCTGTCGTCAATCACTGGCATGGCGGCGATCTCCTCGAAAAAGAACTCAACGCAGAAGAATGATTGGTGCGGTCACCTTTCACGGCGGCATGGATACGATCCGGCAGAGGAGAGAATCCAACCACGCCGAAGACGACACGGCAAATCTCACGGGGCTACTGACCCATTTGGAACCGCACCTCCGCCAGCGCGGTTTGATAGGCGTAGCGGGCATTGACGTAGGCGATCTCTGCCTGCGTTTGTGCGAGTTGCGCCTGGCTGATTTCTACAATGCCGCTCAAGCCGATCTTGTAGCGCGCCGAAGCCAGATCGAGGGCGAAGTTTGCCTGATCGACCAATTGCTGGGTAACGGCAATCCGTTGATAGGCAGTTTGCGCATTCAGCACTGCCGTGCGCACGTCGCGCGCAATGGTATCGCGCAGGTTGCGCACGTCTTCCTGCGCCGCCTGGGCGCGGAGCTTGGCCTCTCTCTCTTCGGCGCTGAAGAGGAACCCGTTGAAGATCGGAATGCTGATGTTTGCTCCGGCCGTGCCATACCAAGAAGACTGGATCTGGTCAGCGCGCACCGGCGTACCTCCCGCGGCGCCCATCGCCGAAATTGTCGGCATCCACAGATCGCGCTCTGCTGTGCTGTACTGGTGCGCCGCGATGAACCTGTCGTTGAGGGCTGCCAGATCGGGCCGCGCGCCAAACGCGGCCTGTACCATGGCCTCAGGATTGTCCGGCGCGGGTGCAGGGTTGCCTTTGGTTTCGTCGACGAGCGTGTACTGCTGATCCTGCTCGGAGCCAAGCACATTGTTGAGCGAAGCCATTGCTGCTTGCGCGTTGTTTTCGGCGTCGAGCAGCAGCAGTTGGGCCTGCGAGAGCTGCACATTGGCAAAGCTCAGGTCAAGATCGGAGCGGATCTTCGCCTTGGTAAGAGCGCCGACCTCATCAACGGTGGCTTGGCGCTGGGCGACGGTTTCCTGCGCTACTCTGAGGACCGCCTGCGAGGTAAGCGCCTGATAAAAGGCCTGATCGACGGTCAACGTAATATCGAGCTCGGTGGCGCGCTCGCTTTCGAGCTGAGCCTTGACGTTTGATTGCGCGCTGAGAATCAGGTTGTGCGTGTGTCCGAAGTCGGTAATCAGTTGGTCGACAGTAAGCCCGCCTGCGGCGCGATCGTAGATCGATGGATTGCTGAGATAGCCGGCGGTGATGCGGCTGCTCTGGTGCGCGTCGACAGCGGTAAGATCGCCGAACGCGGTGGGCAACTCAGCCGAGCGCACTTCGCGCGTGACTTGCGCCTGGGCGAGAGCCAGCAGACGCGCCACGCTGATGTTGGGGTTGTTCTTGATCGCCATTTGTTCAGCTTGCGCGAGGGTGAGCCGCGGGCTGGCCGGTGCGTTCTGTGCCGAGGCCGGCGTCTCCGCGGTCTGGGGCGGCAATGGCCCTTGCGGCGCGGCAGCCTGGGCGAATGCGGCTGCCAGACGCGTAGACGGCGCGTCGGGCAGTGACGGCTTTTGCGCGCGCGCGATTGGCAGCGCCGGCAAAAGCCCTGACGCGAGAAAGAACATGAAAAGAGCGGGAAGCTGGCTTGTTCTCGATCGCTTATGCATGATCGATGCCCTCCTCCGTAGCGCCTCTGCCCTGGCGCCGTCCATGGATGAGCAGATACACGGCCGGAACCAGGAAGACGGTTACGACTACGGAAAGAGTCAGCCCGCCAATGATGCTGCGGGCCAGGGGAGCGTACTGCTCGCTGCCGGCTTCGAGACCGAGCGCCAGTGGAATCATCCCCAACAGCGTGGCCAGTGACGTCATGAGAATGGGGCGAAGGCGAACCCGGCAGGCCTCCACTGTGGCCTCAAGAAGCGGCAGGCCCTGCTTGTGCAGAATACCGGCGAACTCGACAATCAAGATGCTGTTCGAGACCACGATGCCGGCCATCATGATCACGCCCATCAGCGACATGATGTTCAGCGTGCTGCCGGTGAGGAGCAGAATCAGAACCACTCCCGCCAAGCCCGGCGGAATGGCCAGGAGAATGATGAACGGATCGATGAAGGAGGTAAACTGGGCCATCAGAATCAGGTACACCAGGAGGACCGCCATAATGAGGCCGAAGCTGAAATCGTGGAAGGCCTCGTTCATGCTGATCACGGCTCCGCGCATTTCGATCACCGTGTTGCGGTCGTGCTTGGTCTCGTTGAGCAAGCGGTTGACCCTCGCTCCCACGCCCTGCAGGGCCTCGGTTTTGGTGGCCACAAAGATGTCGATTACACGGCGAATCTGATAGTGATCGACCTCGGTTGGCGTGTTGATCTCGGAGATGTCGGCCACCTCGCCCAGCGGCACGTAGCCTGCTGCGTGAACGCCGTGCAACAGCGCTGCTGTTGCCGGATCGGCCTCCTCGCCTTCCTGCATCGGGCCATATCCGGCGGGCCGCACGCCACGCAGGGGAATATTCTTCATGTCCTCGAGCGACATGTTATCGATCCAGCGGTTCGCGTACTGCACTGTGACCATGTAGTTGTTGCCGGAAGTGGGATCGATCCAGTAGCTCGGCGCCACCATGCCGTCGGAGGTAAGCGCGGTGATCACATCGTCCACCACATCCTTGGCTGACAGCCCGATCAGACTGGCGCGCTCGCGGTCGATGTTCAGCGCCAGACCCGGATAATTGACGCTTTGCGGAATGTACACGCTGCTCACGTTGGGGATGGCCTGGATTTTAGCCGCCAGTTGCCGGGCCAGGCTGTAGGCGCTGTCCATGTCATTCGATTTGATCTGGATGTCGATGGGGGCCGGCAGTCCCTGGTTGATCACGCCGTCCACCAGACCGCCGGCCTGGAAATAGGTAGAGAGCTCGGGCATCTCGCGCGAAAGCTTTGCCTGAACCTCGCACATGTACTCATAGCTGCCGGTGCTGTGATCTTGTTTGAGGTTGGTCTGCACGAAGGCCGTGTCCATGGACGCGTTGGTGGTGTAGATCGCGGAAAGGTCGGGATATACCCCGATGTTGGAGACGATCATTTCCAGGTCTTTCGGTTTGACCACGCTGCGGATGACGTTCTCGACCCTGGCGATATAGTCGTTGCTCACCTCCAGCCGCGTGCCGCTGGGCATGCGCACATCAATGACGAACTGGCCCGGATCGGTGCGCGGAAAGTAAGCGCGGCCGAGAAAGGGGTAGGTCACGGCGAGCAGGATCGCGATGCCGGCGCAGATCGCACCAGTGGTGAATCCTGGCCGCCGCATCGCTTTTTTGGCAAGTCCCTCATACCAATCCAGAATCGCCTGAAACCTCGCGTTGAACTCCCGGTCGAACCGCGCGAAGATGTTTTCGCTCGGACTCTCTCCGTGCTCACCCTCGTCCTTTGCCCGGATGAACTTGGAGCAGTAGAGAGGCACCACGGTCATGGCGAAGAAATAGGACGCGAAGATCGAAAACACCACGCCCAGAGCCAGCGGCGTAAAGATGTACTTGCTGACGCCGCTGAATGTGGTGACGGGGAAAAAGACGATGGCGGTGGTGAAGGTGGCGGCCAGCACCGCCATGGAAACCTCGCTGCCTCCTTCTTCGGCGGCGACTTGCGGCGATTTTCCCAATTCCATGTGCCGAAAAATGTTCTCGAGCACGATGACGCCGTTATCGATGAGACGTGAAAACACCAGCGCCAGCCCGCCCAAAATCATGGTGTTGATGGAGCCGCCCATGAAATTGACAATGAGCAGGCAAACCAGCATGGAGAGCGGAACGGCCAGCAATACCGCAACCGTCGCACGCGGGCTGCCCAGAAAGATCAGAATCATGACTCCGGTCATCAGCAGTCCGATGACCGCCTCTCTCGTGACGTTGGCGATAGCCAGCTTGACGAAGACCGACTGATCGAAGACCACCGCGGTCTTGAGCGCCGTGGGAATATCCACCAGCTTTTTGATCGCAGCCTTGATGCCGTCGACGATTTCGATGGTGTTGCTGCCGCCGCCCTGCTTGAAGATGGGCACATAGACGGAGCGCTGCCCGTCGATGCGCACGATGTTGTACTGCAGCGCCCCCGAGTCCTCGGCCTTGCCCACGTCGGCCACCAGCACGGACGAGTTGCCCACCGACTTCAGCGGCATCGCGTTCATCGACTTGGCGTCGGGAAACTGGCTGTTGGCGTAGATGTTGTAATCCTTGGAGCCAATGCGGACGTCACCGGCCGGCAAAATCAGATTGGAGCTGTTCACCGCCGTGACGACGTCGTTGAGGCTCATGTTGCGCGCTTCGAGTTTCAGAGGATCGACGTAAATCTGGATTTGCCTGTAGGTTCCCCCGTAGGGCTGCGGAACCGAGGCTCCTTGCACGTTCGAGATCTGGTTGCGCACCTCGAATTGCGCCAGGTCCTTGAGACGCGTCTCGTTCAGCCCCTGCCCCTTCAGCGTGACCAGGCAGACGGGCTGCGTGGAAGCCGTCATGCCGAGAACAACCGGCGGCAGAGTTCCGGGCGGCAGGCGGCGCAGATCCGCCATGGCGAGGTTGGCGATATTGCTCAGGGCAGCATTGGGATCTGTGTCCGGCTTGAAGTAAATCTTGATGAGGCTCACGCCGGTGAGCGAACGCGACTCACTGTGGTCGACGTTGGCGGCAAGGGTAAAGAAGCGCTCGAAGGTATCGGTAATGTCCGCTTCAATCTGTTTCGGCGGCATGCCGTTGTAAAACGTGGCCACCACGACCACAGGCATATCGATCTCGGGGAACAGATCGACCGGCATGCGCGCCACAGCGACGGTTCCGACTAACGCGACAACCAGGCACAGCATGAGGATGAAGAAGGGAAATCTGAGGGCAAACTTCGGCATCAGTTGGCGCCTCCCGCGTTCTGCTGGGCCTGTTCGCCCTTCATATCGATCATGCCGCCCGATTCCTGCACTGTTTCAGAGGCCGGCTCCGGCGTGAGCAGGGGACTCACCTCTTCGTCCTCTCGGTACTTGTCCTGGCCGCCAATCACGACGCGGTCGCCGGAGTCAACCCCGCTGGTAATTCCTGCCAGTTTCGATCCTTCGAGACCCACTTGGACGGTGCGAATGTGGACATGATTATTGCTATCGAGCACGTACACCGTATTTTGGTGTTGTGTGTTCAACACGAGCGCCTCGATGGGGATGGTCACCACGTTTTTGCCCTGGGCCAACCCGAGAGCGGTATTGGCGTACATGCCGGGGGCGATCGAGAGGTCGTTGTTTTCCACGTCCACTTCTGTCTCCATGGTGCGAGTTTCGAAGTTCACATCGCGCGTGAAGCGGACAATCTTTCCGGTAAATGAGCGGTTAATGGCATCGACACGCACTTGCAGGAGATCGCCCAGGTGAACAAACTTGATGTCGTCTTCGGGTACAGGAACGCGAAGGCGAAGCAGGGTGCTTTGGGAAAGCCGCACGATGGGGAGGGTTTGATCGTTGGAGTTGGTGCCGCCCTGGATCAATGCGCCCGTATCCGCATAGCGCCAGATGACGACGCCCGCAATAGGCGCGGTTACGGTGGTGTAATTCTGCAGCGCCTGGACGCGCTCGCTGTCGGAGCGCGCCGCTTGGGCGTGTTGCTGAGCCGCTGCCAGCTCCGCCTTGGCGGAGTCAACTTGTGCCTGAGAACTGAGATCCTTGGCCTGCGCGTCATCCAGTTCCTGTTGCGCAATCAGGCCCGGCCGCGTAGCAGCAGCCTGTAGCAAACGAACCGACTCGGCGTGCAAAGCGAAGTTCAGCGCCTCGGCGCGTTTGATCTCCTGTTGCGCGCGCGTGATTTCTTCCTGGCTTTGCTTGAGCTCGAAGACCGATTCCTCGAGTTGCGCCCTCAGCTCCGGAACTTCCAGAACGGCCAGCGTCTCGCCCTGATGGACGATGTCGCCGATGTCGACGTTGATCTTTCTCATGTAGCCGCTGACCTTGGGGTGCACGTCGACTACCTGATACGGCTGAAACTGGCCGGCAAGCGTCAGAACATGGGAGATGTCGCCGCGCTGCGCAACGGCAACTTCTGCGGATGGGACAGTTGCGGCCCTCGCTTCGGAATTGCCCTCCGCCGTGTGACAGGCAACTAGACTGGTCACCACCGGAAATGCCAATCCTATGGCGAGAATCAGGGAAGTCTGCTTTCGCATGTCTCGGTTGCGCCTCGTAAATAGAATCTATTGACTGCTGCGTTCAAAATGACGTGACACATTCGCCGGTGGCGAATATGCCACGCGACTGCCGGCCAGTTGGCCGAAGGCGAATGCGTCAGTCTCAACTGCGGAGGAACGGCGAGGCGAGGATGGGAGGGGGGCGAACGAAGAAGATATTCAATAGCCCGCGACGAATATGCCACGAATGACTCGTGCGCAGTTCCCTCTGGCCAGTCGCCTGCGGGTTCAATATGCTCAGGGCCAGCAACAGAATGAAGATCGCGGTAGGAATGGTGTAGCGGACTCTTGTGGAGGTTTTCGTTCGAGCTACGAGTGGGCCTTCCGCGATTCCAGATCGCTCATCTCTGGCTAAGAGCTTGGCCTCTGGAATCTTATGTGAAGCTGCCACAGGTGGATCGTAAAGGGAAAGCTTATATTGCATTCCCCATGCGAACACACTGACAGCCAGCCCCAGAGCCCCGAGGACCACCAGGAGACTGAATGGCCGAGTTGCACTTGATCGTTGCATTTTCGACGGGATACAGATCGGAGTCTAACCCATTTGGCTGACGCAGCCCATGACCGCGCCGGCCCATCAGGGATCCTCAAGGATTCTGACGGCTTAATCGCGCAAAAGGTTGCTCAACAATTTTTTAAAAGCGGCCACTATTGTCTGACATGGCCGTACCGGTCGATACGGCAACCTCGAAAGAAGCGCTGATGAACCGTGCTTAGGCCGAGTGGGGTGCCCGGCAAATCCTGTACCGGAGGTGCTGAGACAAGCTGGTATGGAAGGAGCATGGAATGGTCTCGCCTAACAACAGCCATGTCGTGCTTCATGCGTTTGCGCAAACGCAGAGCGGCCCAACAGGAAAGTGAGCGCGATATTGACGGCGAACACCAGTACCCCGCTCAACTCCAGCATCCCGGAGACAGGGAGCGTCTTCCATGCGAAGGATTGAACGCCTTCGTAGGCAAGTGGCTCGGAGCAGACACGCAGGGTACAACCTGATTGCAGCAACAGCAGGCTGAGAAACATCAGGCGCTTGCTGAAGATGGCATAAATGCCGGCAAAGTGCGGCAGGATGCGTGGCCCGATGGCAAAGACCATTGTGGCGGCGAATCCGACAGTGAGAGCGTGGCGAGAAGCGCCCCAAATGCCTCCGTGCTGGTCGGCAACGGCGGCCCAGACACTCATTGCCCCGGCGATCGCCAGCCACACATAGGAAAGCCGGACGAACCACGGAAAGCTGGGATGAATACCCTGGATCTTTGCGGCTCCGCGAGGATGCTCTATCAGATGCAATGCGAGCCCGACTGCGACTGAGTCTGAGGTGAGCAAAATCGTCGCCGCGATGGTCCAACCGGAGACGCCGAAAAGAACGCCAAGCAGATTCAGGATCAAAGCGGTGCAAAAACCTGGCGCGCTGGGCTGGACAATCGCGAGGAACGTAGGCAGCCAACGCGCGGAGAATCCCCAGACCACGGGCACGAGGAATCCCCAGGCAAGCAATGCCAGATACCGCTGATCGACTGCGTGCGGAAAGGCGAGAAGCGTTCCATTGACTGCCAGGCGTACGCACTCAACGAAGTTGAAGATCACCAAAGCTGCGAGCCCGGCGGTTCCCATCAACACGGAGACCATCCACAGCTCGATTCGCGGCTTTGCACGCTTACCTTGCGCCCGCTCTGGCAGCTTGTGCTGTAACGCGGCAGCGATGAATAAAAGAACTGCGATCAATTCAAATCCGGCCGAGATCGGGAACAGGACGCGCCAATGCCAGCCGTAAATGCTCGCGGTCCATCGCATCGCAACGCCTGAGGTCCACAGAGCGAAGCATGTCAGCGGAGTCCGCAGGACCGACCGTGTGCGGGCTGCGAATAGAATCCGATTCCGAGAATGAAGCTGCCGATCCAGCCGAATACCTGCGCATGTCCGTGACCCTGAATCCAAGGGGCCGGCAGGCTGCCCAGGCCGTTATGGGTGCTGATCGCCATCAGGTTTGAAAAGCCGAGCAGTGTGCCCGGCAACGCCATGAAGAAAATGCCGGCCAGAATCCATGCCCGCAACATCAGGCTCTTCAGTCGCTCGCGAGCAACGATGGCCCGGATGGAATCGCTTGAACCCGGCTGAGGCGCCGGACCAATCTGGAAGATCTGTGCGGCGGCGGTCATCATTACCTCCGCTGGTTCAACGCGGATTCCATCTCGATTGCGCGTGGAAAGAGTATGTCGTCTTCGAGATGCACGTGTTGCTGCAAATCGCGCTCAAACTGACCAAGCCCGGCGTAGAGCGCGACCTGCGTGGGGCATGCCCATGCGGGAGTCTTGAATTCGTTCGTCAGTCCGCGCACCTGTGCCACGAGACCTTCGGCCGATTGGTGTTCCCGGACCATCATGGAAACCGGTTGGGCCACGGTCTGGAAGCAGGCGCGCGCTGGTGACGCGAACCCGGCGGTCTCTTCTTCCATTTGCGCGATGAATGGGAACAAAACCTGCTCCTCCTTCTGAAGGTGAGCGAATATTTCGGCGTGCAGCGCGTCCAGTAAGGTCTCGACCTCCTTCAACTCGGGCGCACGATCTCCGTGTTTGCCGGTGAGCTTGTGCGCCATCTCCGCCAGCCGCGGCAGCTCACAACGAACGTACTGATGATGGGTGCGAACGATATGCTGAATGAGCCGATTCAGCGAATAACCGGTAAGATCGGCTGGGGCAGCGCCATTCTCCTTCGCAGCGGCATCGGAAAGCTTTTCGAGCACTTGATCGACTGAGAGTTGCAGCTCCGCGCAAGTCTGTTTGAGCGATTCGCCGGCGCGCGAACAGAGGTCGATGTCAAAACGCTGCAAAACAGCTGCCGCGGACGACTGGTTCGAAACAATTTCCCGGATGGACTGTGTCAAAGTTGGCATAGACATTCTCCACCTGCAACGGTAGAGAATGACCGCGACACTCGCAGTAACTTATGTCACTCCCTCCCCAATGACGAAGACCTGTCATTGGGGCCCCCGGCTTCTGGGTGGCAAGAAGGTCTAGGAATTCGACTCAAGCAGCGCGCTTAAGCCCTTTATGTCCTTCACCACAATCTGCCTTGCGTCCACGTCCAGTAGTCCCTCAGCCTGGAGCCGCATGAGGTTACGCGAGATCAGTTCGCGCACTGTCCCGAGCTGATTCGCCAATTCCTGATGGGTCGCAGGCAATTGAAACTCAATGCCGCGTTCGGTCTTCGTGCCCCCCGTCTGCGCCAGTTTCACCAGTACCGAGATGAGGCGCTGCCGTATCGTTGTGAACGAAAGCTCCTCTATGATGCTGACCAGGCGGCGCAGTCGAGCCCCGACGACGGAGAGAACTTTCAGCGGAACTTCGGGATGCTCGAGGCAAAACGCATGAAAGTCCCGCCGCGAAATAAATGCGATTTCCGCGTCTTCGATTGCCACCGCCGAAGCTGGGTAGGGGCCTCCATCAAAAACGGGCAATTCGGCAACCGATTCGCCCGGAACATTTACGGCGAGCACTTGTTCGCGGCCATTTACCGATGTCTTAAATATCCTCACTTTTCCCTTGGCGATGATATGGAGCCCCGTGCAGGGTTCGCCTTCGGAAAAAAGCAACTCGCCCGCGCTGAACAGTTTGCGCACGGTGCGGAAAGACAGCATCTGCAATTCCGGCTGCGATAGGCCCGACAGTAGAGCAGTCTTTTCGAGGACAGAGGCGAGATCGGTACGGGAAATGGCCACGCCGGAATTCTAGCAGTTGGGACTTTGGGCACTGCGCGATGCAACCGCGACGCGGCCTGATGGATTCACGAACGCGCAAGTCAACGCGATTGACTTCAACGAGCGGCCCTTCGTCGCCATTTGGGAAGTGACCCAGGCATGTGACCTCTTCTGTGTGCACTGCCGCGCAGCCACGCCATCGAGGCGATCGGGACCGAGTTTCGTTTCCGGCGGAAGTAGTTCTCTGCGGCATAGATGTGATGACGACCGGTTCCGCGAGCCCGTCGGCCGTCTCCTGCAGTCCACTTTTCGTTCGTTTGGCTCTTTAGATACCGGGATGACTGGCTTCTCTCGCATGGGAAACCAGATCCATATACACGTCGCGTGGCAGATTCGTCTGCCAATGACCAGTAGCCTTCGCCGCCACGACCAGGCCTAGGAAGATGCCAGCAAGAACTGCTGCAACGGCAATGGGTGAGAGCGTACGGCGGCGCCATCTCTCCGCCGGTATTGCGGCCTTTCTCGGCGCCAGCGAGAATTGCAGAGCACTCTCGGCCGGGCACGCGGCGACACACGCCATGCATGCCGTGCACTCGGCGGATCGGACTCGGACGAGTTGATCGACGGCCAGGCTGGAAGGACAGGCTCGCGCGCATTTCCCGCAATCGATGCAGGCCTCGACGTCGCGGCGGATCTTTACCGGACTGAGAAGCGATGTGATTCCCAGCAGCGCTCCATAGGGACAGAGATACCGGCACCAGAAGTTTTGGATCAGCATGGACAGCAGAACCAGCAAACCGATGACGATTGCTGCTGTTTGCCCGATATCGCGAAAGAAATTCAGCATCTTGACATCGGCGACCAGACCGTAAGGTGTGGACATGAAATCGTGGATTGCCTCGGCGGACATGGCGCCGATTACGAAGACAAAGAAGCCAAGAAGCAGGTACTTCAGCCCTCGTAATGGGATATCCAACCATTTTGGTGGATGCAGATTACGACCGAATACGCGTTTTCCAAGCTTCCAGAGATGCTCCGACAGCGTTC
>Ga0187852_1001557_pt1 | contig 21062 bp, 14 predicted proteins | sample June2016WEW_6_40_FD_134511 | JGI IMG/M metagenome (GOLD analysis project Ga0187852, IMG submission 134511) | Peatland microbial communities from SPRUCE experiment site at the Marcell Experimental Forest, Minnesota, USA - June2016WEW_6_40 | ecosystem: Environmental > Terrestrial > Soil > Wetlands...
CGATTCGATCAGGAACTGCATCAGGATATCGAGACGCCGCGCTCCCAGGGACTTGCGAATGCCGATCTCGTGGGTGCGCTCGGTGACGCTGGCCAGCATGATATTCATGATCACGATGCCGCCTACCACCATGAACACGGCGACGATTGCGATGGTCACGGCGAAGACGGAGGCCGTCAACTGATGCCACGACTCCATAATAGTTTCGGAGGCATTAATGCCAAAGGTATCGCTCTCGCTGTAGGGTGTATGGCGCCGGGCTCGCATCAGGGCCCTGGTTTCATCCTCGAGCACCGCCATCTGGGCAGAAGTGCCGGCCTGGACGCTCACTGCCAGCGAGGGCCGATTTCGAAACACCTTTTGGAAGGTCGTCAGCGGCACTTGAACGAAGTTGTCCTGACTTTCGCCGAACATCGAGCCAAGTTTCTCGGCAACGCCAATGATGCGGAAAGGAATCCCGTTGATCTGAATGTCTTTGTCGACAGCATCAACATTGGGAAAAAACGCGTTCACCAGATCCTGGCCCACGAAGCATACCGCCGATTCGTGAGTGTAGTCGCCGTCGTTGATGTAGCGGCCGGAGCCTACCTTCATCTGCCCGATGTCCACCATGTTCGGCGTTTCACCGGCGATCTGGACCTCGTAAACGGTCTTTCCTTTGTAACGCACCTCGTTCGTATCCGTGTTGCCCATATAGGCTTCGGCGCCAATGTTCTTGTAGCCTTTCAGGTTGTCACGCAGGAATTCGAAATCGTCGATCCGTATGGGTTGATTGCGGCGGCGCGCTTTCAACCATTCCTCGTATCCCTGCGCCCATTTGTACTGGTGGACAATGAAAACATTGGCCCCCAGGTTGGCGATGTGGTCGGCGATGTAAAGATTCATGCCATTGATGATGGACATGACGACAATCAGGGTCGTGGTGGCAATCACCACGCCCAGCAGTGTGAGGAAGGATCGCAGCTTGTGCGTGCGCAGCGCCTCGAAGGCAATCCAGAAGCCTTCGCGGGAGGTGACCCAAAGCCCGGTCCTGCGTCCCGCGCGCGGTTTCAGCCTGTGTAAAAGTGCTCGTGTTTGGCTAAGCTCAGCCACGAAACCTCCTCAACATTGACGCTATCCTGACCCGTAACATGTAAGTCCTAGCAACACCGGGAGCGCGGGCTTCCAGCCCGCTTTTCCAGACCGGCCTGCGGGCTGGAAGCCCGCGCTCCGGCCCGCAACTCAAAAAGATGTAGCGGCATCCCCTGTGGTTGCCCCAAGGACGCCGAAAGAGCCGCCCCTACAAGCGGCTCCATAATCCAAATACGCAATTCCAGAAGCCCTGGTTCAGATGAGGAACTCAGTTCATTCGTACCGCAAGGCCACAATCGGGTCGAGACGGGAGGCTTTGACGGCAGGCCAGAGGCCGAAGAAGAGGCCGATGCTGACCGAGACCATGAAGCCGGCAATCGCCGACCAGAGAGGAACGGCGGAAGGCAGGGCGGGAACGAGGGTTCGGATAAGCAAGCTCAGCGTATATCCACACAGAATTCCCAACAGTCCACCTGCTCCAGTCAGGCTCATGGCCTCGAGCAGAAACTGCCATGCGATGTCGCTGCGGCGAGCGCCGATGGCCTTACGCACTCCAATCTCTCGCGTTCTTTCGGTGACGGAAACCAACATGATATTCATCACGCCAATGCCGCCCACCATCAAGCCGATGGAGGAGATCACCACGGTCACCAGGACGACCGTTCCCATGATGTCGCGAAACTGTTTGATGATGGCATCGGCTGAGGAGATGCCAAAGTTGTCAGGCTGGGACCACTTCACGTTGCGCCGCCGTCGCAGCAGGCTCTCCACATCATCCTTTGCCTGGTCCAGCTTGCCCGGATACGCGACGGCTGTAATGAAGTTGTCGTTGGCGTTGGGGTAGTACTTCCTGAACGTGAAATAGGGAATGTAGATGTTGCGATCGTTGCCGTTGTCTCCCAGGAATTGCTTGCCTTTGTTCAGCGTGCCGATCACCTCGAAGCTGTGCCCGTTGACGCTGATGCCCTTGCCGATGGGGTCTTCAGTCGAGAACAATCGCTTAACGACGTCGGCACCCACCACGGCCACGTCCCGCCGGTGGGAATTATCCACATCAGTAAACAAGCGCCCGTCGTTCAGGTCGGCGTTCATGGTCTGGAAAGCTTCGGGCGTGGGGCCGGAGAAATTGGCGTCGATCATCTGCACGCCTTTATATTTGGCCGTGATGGGAGTACCCCACTGGAAAGTCTCGACGGCGACGGTTTGGACGGAAGGGCACAGATCCCGGATGGCCATCGCGTCTTCGTAACTCAGGGGCTTCCGCATAGCTTCTTCGTGAGTCAGGTTGGTTCTAATGCCGGGATCGAACTTGTAGATGAATAAGGTCCGAGTGCCGAACCCCTCCATCATCTGGACCACTCGCTGGTCGAGGCCCTCGAAGATTGACGCCACTCCGATCACCGTCATGGTTCCGATCAGCACGCCAAGGATGGTCAGGAAAGCGCGGAACTTGTGGCTGCGCAGAGTGTCCAGCGCCAGCATCATATTCTCGCGAACCGGTTGACGTCGCTGCGCCATTCTAAGCCTCCGTCCGCAGGGCTTCAATGGGTTCGAGGTTGGCGGCTTTACTGGCCGGATAGATACCGAAGAAAAGCCCCACCGCCGTGGAGAGGAACAATCCCACCAATACCGCGCTCAACGGGACGCTCGAGGTGAAGAAAATATCCACGACCTTGCTGATGATGAGAGCGATCATGACGCCAATCGCGCCTCCCGCTAGCGCCATGACGCTTGCCTCGATTACGAATTGCATCATGATATCGCGGCGGCGCGCGCCCAATGACTTGCGAATGCCGATCTCGTGGGTCCGCTCGGTCACGCTGGCCAGCATGATGTTCATGACCACGATGCCGCCCACCACCATGAAGACGGCCACGATGCCGATCGTTACGGCGAAAATGGACGCCGTCAATTGGTGCCAGAGAGCCATGATCGTGTCTGAAGCGTTAATCCCGAAATTGTCGGTATCATGGTACGGAACGTGGCGCCGGGCTCGCATCAGGGCCCGGACTTCATCCTCGAGAACCATCATCTGCTGAGCATCCCACGCTTGCACATTCACTGCCAGATTTGGGCGTGCCCGAAAGACTTTCCGGAAGGCGGTGAGGGGAATTTGCACGAACTTGTCCTGGCTCTGGCCAAAGGTTGTCCCGATGCGAGCTGCCACGCCGATCACCCGGAAAGGGACACCGCCTACAGTGATATCTTTACCGATGGGGTCAATAGTCGGGAAGAACTCCGTGACCAGATCCTGGCCGATGAAACAAACCATGGATTCATGCGCGTAATCCGAGTCATTGATGTAGCGCCCGGCTCCCACCTTCGCCTGGCCGATATCAATCATGTTCGAGGTTTCACCGCCGAGGTCGACCTCGTGCACGACATGTCCTTTGTACCTGACGTCGGTGCCCCCCTCAAGCTCCGCCTCTGCGCCTATATTTTTGTAACTTTTGAGACTGTCGCGAAGAAACTCGAAGTCTTCGATGCGGATGGCCTTATTGCGGCGTTGCATTTTCAGCCAATCCTCGCCCGTCGCTGACCAGTCATTCTTAGAGAGGATGAACACGTTTGCTCCCAGGTTGGCAATGTGATCGGCGATGTAGAGGTTCATTCCGTTGATGATCGACATGACCACGATCAGCGTAGTGGTGGCAATCACCACTCCCAGCAGGGTGAGGAAGGAACGCAATTTGTGCGTGCGCAAGGTTTCGAGGGCAATCCAGAAGGCCTCGCGGGAGGTGACCCAGAAACCGCTCCTCTTTCGGCTTGCCCGAGGGTTCACTTTGTGCGGAAGCGCAGAGTGCGGTTGGGTGAGTGCATTCACGAGAATTGATCCTGGCGCAACATATCATTCCGTCGTTGGCGCAGACGTGCCGTTCTTCGGCATGTCCGCGCCACTCTAATGTCAGAGGGGTAGCGCAGACCTGCTTGTTAGGTCTGCGGTTCTTACCGGCCAAAATGCCGCAGACCTGGAAAGCAGGTCTGCGCTACCCTTGCTCCGAGGAGAGGAGCCGGGGCCGTGCCATTCACTTGACGCTTTCGTCGCGTTCGATCTTGCCGTCGCGCACGTGGATGATGCGATGCGCGTGGGCGGCGATATCGTGCTCATGGGTGACCAGGACGATGGTGTTTCCGCCCTCGTAGAGCTTCTCGAAGACGCCCATAATCTCCTCGCCGGTGGCCGAATCCAGGTTGCCGGTGGGCTCGTCGGCCAGAATGATCGACGGGTTGTTGACCAGTGCACGGGCGATCGCCACCCGTTGGCGCTGTCCGCCCGAAAGCTCATTCGGTTTGTGGTTCATGCGTTCGAACAGGTCCACCTTGCGCAGGGCGTCTTGGGCTTTTTCCAGACGTTCCTTGGCCGGCACCCCGCTATAGACGAGAGGCAATTCCACATTGTGCAAGGCGCTGGCACGCGAGAGGAGGTTGAAGGTCTGAAAAACGAAGCCGATTTCCTTGTTGCGGATGTAGGCCAGTTCGTCGTCGGAGAGTTCGCTGACCAGCCGGCTGTTCAACCAATATCGGCCGCTGGTCGGCGTGTCCAGGCAGCCGATCAGATTCATCAAGGTGGACTTGCCGGAGCCCGACGGTCCCATGATGGCCACATACTCGCCCCGCTCGATCTCGAACGTGACCCCGCTGAGCGCATGCACCGCGATGGCCTCGCCCATGTCGTAGGTTTTCCAGAGGTCTTCCGTCTTGATCATGACCCCCACGGGCGGGGCCAGGGTCTCCTGGGTCGCAGACGCTGCCACTTGTGTTCCCATCGCTTTGCGTGTTTCCTTTCCGCTCACGCCCCTACGCCGCCTACGAACTAGCGGCAGGAGTGTTCAGGGCGGTGTTGTCGACCTTCACCTTCGTGTGGTTCTTCAGTGTGCGCAGCACGCTGAACGGGCCGGAAACAATCTGGTCGTTGGCTTGAACGCCTTTGACTATTTCCACATCGGATTGGCCCATTATGCCGGTGTCGACAGCCGTAAACACCGCCCGGCCATCCTTAAGCAGAAAGACCCCTTGCACTTCTTCCTTCTCTTTCTCCTTGTCCTTGGCCGACGGAGCGGCGGCGGCTTGCACTTTCCCTTTGCCCGCTTGGCCGCTCTTTTCTTCTTCCTCTAATTGACGCCGCGTCCGCACCGTGAGCGCCTGGATAGGAACCGTCACGGCGTTCTCGCGGGTGGCGGTGGTGATCTTGGCGGTCGCAGAGAGTCCGGGGCGCATCCCCGGCGGAGGGTTGTCCAAAGTTACGACAACCTTGAAGTCCTTGGCCTCTTCCGTTGTGGTCGTGGTGTTCGTTCCTGCGGTAGCGCCGGAGGTGCGCCCAATGGCGCTCTGGCCGATCTCCGTGACTTTGCCTTTGAATGTCTTGTTCGGGACGGCGTCGATGGTCACCTCAGCCGGCTGCCCAAGTCTCACGTTGACGATGTCCGTCTCATCCACTTTGACTTCCGCCGTGATTATGGCCAAGTCTGAAATCTGATAGAGCAGACTTCCCACCGTGTTTTGAACTCCCGGCACCACGTTCTCGCCCACGTGAACGGGAAGGGAAGTCACAATGCCCTCGAGAGGCGAAGTGTATATGGTCTTACTGCGGGCATCTTCGCTGCTAATCAGGTTGGCTTCCTGCATCGACTCCTTGGCGCGCGCACTATCCAGATTGAACTTGGCCACGTTAAGTTGCGCTTTGTTCTGGTTTATAGCCGCTTGAGCCGATTCTAAAGCCGCCTGATCCACCTTGACGGTGTTGAGACGTGTGTCATATTCGTTCTGGGCGATCAGTTTATCGTGCAGCAAGTCCTGCCCGCGGCGGAACTCTTCCTGAGCGCGGGTAAGATTGGCCTGAGCGGTCAGCACGTTGGCCTGGGCGGTTTTGAGCGCGGCTTCCTGCGCCTGCACGGACGCCGCGAACTGCTCCACGTCTGCCTTGGCGCTCGCGACCGTCGCCTTTTGGGCATTAACGTTGGCGTCCGCCGTGACCGCCTCGGTCTTCAGCAGGAGTTGGCCTTTCTTAACCGAGTCGCCTTCCTTGATGTAAATCTCCGTGATCTTGCCCATCGAACTCGCATTCACGTTGGCGAGGTCCGCGGTGGGTGGCTTGACTTCTCCTGAGGCTGTCACGATGGCCGAGAGATTCTGCCGCACGACTTTCGTAGTCTGAACGGTGAGTGAACCACCCTTGCTCCAGACAATCCCGCCGATCACCAACCCCACTAAAACAACTGCTCCCACGAGCGCGAAAATCATCTTCTTCTTTTTTGACTTCTTACCCTTGGCACTGCCAGGTCCGGACACAACCATGCTGCTCGGGCTCACGGTTGCTGGCGAAGTGATACTCCCAACTTGCAGGTCGGTTACGTTGGCCACAGTTATCCTGTCCTTTTCTTCGGTTGTGCGTGCAGCCATCTTCATCTCCCTCGTTCTACTGGGCTGTTGCTCGCCTCTGACACCCGCTGCCAGTCGAGGCCCACGTCAATACCCAATCGCCGCGTTGGCGGCTTCTAACCATACTACGGAATCTTGACACCGAAAGTTTCTCCAAAGTTCCTCATTTTAACTCTACCCACAAGCTTAGGGAAGACGAATCTCAATGGGGAAGTGATTCAGCTTCCAGTAGCACGGGCATCTTGCCCGTTCTGCGTGACGGCCAAGATTACCGTGCCACGTCAAAGTGAGGCGCTACCCGCAAAGTCAGGCCACCCTTCGGGTCTGCCGAGCATCAAAGAACGAGTCAGTCAGCAGGCAGGAAGAAGTGTTTGTCAAGGGGGGTTCGAGTCCTTGACTTTTCGTACTTCAACACATACAATCGGCACTGTCTCTGGTTGGGAAAGGAGAGCCGTTGGTGTATAAACGGGTCAATTACGTGAGCCACCGCGAGTGGCCGGTTTGCTTGTGGGTGCTTCTCGCGGCGTGGGTTCTGGGAGGTTTGTTTTCTCCTCCTTTAAAGGCAACGCCGCAGGACCAAAGCAGTGACAGCAAGATGAGCAAGGCGGAAAAGAAGCGCCAGAAGGCAATCCAGAAAGAAATGGAGACGCCTTATAAGAAGTGGATTGAAGAAGAAGTCCCTTACATTATTACCAACGAGGAAAAAGCGGCCTTCAAGAAGCTGACCACAGACGATGAGAGGGAAACGTTCATTGAGAACTTCTGGGAGCGGCGCAATCCCAATCCGAGCAGCCCCGAGAACGAGTTCAAAGAGGAATATTACCGGCGCATTGCCTACGCAAACGAGCACTATGCTTCGGGTATCCCCGGTTGGAAGACGGATCGCGGCAGAATCTACATCATGTACGGTCCGGCGGACGAGATCGATGACCACGACAGTGGTGGAACCTACATTCGACCCCCCGAAGAAGGTGGCGGCCAAACCTCGACCTACCCCTTCGAGCAGTGGCGATATCGCTATATTGACGGCATCGGGACCAACATCATTCTGGAATTTGTCGACCCAACGATGACCGGCGAATTCCACCTCACCATGGATCCCGGCGAAAAAGATGCTCTACTGCACGTGCCCAACGCCGGCCTGACAGACATGGAAGCTATGGGTATGGCGAGCAAGTCGAACCGCTTTACCCGCACCGACGGCATGACCATCGGAACGCCCATGGGGGCGCTGCCCGAAAGCATGGAGGAATTCACACGCCTCGACCTCTACGCAAAGATCTTCCAGCCTCCCGAGGTCAAGTTCAAGGACATGAAAGCCGTCGTGACCTCTAAGATTTCCGGATCGCTTCTGCCCTTCGACGTTCGTACGGACTTCCTCAGGGTGACCGACGAGAGCGTGCTCACACCCATTACAATTCAAATTGCTTATCGCGACCTGCAGTTCCAGAACAAAGATGGGGTGATGCACAGCGTAATCGATATTTACAGCCAGTTGACCAGCCTGGGCGGGCGAAATGTGGACACCCACGAGAAGAGCATGGTCCTGGATGTTCCAGAACACGAATTCCAGCAATCCTTGTCACGCAAGGCAGTCTATCAATACGCAGTTGCCTTGCACCCTGGCCGTTACAAACTGAGCCTGGTCATGAAGGACGACCAGAGCGGGCACATGGGGTCGGAGGAACTTGGCTTAGTGGTGCCGCATTTTGACGAGGACAAGCTTTCGAACAGCACGCTGATTCTGGCTGACCTCCTTCAGCCTCTGCCGACCAGTCAGGTGGGCACAGGCCCCTTCGTGATAGGAGGAACGAAGGTTCGACCCAGCGTTACTCGGACTTTCTCGCGCGACCAGAACCTTTGTATCTATATGCAGGTTTATAACCTGGGCCAGGATCCCAAGACGCATAAACCCTCGTTGGACGTCCAATACGAATTGCTGAAAGATGGAAAACCGCTGCTCGATCAAGCCGAGGACCCCGCCAGACTCAAGGAGGCTTCGCAGCAGTTTACCTTGGAAAAGCAAATGCCCTTGAGGGTGCTGCAACCAGGCAAGTACACCGTGCAGATTAAGGTCAAAGACAACATAAAGAACCAAACTATTTCACCTTCTGACACTTTTGAGGTACAGTAAGGGCGGCTGGATTCTCCCGGCCGCTCAAGTCTTGCGCGACTTCTAGCATTGCCGGCCTCAAGGATGGCGTTTGTGACGCCCTCCTCAAGGACGGTATCAGTGGATCAGGACGATACAGATGAAGGATTTCAAACCTGGAGTGAGGCTTTCAGCCATTTTACTGGCCGGAGGCTTGATTTCTGTGTTGATTGGTCCGGTCCTGACGCTGGCCTTGAGTTATGGGCGGCTGGCGGGCATAGTCTCTGACGATCATGGCAACCCGCTGATGGGGGCCACGGTCATGATCGTGGGGCCGCTGCTGACTGCCGCCGCCGGTACCGGCGACCGAGTCGAGCGAGTTATTACTGACGCCAAAGGCAAGTTTTCCGTTGGTAACCTCATTCCCGGCTGGTATTCCCTACAGATCGTTTCCCCAACTCGGTTACCGGCCCGTAAGAGCGGCGTCAAAGTCGAAGCCGGGCAGACCTCCACTTTGAAATTTGTTCTGGCCGACGCATTCGCCCCGTTGCGCTTTCAGGTGCCAGATAAAGACGCAACTCCCTTGGGGGACGATTGGAAATGGGTCTTGAGGACCTCGGCAGCCACTCGGCCTATTCTTCGATATCACCACGGCCCCGCGGCGGCCACGGATCCCACTTCTCCCGAGCCCGCTGACCAGCGTCTTATCGGCGTGGTACCCGGCCCTTCTGGCCAGGATCCGATGGCCAGCGACCAGGGGATGGGGACTGTTTTCGCATACCTGCGGCATCTCTCACCGGACTCCGACCTGATGACGGTGGGTTCGGTTGCCGCGGACGGTTCCTTGACTTCCTCGGAAGGCACGGTTTATCGAAAAGGGCTGGTTTCGCGCGACACTGAGGAAGTTTCAGTTGTTCTGCACCAATTGGGCTACTTAAGCGGCTTGGCAGCTCCCCTTGGCCCGGGGCCGCTTTCCGATTATGAAGCGCGCGGACTCGCGACCAGCTACACCGAAACCGCAGTTCTCGATCCGCACCTGACGTTGACTGCCGGCGTCGACGTCGATTTCCTGGATGCGGTTCGCGATTTGCTTATTGCCCAGCCACGAATGAAGCTCGCCTACCACCTCTCCCGCTCGACCGACCTTGCCTTGCAGTTGGGCAAGGAGCCCTACGACGAATCGGACACCCTGATCGAGCGGGTCAACGCGTTCAACGCTTTTCCCGTGCTGACGCTCAGAGGCTACCAACCCGAGTTCGAGCAGCTCCAACATTCGGAGGTGTCTCTGAACCACCGTTTCAAGGGTTCCGGGCGCCTCGAAATTGCTGCTTACCACGATGGGATCAAGAACGCAGCCGTCTGGAGTCCTGCTCAGGGGGCAGCTTTGAGCGGGCTTGCAGGAAATTATTTGCCTAACCCGGCCGCAGGCGGAGTCTTCCTGAATATGGGTGACTACCGCTCGACGGGGTACCGCGTGGCTTACGCGCAACGCCTGGGAAATCACGTCGAGACTCTCGTCGCATATTTCGTGGGCGATTCCCTGAATGCGAGCGGTGTTATCAACCGCGCCCCGGAGGGGAACTTACAAGGCGCTCTCAAGCCTGCCCGCAGCCCTGCTTTGGCTGCACGAATATCCGCCCGAATTCCCGTTACCCGAACTCGAGTGACGACTTCTTACGAATGGGTTCAGAGCGGGCGTGTAACCATGGTGGATCCTCAGGGCCAAGCCGATATGCAACTTCAGCCATTCCTGGATTTCCAGGTCCGCCAACCCCTTCCTGCCCTCGCATTCCTTCCCGCCCACATCGAAGCCGTGGCTGATTTCCGGAATTTCCTCGCCCAAGGCTATGCGCCGATGACTCAACCAGGAGAATCGGCGCTGCTGCTCGGCTCAGCCTATAAGTGCATCCGCGGCGGCCTTTCTGTAGAATTCTAACTTTGAGCGAGAACCGCCCGTCGCACCTCACAGATTTAGAGCTAATCAGAGCAAAATAAGTAAGGTCAGTTCCCAGGGGTACTACAGAAAAGCGTAGCCGATATTCCGGATTCTGTAGGAAACTCTTCTTCCGCATTGTACTTGTCGTATCTAACTGATAACGTGACAGTTATTGTATGATGAAGTTTTTGTTGCTGGAAACTGAATTGCAACGGCCTAATGATGGTAGTCCAGGCAACAGTGTCTCTTAAGGGTGTCACCGCTCGATGACCAAAGCCCCGCCTTATCGATTCACCTCCCTTTCGCTGGCCATCCTCAGCATGACGCTGATTGCCTTCGCCACTATCAATCTTCAGCAGCGAGTGCACTATCGGCTGCCGGACGATGGGGTTTCCTGGCTCGATTCCGAGAAAGGCGTCAGGGCCTGGATAGTCACTCCGGATGGCCCAGGTGAGCGGGCGGGAATCCGGGAGGGCGATCTCCTGGAATCGATTGACAAGAGACCCATCCACACGGCCGCCGACGCGGGTCGCCAGATCTTCTCCGACGAAGTATGGTCACAGGCCAATTATCTCCTGGTCAGAAATGGCGAGAAGTTCCAGACGTCCCTGGTGCTTGTTCCCCAAAAAGCCGCCGCGTCAGTCCGGTACTATCTCAGCCTCGTGGGTTTGATCTACCTCGTCGTCGGCACCTACATACTCTTCCGGCGCTGGACGGCGCCTAAATCGCTGCATTTTTACGTTTTTTGCCTGGCGTCCTTCATTCTGTACACATTCTCCTACACCGGGAAGCTCAACCTCTTCGATTGGACGGTCTATTGGCTGCAGGTTGTAGCCCTGCTCATTCAACCGGCGCTTTTCCTGCACTTCTGCCTTGGCTTCCCGGAGCAAAACACCTTGGTGCGCGGGCGCCGCTATGCGATCCCCTGCCTCTACATACCGGGAGCAGCGCTGGCGGTGGTTCACGTCCTGGTGGCCATGGAGCTCATGGTTATCCCGATGCCGTTGCTCCATGTTCGTTGGCTTCTTGACCGCGTCGAATTTGTATATCTGGCTGTTTACTTCCTGTTGGGGGCGGTGGTGCTGCACCGCGCCTACTCGCGAGCCCAGGTGCCTCTGCTGAAGCAGCAGTTGAAATGGGTGACGCGAGGAACCTGGCTGGCGATCGTGCCCTTCGCGGCCTGCTATGCAGTCCCTTATTTCCTGGGGTTTATTCCCAATTCCTGGATGAACCTCTCGGCTCTTTCACTGGTTTTTCTACCCGTCACCTTTGGCTATGCCATCGTGCGTTATCGTCTGATGGACGTGGATGTCATTTTCCGCCGCGGCATAGCTTATACCTTGGCTACGGCCGCCATTGTGGCCGCCTATTTCGGCGCCATAGGTTTATTTGCGGATTACTTCCGCTCCTCGATCCCCATCACCAGCCGAGGCGGGTGGATCCTGGCTGTCGTCGTCACGGCCCTGGTTTTCCAGCCCATGGTGAACTGGATTCAGGTGCGGTTGGACAGGTTCTTTAACCGCGAGCGTTATGACTATCGGCGCACGCTGCTGGAATTTGCTCGCGAACTGAGTTCGGAGCTGCACGTCGATCGGCTTCTGGAAAAGGTAACCATGCAGCTGGCCGAAACCCTTGGCGTTGACCGTCTGGCGGTATTCTGGGCAACGGATTCTGACCAATTTCGTATGGTCAAGTCGCGTGGCGTGAGCTATTCGAAAGGGCTCGATACAAGCTTTCTGGACCCCACTCGCCGCCAGCAGGGCAAACAGTACCTGTTCTTTGACAGTGTCAAACGCCCCTATGGTTTCGCTCCCGCGCAACAAAAAACCATCGAAGAGCTCGACCTGCACTATTACCTGCCGTTCAAAGTCAAAGAGCGCACTTTGGGTTACCTTGGCCTGGGGAAAACCCGCGACGGGAATTTCCTCTCGAGTGAAGACATTGACCTTCTCCAGACTCTCACGGGCTATGTTTCGGTGGCGCTCGAGAATGCCCAGCTTTACGAATCGCTGGAGAGGCGAGCACTCGAATACCAGGCGCTTACGGATTTCAGCCAGAATATCATTGAGTCGATCAATGCCGGAGTGCTCGCCTGCGATCTGGAAGGGACAGTGGGATCGTGCAATTCCGCCATGGAGAAGCTCTACGGCCTGGCGCGCAGCGATGTGGTGGGCAAGTCGCTCGAAGCCATATTCCCGACTGAGCTGTTGGCCGAATTGCCTCAAGCCTCGGACGCTCAAAGCGTCCTGAGCTTGTATAAGTTTCGTTTGAATACGCCGGGCGGGCAGACCCTGATTGTCAACCTTTCGGCGGTCCCCCTGGTTGGCAAGGACGGCCACGTACTCGGCCGCCTGCTGATTTTCAACGACTTGACCGAGCGCGTCAACCTCGAGGACCAGTTGGTTCAGGCCGAGAAGCTCTCCTCCATCGGTTTGCTGGCGGCCGGCGTCGCTCACGAGGTGAACACGCCCTTGGCGGTCATCAGCTCGCAGGCCCAACTGGCGATGCGCCAGATGCCCCCTGAAGATTCCCTCTCCCGCACCCTGGACAAGATTGTTAAGCAGGCTTTTCGCGCCTCCGAGATTGTCAACAATCTGCTGAAATTCTCGCGGGTCAGCGGCAGCGAATACTCTGAACTCGATTTGAACAAACTGGTCCGCGAGACTTTATCGCTTGTTGAACCGATGCTGCGCGCCTCCAAGATCACCGTGAATGCGCAATTGTGCCCCACCCTGCCCATGGTTTTCGCCAACCCCGGAAAACTTCAGCAGGTCTTCATGAATCTTATTATCAACGCGAAAGATGCGATGCCGCACGGCGGCGAGCTCACCATCGCCACTGATTGCGAAGACTCCCTCGTGCGCGCGGAAGTTTCCGATAACGGAGTGGGAATTTCTCCCGAGCATTTGAGCAAGATCTTTGATCCCTTCTTTACCACCAAGTCGACCAGCCGCGGAACCGGCTTAGGCCTTGCGGTCACCTACGGAATCATTCGTGAACTTATGGGGAAGATTGAGGTGCAGAGTGCGTTGGGACGCGGCACTTCGTTCCGCGTCGAGTTGCCGGTTGCGAGGAAAGCTGTAAATGTCGCCTAAGGGCTCCGTTCTTATCATTGATGATGAGCAGGAAATCCGCGAAAGCATCCTGGAGCTACTCCGCATGGAAGGATATTCGGCGGATGCCGCTCCTACGGCGGAAGAAGGCCTGAAGAAGGTCGAAGGCGGGATTTTCGACTTGGTCTTGCTGGATATTAATTTACCGGACCGCAATGGCCTGGAACTGCTGAAAGTCATCAAACATGACGCGCCGGAAGTCGGCGTGATCATGATCACCGCCTACGACTCGAGCCAGATGGCCTTCCAGGCCTCAAGAGAAGGCGCCGAGAGCTACATCACGAAACCTTGGGATAACGACAAGTTACTTCTCGAGGTCCGCAACCTCCTGGACAAATCACGCCTCCAGGCTGAAAACCTTCAGCTTCGCCGGGCGCTCAAACGTTTCTCTCTTCCCAATCTTGTGGGCAAGAGCGACAGGATGCAGAAGGTGATGGACCTTATCACCCAGGTTGCGGTTAGCCGCGCCACGGTGCTGATCAATGGCGAGAGCGGAACGGGCAAAGAGTTGGTGGCCAAGACCATCCACGGCATGAGCCCGCGCGCCGACCACTCCTTTGTGCCTGTCAACACCGGCTCGATGCCCGTCGACCTTCTCGAGAGCACGCTGTTTGGCCATGTGAAGGGCGCCTTCACTTCTGCTATCGCCACCAAACGCGGACTGTTCGAAGTGGCGGACCAGGGAACCATCTTCTTCGATGAGATCGGCACGGTGGGCGTCGAGACCCAGGCCAAACTGCTGCGCGTGATCCAGGAGCGCGAGTTCATGCGCCTGGGTGGGACGGAAACGATCAAAGTGGATGTGCGCATCCTTGCCGCCACCAATGCCGACCTGCGCAAGCTGGTTGTGACCGGCCATTTCCGCGAGGACCTTTATTATCGTTTGAACGTCATTAATATTTGCCTTCCCCCTCTACGCGACCGCAAAGAGGATATTCCTCATCTTGTCGAACACTTCTTGCGGAAATTCGAAGAGGAGAATGGCCGGAGCGGCCTGCAGTTCACCCCCGCAGCGTTGAAGGCTATGATGGACTATGACTGGCCGGGCAATGTGCGCGAACTCGAAAACGCGGTCGAGCGAGCCGTGGTTCTCGCATCCGGACCTGCTCTCGGGCCCGATATCCTGCCTGAACAGCTATTTCAGAACGGCTCGCAAGGCGCCTTGGGCAGCGCTTCAGAAGACCTCTCCGGCCGGTCGCTCTTCGAAATCATGGAAGCCAAGGAACGCACCGTGATTCTCGAAATGCTGGCTCGCACCAATTGGAGCCAGACCGACGCCGCCGAACGCTTCAAAATCCCACTGTCCACCCTCAATCAGAAAATCAAGCGCCTGCAAATCGACGTTAAACGCCGCGGCGAAGCGTGAAGTAGAATTCAGGAGTCGGGAGTCAGGAGTAAGAATATCTCCTAGTCCGGCGATCTTTCCAGCCGTCGCAAGCGCATCCAACGTGGCGCGGGCGTCTCGCCCGCGGTCTTGCGAGCGTCCCGCTCGCACCCTGGCAGTCCCTGTTGTACGTCTCTCTTTGTAGTCACAGCGTCCGGACGTGATTAATCTTTCGTCTGCGACACGGGAGTATAATAATGACCTGGGATCTACTCCGGTACGTCACATCGACGGTGGGAGTTGATTGATGTCTCGCGACGAACTGCTTAAAGCGAATCAGGGAGAGATTTTAGGTGTGGCGGCCAAGTATGGGGCGCGCAACGTCCGTGTCTTTGGGTCCGTGGCGCGCGGCCAGGCAGACGAGCGCAGTGACGTTGACTTCCTGGTTGAGATGGAACCCGGAAGATCGCTCCTGGATCTCGGTGGCCTGCAGGCGGAACTCGAGGCTTTGTTAGGATGCCCTGTGGACGTGGTAACTGAGAAAGCCCTTAAGCCGCGCATTCGTGGTCGAATAATGGCCGAGGCCGTCCAGATATGAGAGATCCGGCAGAGCGCTTGGCGGACATCCTGGAGGCCATCGCGGCAATCAGCCGCCACGCGATGCGCGACAAGAAATCCTTCGAAGCGGATGAGCTGCTCCAAGGTTGGTTCCTTCGACATTTGCAGATCATCGGCGAAGCGGCCAGAGCCATTCCACAGGAGGTTCGGGCCCGTGCGCCCGATGTTCCCTGGCAGAAGATCATCGGCATGCGGAACGTTCTGGTGCACGGATACTTCGAAATCGACACTGACATTGTATGGGACGCTGCGACTCGCGTTATCCCCGCCTTGAAGCCAGGCATCGAGCGGCTATTGACAATCCTCGAGGAGAAGACCTAGCGGCTGAGCAGAGCGTTCAAATTTCGGAAGTGCTGCGTCGACAAGAACAGCGCGATCATCATGCTGCCGTTATAACCCACATGAAGAAAGACGCTGGGAGCCAGCGAGCCGCTCCGGCCGCGCGCCAGCGAAAACACCAGCCCCACAAAAAAGATCAGCAGCATGTGATTCCAGGCGCCCCAGTACTCCGGCATGTGCAATCCCCCGAACAGAATCGCAGTGATCGCGATGGCGAAGCGGAGGCCCACTTGAGACTCGAAGATGCCGAAGAGGACGCCGCGGAACACCAGTTCCTCCATGAAGGGAGCGACCGCAATAGCAAACACGCCTATGGCATATGCCGCTGCCCTGGAATTGAACATGTTCTCCAAGGGGAATTGATTGGTGTCCGGCAGGATGGGAGGAAGCAAAGCGATGGCGAGGGTCAGAACCGTGCCGCCCACAAGGCAAGCGAGTATTCTCCCGGCGGTAATGCGTCGCCAGCGGAGCATCAGCCAGAACGGCTGCGCGTGACCTAGGGCTACGAGAAAGTAGATGTAGGCGAACATCAGCCCATAGAAGACGGTTTGCAGCGATAGCAGGAAAAAAGGGTCGGTGGAGAGTTTCTCCGTAGTCAACTGCCAGTGAAAGGCAGGCCTAATCAGCGCATAACCCACCGCGGCGAGAACATTCGCGATAAGAAAACCAATCGGGACAAAGGCCAGGAAGAGAAACAGGTCTCGCAACGCCCAACGCGGCGCGGATTCTCGCGCCTCAATGGCCACCGCCTCCAGCGGGGCCGGAACATCTTGAGGCGGTGTCTGTGGCTGAATTTCGTCCATCTTAGGGTGCTTTCCTTTGCGCCTCTGTGTGGTCTCTGTTTGCTCCTACTCCACCTGCCTCATTCTCGCCTAATCACCTGAAAACCGCAAACCACGGTTCAACTCGAAGGTGCAAAGGACGCCGAGGGTCCGAAAATCCCCGACACCGCATCAGGCTCTGCAGATTGCGGAAAAACGAGTTCGACTGTCATCCTGAGGAGCCGCAGGCGACGAAGGATCTCCGTAGTTCGTTGACACTGCAACTGCCGAGATTCTTCGCTTCGCTCAGAATGACAGTCGTCAAGAGTTTTTCGCATCCTGTCTGCCCCCTTGCCTTCGCTTGAGGATTATGTCACACTGCCCTTAGGTTCTTATGGGAGAGAAGCAGTCCAATCCGGGCGAGATCTTGCGCGACACCCTCGACATGCTCATCCTTAAGGCGCTCAAGCATCGTCCGCTCCACGGTTACGCCATCGCGGAACTCATCGAGCAGACTTCGGAAGAGGTGTTGCGCGTGGAAGAGGGTGCGCTCTACCCGGCCTTGCATCGGCTGGAGCTGCGTGGTTGGCTGGATTCGGAATGGGGCATTTCGGAAAACAACCGGCGCGCTAAATTCTACCGGCTCACCTCAACGGGCCGAAAACAATTGGCCGAAGAAGCTGCGCGCTGGGGCCGCCTGTCGGCAGCCATTGCTCGTGTAATGGGAACGGCGTGAGAGATTGCGTCGGGACAGCACGAGCGTTGCTCTAGGGCTGTGCATGCGAAAACGTGGGAACGAGCGGTTTCCCTACTTAAAAAGGAGGGGTAGGGGTGGTTGCCTCCCGCTGTGACGGCTTGACCCACCACCCCTACCCCCTCCTCAACCGGGGAGGGGAATCGAGAACTGACTCCGTGGAGGCAGCTATGTCTCAATGGCTGACCCGTACCTGGCTTCGTTTCAAGGCAATCTTGAAGCGGCAACAGTTGGACCGCGACTTGGAAGACGAACTGCGCTTCCACCTTGCCATGCGCGAGGAGAGAATGAAGGCGGGAGGTCTCGATCCGGTCGAGGCCCGGTATGGAAGCCGAAGGCGTTTTGGCAACCGCGCTTCGCTCAAAGAGGACTGCCGCGAAATGTGGACCTTTGTCTGGCTCGAGGATTTCTGGCAGGATGTGCGTCACACGTTTCGCGCCATGCGCAAGAACCCCGGTTTTACGGCGATCGTATTGGTGACGCTGGCGCTCGGCATCGGCGCCTCCACCGCGGTCTTCAGCGTGGTCGATCCTCTGCTCTTTCGCCGCTTGCCCTACCCTAAAGACGGCCAGCTCGTATCGGTGGGCTACCTGGGACCGGTCGATAACAACGAGTTTAATGTGGTGAGCAGTTATTTCGATTGGCAGCAGGGGCCCTTCAAATCTCTCACCGCCATGCGGCCCGGCGTGGGCTGCGACGCGATGATCGGCGACGAGGCGCGCCGCATCGATTGTTACGCCGTGGCCGCCAATTTTCTCCGCACCTTCGGCATCGCGCCCGTGCTTGGCCGGGATTTCGATCCCGACGACGATCGCCCCCACGCCCCCTCGGTGGGCCTGCTTTCCTACGGGTTCTGGCAGAGCGCGTTTGGAGGCGACGCCAAGGCTCTGGGCAAAACCCTTATCGTGGACGACGAGCCGGTGCGCATCATCGGCGTGCTGCCCAAGAACTTCGAAATGCCACAGCTCGGCGAAATTGACGTGATGCTTCCGGCGCGCCTGGATGCGAGCCTGCCGCGTTCTGCGAATTCGAGCTCTTTCTTACGGACCTTCGCGCGTTTGCCGGATGGCATGTCGATCCAGCAGGGGCACGACCGCATGCTTCCCATTTTCAACGCCACCGCGGACAAGGATGTGCCGAAAGAGTTGCGCTCCGAGGTCCGCCTGGTGGTTCGCTCGCTCCGCGACCGGCAGATTCACGAAGTGAAGCTTTCTTCCTGGATGCTGCTAGGCTGCGTGCTCGCATTGTTGCTGGCGGCCTGCGCGAATATCGCCAATCTGATGCTGGCGCGAGCGGCGGCGCGCCGTCAGGAACTCGCTATGCGCGCTGCGCTGGGGGCGGGACGCGGCCGCCTGATTCGCCAGACTCTCACGGAGTCCCTGATCTTCGGCTTGCTGGGAGGCGCGGCGGGGTGTGGAGCTGCTTGGGCACTGCTACGCCTTTGCATTTGGCTCGCACCCGGTGGCATGCTGCGCCTCGAGCACGCCCGGATCGACTTGCGTGTCCTGCTGTTTGCGTTGGCAGGTTCGCTTGGGGCGGCATTGTTGTTCGGCTTGGCGCCGGCCCTCGAACCTTCCCGAGCCGAAGCTCTCGCGGGCTGGCACGCAACAGGAACGGCTCGAACGTTGTTTCGCAAGGCCCTGGTCAGCGCGCAGGTGGCGATTTCTTTGGTCTTGCTGACTGGCGCCTCGCTTCTGCTTCGTAGTCTCTGGAAACTTCAATACCAGCCGTTGGGATTTCAACCCCAAAGCGTCATCACCGCCTCGTTCACTCTACGGCGCCGTCCCCACCAAACCCGAGGGGAAGATCAGCCCACAGCGGCGCAGGTCAGCTTCTTCGACGAGCTGGAGGGAAGATTGAAGCGCATCCCCGGCGGTGGGTTTTTCGCCCTCAGTGATTCAATACCACCGCGCGGCTCAATGGGACGCCCCTACTCGAACCTGCGCATTGCGGGCCACCCGCCCGTGGCCCCGGACGGAGGACTGGTGGAGTTCCGTTGGGTGACTCCGGGGTACTTCCGCGCTCTGGGCATTCCCATCGTCGCCGGCCGGGCCTTCACCGAAGCCGAGCGTGCCTCCGGCGAGTCGCCCCTTATCCTGAGCGCCACTCTTGCCCGCCGGTTGTTCGGCCATGAGAACCCGCTCGGCCAACAGATCGACCTCGAGGTTAGTGGTCATTGGTGCACGGTTGTGGGAGTTGCAGCCGACATCAAAAACAACGGCCTGACCGAACCCTCCGATCCCGAGTATTACCGGCTCCGCATGCACAACTCGCAACAAACGGGATTGAGCGGGGTGGCCATATTCCACACCTCCCTTGACCCTGACACGCTGGCGCACTGGATTCGAAAAGAGTTTGCCGCACTCGATCCCTCCATGCCGGTCACGGTTGAAACCCTCGAGCAGCGCGTCGACAGGTTCAGGGAGCGTCCGCGTTTTGTCGCGACTCTCGTGGGATTGTTTGCGGGCCTCGGACTGCTTCTCGCGGCGGTCGGACTCTACGGTGTCTTATCGTTCCTGGTGGCCCGGCAAACGAGGGAAATCGGTGTGCGCATGGCGATCGGCGCGCGGCCCGTGGATATCGTCATGCAGATTCAGAAGTACGCGGGTCTGTGGACGGGAATCGGAGTGGCGGCTGGCCTGGCAGGCTCATTTGTGTTGGCTAGAACTATTCGAGGGCTTTTGTTTGAGGTCTCGCCGGGCGATCCAGTTTCGCTATTCCTGTCCGCGGCGGTTTTGCTTCTAACGGCGGCCCTCGCAGCTTGGGTACCTTCTTCGCGGGCAGCCCGCATCGACCCGGTGATTGCCTTGCGTAACGAGTGAGGTGGCGGCGACCCATGTGGCCTCCCGCGGGCGACGCGAAGGGTTGCCCTCACTGCTTTGGAGATATCCGGGAGCGCGGGCATCCTGCCCGCCTTTCGCGACGCAATTGCACGCATGCTGCGGGCAGGATGCCCGCGCTCCCGGGCACTTCATGGCTTCCGGGTGCGCGTCAACCGGCGGGCATAAACGACTGCTCTGAGAGGAGAGACAGAATGAAACGACAGTACTGCACGGTGGCAATGTTGGTGGCTGTGGGGCTTATTGCAGTCGTTCGGATGGCTCCCAGGAACTTGGCGCAAGACTCGAACCAGGGAGACCCGGTCCTTCAGCTCGTTCAAGCATGGCTCAATGCGGAGTCTGAGGGTGATTCAGCGACTCTGGATAAGTTGATTGCCGACGATTTCTTAGGCACCGGGCCAGGAGGCAACATCCTCAACAAAACTGACATCGTCCCACCCGGTGGCGGGGAGCGGCCGAAGATGCCCCCGACCCTCCTGAAGGAGTCGACGGTGCGCGTCTTCGGCAACACCGCCGTGGTTATGGGCAGCGTGGCTTACAAAACTCTGCCGCAACCCGGGTTCCGATTCACCCTGGTATTCCTGAACCGGGGACAACGATGGCAGATAATCGCCGCGCACCTCGCGAGCCTGCCGTCCGGGAAATAGACCGGATGGTTTTCCGCGCATTTCAAATGACGCGCCCGTCGATTCATTGCCCATCAATGTCAGTTAACTAGTATTACTATGTTAAGTCGTGTCATTCCAAATTTGCTTGAACTTCGTTCCGCAGCAGGGACAGAGTCCGCTCCATCTCACCAGCCAAGGCTGGATCGTGCGGAGAATCTGTTCCCACG
>Ga0187852_1001558_pt1 | contig 21045 bp, 20 predicted proteins | sample June2016WEW_6_40_FD_134511 | JGI IMG/M metagenome (GOLD analysis project Ga0187852, IMG submission 134511) | Peatland microbial communities from SPRUCE experiment site at the Marcell Experimental Forest, Minnesota, USA - June2016WEW_6_40 | ecosystem: Environmental > Terrestrial > Soil > Wetlands...
GAAGCCAAAGTGATACCAATTGGACACCGAGAGCGCGCGCGTTAACGCGAGCTCGAGCAGAAGCGTGCCAAACGAAAGCAGGAATATGCCGGTGTAGTGCGGCCAACGGATGGATGTCGGCGCTTCGCTAGAGGTTGGTTCTTTCAAGAATCACCACCTGTCTGTTCTTTTCGCTAAGAGGAAGTACCCGGAAGTTCGTTGAAGCATTCAGCCCGACGACCCAGGAGCGAATTACTGGAATTCACCGCCCCTGAACGCTTCGATGATTCCAGCCGCGGTCCTGGCGGCCAGCGCGGAAATCGTCAACGCGGGGTTCGCTGCACCCTCCGTTACAAACACGCTGCTATCGCCGAGGAACAGGTTCGGCACATCATGGGTTCGACACCACGGATCTACGACCGAGGTTCCTGGGTCCTCGCCCATCCTACACGTTCCCAGATAGTGCGAGGACGCTCCGGGCATGATCTTATCCACCCGGATTTCAACGGCTCCCGCGGCTTCGAATACGTCCTTGAGGCTGGCTGATATCGCGGCGACCATGGCGAGGTCGTTTTGATAATGGTTGTTGATGATCAGCGGCGCCGGTAATCCATAAATATCTTTAACAAACGGGTCGAGCCTGACTTGATTGCGCTCGTCCGGCAGTTGCTCGCCTTCTGTACCCAATCCTACCCGGTGGGCGAACATCTCCTTGACGCGCGCCTTGTGCGCAGCGCCCCATCCCGGGATGCTATTCGCCGTGGCCAGCGGCCACTGGCCGTCATTTTCCACGGAGATCGTCCAGCCGCGCGCAAACCCATTCGCCGGTTTAGTCGCGTAAAAGTCTTGAATGATGCCGCCTGTCGGCACTCCCCGCCAGGGATCTAGCCTCTCTCGGAACACGCCGTAAGAGAATACGGACAGATGTTCCATGAAGCGTTTCCCCACCAGTCCGCTGGAATTGGCGAGCCCGTCGGGAAACAGGTGTGACTTGCTCAGAAGAAGCAGACGGGGCGTTTCGACAGCGTTGCCGGCCACCACAATCACCCGGGCCGAGACTTCTTGTTCGTGGCCCTCCGGATCGAAGTAAATGACGCCCTTCGCCTTGCCGTCCGGCCCGACGGTAATTTCCCGGGCCATGCATTCGGTACGAAGACGTGTCCTTCCGGTCTTTAAGGCTTTGGGGATGTAGGTGACGTCGATACTGGACTTCGCTGAAATCTTGCATCCCAAGCGGCACGTTCCGGCGCTGATGCACGCCGGTCTGCCGTTCCAATCCTGGGTCGGAATCGCCAGGGGTTCGCGCACCAGGTGCAGGCCTAACTTGTCCGCGCCTCGTTTCAAGGCACAACTGGCTTTGTTCAGTTCGTGGGGCGGGGTTGGGTACGGGCGCGAACGCGGCGGTTCGAAAGGATTGGCGCCGTCCCCATCCGCGCCGGAGACCCCTAGCTCATATTCGACCTGCGTATAGAAGGGCTCCAGATCGGCGTAGCTGATCGGCCAGTCGTCCGCAACCCCATCCTCGCTGCGCACTCGAAAGTCCGACTCATGGAGCCGGGGAGACATCGCGTGATAATGCAGGGTCGAGCCACCCACCCCTTTGACGCGGCAGTACAGGAAGGGGCTTGCGCCACCCGACGTATAGATATCCCGGCGCTGATCGGCCGGCGAGAAGATGTCACTGGCGCGAACCTCGAAATCAATGGCATGCGTGGGAAAGTCATTGTACGGGTCGTAGCGCTTTCCGGCCTCGAGCACCGTGACGCTTAACCCAGCCTCAGCCAGTTCCTTGGCGATAACGCCGCCGCCCGCGCCTGAGCCGATAACAATGACATCTGAGCTGTCTTTCGTAGAGGGCATAGCGGTCAGGAGTTCGTTGAGAAAGTCCTTCTCATGCGCGCTCGTCTTTCGGAGCCCCGTCCGGGGCGGCATAGATTAGCCCAGGGCGTAAGCCCTGGGTGGAGTGGCCCTCACCCCGCCTTCGGCACCCCTCTCCCGCGGGGCGGGAGAGGGGACGGGGGTGAGGGTGGACTCTCGTGGCCCACGGCGGCAGCCGTGGGGAGAATGCAGGGACGATGCGCCTGAAAAGCCCCGGGAGGGGCGACAGAGCTGTCTTGATCATCGCAGATCTTCTGTCGCCACTACGTGGCTCAGCGTGTTCTCTGTATGCCGTAATCCCACGGCTTGCGCCGTGGGCCACATTCTCGCGCCGCTGATGCGGCTTGGTGTGGGGCGACGAGCTTATACCAGCGCCTATGGGTGTCGCACCCACTATTCGTTCGTATTGGAAATCGAGTTGTTGGCGAAAGCGCAACGCCGCAGACCGAATGCTCTCCTGCTCTCGATGACGCGCCGCGGCTAAAGCGACGAAGCGCTCTCTGAGAGCTTTGACTTGCAGATGGTCTATGTTCAGGCAGTAGTTGTACTGTCCGATGGCTTTCATGTGCGCATCGACTTTCGGGTCAAAAGAGATAGCCAAGACTGGAATTGTATTGAGGTGCGAAAGGATGACGCCATGAAGCCGGCTGGCAATGACCAAGTCGGCCCGGGAAAGGCCCTCGAGAAGTGTGTCGGGGCTTTGTTCGTTGGAACCGGGAAGGGTCTCAATCGCCTCGGTGCCAGGCGCGATGGCGGAGAGCATAGCTTGAAGATCGCTGACGGTCGCCACATCGGGGCTGTCCGTCGTGAAGAACAGAACGCGGTGGCCTTCCTTAATGAGCCACCTCACCATTTCCGCCAGTTGGCTGAGGTATGCGGCATACCGCCCTGCATCCTTTTGAGGCCAAGCGCGCGGATCGCAGTACGCGATCGGGCTCACTCCGACCACAAGCCGATCGTTCGCTGGAGCGGTCGTGAGTTGAGTCTGAACGATCGGGTACGGGTAGCTAAAAGCTAAGTCCGGGTAGACCGGGTCATGGCTCGCATTGACAAGGCCTTGAGCTGCAATCTTCGAGTCATTGTCGCGGTAGGAGCGGTACTCCGCGAGGCGCAGGGCGATGCGGAAAAAGAAACGGCTCAGCGGCCGTTCAACGGAGGATTTCCCGATGCTCACAAAAAAGAACGGCACGCCGCAGGCCCGGCTGATCAGGCTCCACTTGAAGATGGCCCACGGCTGTCCCCAAGGCCCGCCCCATGAGTCGTCGAGCGTGCCCCCACCGGGGACGATGAGGCGATCCAACTTCCGAACCAGGCGCACTGCCGCGGCAACATGGGCCAACTCCATCCGCCAGGTCCGGACGGCCCAGACGAAACGGCGTAGCCCCGGTATCTTCTTCAGAAGATGTGCGATCTTCCCGGGCTTCCGGCCTGATGTTTGCGCTGTCGCAGTCACGTCTGACGTGTAGAGGCCATAGTGAGGATGCGAAACCGCTGCCAGAGGAAAGGCTTCGATTCCAAGCCGGCGGCGAGTATCCCCCGGGTTTAGCGTTATGCCCACGAACTCGACGTTCGAGAGGCGCTTGCGCAAATTCGAGATCAGCGCCGCTTGCATCGCCGCGTTCCCCAGGTTGCCGGAGGTTGGGCTGAGCAGCCCAACGCGCCGAATCGGGGGTTGTCTGCTAAGCGGGCGATCCGTTTTGGCTTCAGATGAATTCACTTGTTTCCTGAAAAAGATGGCCGCCAAGCACGATGGTTCGCGTCTTGAGTCACAAGTTCGTTAACAAAGTTCTTATTATGCGCGCCGGTCTTTAGAAGCCCCGCCAGGGGCGGCATAGAGTAGCCCAGGGCGTAAGCCCTGGGTCCGACTGCCCTCACCCCCGCCTACGGCACCCCTCTCCCGCCTGAGCGGGAGAGGGGTGCCGTAGGCGGGGGTGAGGGACCGTCTCACGAACCCACGGCTTACGCCGTGGGCTACTTGCTTACGCCCGCTCCGCGGGCTGACATATTCAACGAACTCCTGGGACACGACATTATCGGCGCTCCACCAGACCCGGGTAGCCTTTGTCCATGGGAGGGCCGTCGTACTCGAGCCACGTCCAGCTCACACGGCTGGTATAGAACACCTGGATGCAATCGCTTCGAATCTGCCCACACAGTTGAGCCGAATAGAACTTTCCTTCGCTGGTCTGGCGAATCGTCCGGAACCGATGCCAGAGTTTCCTGAATACCGACGGCGTTCTCGGCCAGTCGTCGCAAATCTCGAGCGCTGCACTGAAGAACCGGGTTTGGTCCTCTTTCGGCAACGCAGAGAATTTGCACTTTCGCTCTTTAAGGGCCCAGAGATCGAAAGATAACAAGCCCCGAGAATAGAATTCCTGCCGGTGGGGCGACGAGGCCACTAACTTGTCGAGCGCCACGATGGCTGGCGGATCGAGGACGCCAACTTCATCAAACCCCGGGGTCTCATCGTCCGATGGAACAATGATTCTGCCGAGCGCCTCTGCGACCGCTGCTTCCTCAGGTGTGAACCAGCGGAAATCGCCGCGGCCACGTTCGGAATTCCGGCTCGCCACTTCCTTCCTGATCCGGCGGGTGGCGACAGCCAGACAGAGATTCATGACAGACTTGAAGCAATATTTTATCAGCCTCTTGAGCGATGCCATGGGATCTTGTAAGCCGACGCCCGTGGGAAGGGAGCGGCTTCAGAGTCAGTGTGAAAACTCGATTCGTCTGTCATTCCGAGAAGACGCAGGCGACGAGGAATCTCGCACTGCTCTGAAGATATCCGGGAGCGCGGGCATCCTGCCCGCCTTTCGTGCCGCAATCGCACGCACGTTGCGGGCAGGATGCCCGCGCTCCCGGGAACCTCATGATCTCTGGGTGCCCATCAGCGGACGGGCATGAGCGACCGCCTCGAAAACATTCAACGCGAGATTCCTCGCTACGCTCGGAATGACAGTGCCCAGGGAGGTTCTTCCCTAACCTGTGAGCCCCGCGTTTTCGAAGCCTCAGATCCGGTTCTTGGTAAACACCAGGTACTCGGTTATTCCCGGGCGAAAATGAATGAAGAAGCTCCACCGCAGGGAGCACTGCCTCCTCGCGAACAAGTCCTCCATGAATTTGCGAGGCACCATGCAGGGATCAGTCCTTTGGTCGCCGATCCACTTTTGGAGAAGCTCTTCCGTCATGCACGGCTCCGTAAAGGTATCGAAGACGATCCAGCCTCCGGGCTTCGTGATGCGGATCATTTCCAGGAAGTAGCGGCATTGAACGATGAATGGCAAGTACGGAAACACTCTGTGTGCGTGGACGAGGTCTACCGAGTCGTTGTCCGTTTGCCGTAGACTTAATCCGTCTGTCTCGCGGCTCGTCACATGGAACATCCGCACGACGTAGTCATCCCACTGGGGATCGGTTTCATACACCTCGTATGAAGAAGGAGAGCACAAGCGCTGTATTCTTTCGAGATACCTGCCCGTTCCGGGGCCGATTTCGCAGACCCTCTTAATCTCGGAATTGAGGATGCCATACGACGCCAACTGATCGATGGTTGACTGCGTCACTCCCGGCAACTGGTATTTCTTGTCGAGGTAGTCACCAATTGAGAGTCCGGCCTTCCTGGCTTCTTTAAGCGTCTCGCGGAGCGGCTGGTAGGATCTTACGTAATCCCTTTTGAATCGCGGCAGCAACTCGTAGCCCGCCGGGATCAGTATCGTATTGACGGCTTTCTGGATGGTTCTTCGAACTGTAGGCACTGGCTATCTCTCCACTGGTGGAAATGACGTTCGGATGCGGTAGCGTCTTGATTTAACTCGTAGCGCCGACCTTTACTGAGAATTGCAGAATTGAGTGACATACCCCCTCACTCCCCGGCCCCTCTCCCCCGAGGGGGCGAGGGGAGAAATAACCCGGGTTTATGCCCTCGCCCCCTTGGGGGAGAGGGTGTCCGTCAGCCGACGGACAGGTGAGGGGGTTGGTCCGTCACTATTATGTAACCCTCAGTAGGTCGGCAGATGCTGGCCTGAAGGCCAGCGCTACGCCGAAACTGGGAATATACCAGCTATCCGGCTCTCTTGACGTCCTGAGGAACCGGCGGCGCGCCTTCACCGGCCACGGATGATGCCTCCGACGCTTTGTGAATCTCCTGCCGGATGACCTTTGGAAAACAATTGGCGAATCCGCGCACGTCCTCGTCCCAACTGACGTGGATGGTTGTCGCCGGGTCCCATCGGTCGTAGGCCGTCTGGATGTCATATCTGTAAACCGTGACTGCCACTCCGTAAAGGCCGCTGACAAGGTTCAGTTTAAGCTCGAACGTACATTCGAACGTGTCTCCTGGTTCCAGGGTGAAGGTGCCTAGCCCCAGGCGCTGGGTCGAGGAATGGAAAATGAATTGGCCCTCATTATCGACAAGATAAACGGTTACCGACAGCTTGGGACTGCGCTCGCGAGCGGTCAATTCGATGTCGATCCAAGCGGTCTCGCCGGATTCGAACCGCGAGCACTCCCCGCGCTGGTTGCGGACTCTGACTTTGGAAATTGCGACCGGTTTGGAGCTGGCCTCCGCAAGGTGGGCCGTGGAGGGCCCCTTGAGGTACGTGGATATGACCTCGTTCGCTGGGCCGGTCATGACGGCGCGGCCCCGCTCCAGCATCAAGCATCGGGTGCAGAATTCCGAGATGGTCTTCAGGTTATGGGAGACAAAAAGCACCGTGGCGCCGTTGCGGATCACTTCTTTCATCCGGGCAACACACTGGTTCTGGAACGCTTGGTCTCCCACGCTCAGGACTTCGTCTACGAGGAGGACATCCGGGTTGACGTGGGAGGCAACCGCGAACCCGAGCCGCGTATACATGCCGGAGGAGTACCGTTTGACAGGCGTGTCGATGAACTCCGCCAAGCCTGAAAAATCGACCATATCGTCAAACCTGGCAGCAATCTCACGCTTGGTCATGCCCAAAATGGCGCCGTAAAGAAAGATGTTCTCCCGTCCTGTAAGGTCCGGGTGGAAGCCGGCCCCTAACTCGATTAACGCCGAGCATCGTCCCTCGAGGTTGAAGGAACCCCGGGTCGGTTTCATGATTCGGCTCAGGAGCTTCAACATGGTGCTCTTGCCGGCGCCGTTTGGGCCGATGATGCCGAATGCCTGCCCGCGCTTAACCTCAAACGAGATGTCCTGCAAAGCCCAGAATTCTCTTTTGTCGCTCGCACTCAGTTCCTGTTGCCGGAACATTCTTCCGGTCAAGGCAGGGATCAGGTCGCGCAAGGAGTTGTAGACCTCGCCTTTGCGAAACTTCTTGTAGACCTGGTCCATGCGGACCGCAGTATCAGACATAAGGCTCTCTTGCGTCGCGAAGGTCACTCGTAGTGAGGGCGAAGCGCACGCACTGGGGTTTGGGTTGCGTCTCCGCCATGCTGTGGTTCACCCGGATCAAATGCTCTCCGCGAAGGCCGGCTCCAGGTGCTTGAAAAAGAAATATCCGCCCAGGAATACCACCGTCGCGAAGCCAAGGCTGTACGCAATCCAGACAAGCTGAGGAGGCCGCTGATGTGCAATGCACGCGCTCAGCCCTTCCAGAATGGGCGCGACCGGATTGAGCAATAGCCATTTACCTTTGTTCCCGAGCATTCCGACATCATAGAAAACCGGCGTGAAGAAGATTCCGAACGTGAGCACGACTTCGACGATGTACTTCACGTCGCGGAAGAAGAGGCTCGCGGCGGAGACTACCATTCCGATTCCGGCGGCTAAGAACACGAGGTTCAGAAGCAGCGCCGGGGTCCAGAGAAGATAGATGCTCCAGCTTGTCCGCAGTGCGACCAGAAGGATCAGCAGCGCCGCGGAGGCCACGACGAAATCGAAAAGACTGGCAAGCACCGCCGCCATGGGAAATATTTCCTTGGGGAAGTAGATCTTGGTCACCAGGTTCGAGTTGCCGACCAGGCTGTTGCATCCAAACCGCACGCTCGAAACCAGAAAGGCCCACGGAACTGATTTTACCGCCACCCCTACGATGTCGGCTCTGTCCAAAGGCTTACCGGACGCTATCGCGTAGGCGTAACGAACCAACATACCCGCCATGACGATCAGCACGGGCATCAGGATCGCCCAAAGAAAACCCATGACCGACTGCTTATACCGCACCTTGATATCGCGCTGAGCCAGCGTGTAAAGGAGTTCGCGGTATTTGTAGAGTTCGTTAAGCGATTCTTTCATGGGTAGTTGCTGTACTGGGTCAGAAGTTCGTGAACGAAGTCCATCGAATGCGCCCTTGTCTTTCGGAGCCCCGTCAGGGGCGGCATAGCATAGCCCAGGGCGTAAGCCCTGGGTCGAGTGGCCCTCTCCCCGCCTTCGGCACCCCTCTCCCGCCGGGCGGGAGAGGGGACGGGGGTGAGGGTGGGTGCGCCTCCCCCTGACCCACGGCTTGCGCCGTGGGCTACACGCTACCGCCCGCTCCGCGGGCTCACTTCCTTAACGAACTTCTGACTCAGGACGATAGGCGCGCCTGAGGTGCGCCGGACGCACAACTACTGTGGTGCGTCTTGTCCCTTCGCATCCTGGACCAAGCTTCGAGGTTCAGGCGCATAGCCGGACCGCGCAGGCCGTCGCGCACGCTTTTGTTCACTGCGTCGCCGCAAGCTGCCGTTAAAAAGCAGCAGAGACCTCTTTGGATTCAGCAGGATGTCACTGATTGCCCCTAGAAACAGCCGCCAGACGTGCGCCGACCGGAAAGAGTAACCCATTCGCCCCAGCATGGACTTGTGGAAATTCCAATACTCTTTCCCCCTCAATTCCAGCAAGCCGTCAGCGAGCATCCGGGAGTAAGCGTATTCCCGCCACTGGATCTGTTCTCGGTACTCGTCTGGAGTCAAGAAGTCATGGCCGAAATCGCGCAGCATGAATATCTGGAAAGCGATCGGGCAGTTAAAATCCATGAGAGACTTCATCAGGGAGGTATTGTCGCGGCGGCTGTACGTAAGAACCTGGTGAACGAACCCGAAGTTGCAGTCCCTCAGCAACTGGAAGATGGTCGCCGCATCTTCAAAGGGATCATAGGCTTCTAGGTAAAAGGGATTGTGCCCCAGCACAAGGTCAGATCGAACGAGAAGCTGGGTTGCCGATCCGAACACATAGCGGCTTTCCAGAAAGAACAAACGGCAGACTGCCTTTCCGTCAACGAACGAGGACGGATAGGGCAGGCCGTCGAACGCCACGTCGCGTCCCTCGAGGCTGTAAGACCCCACAACGCCGATGGAGGGGTCGCGTTCCGCGGTCTCAACCATCATGGACAGGCACTGCGGGAATAGCCAGTCGTCCGCCTGCACGAACTTGCAATACTTGCTCTTCGGCGAAATCAAGCTGAGGGCGCGATTATAGTTCTGGAGTTGAGACAGGAAATCAACGTTGTGCTCAAGGCGGATCTTCTCAGGATAGAGTTTCGCATAGTGTTCCGCGATCTCCGCCGACTTGTCCGTGCTGCGGTTATTAACCAGTACGTATTCCCAGTTTTGGTAGGTCTGCCGAAGCACGCTCTCGATGCACTCCGCAAGGTACTTTGCGGTGTTGTAAAAGGGCGTGACGACGCTGACCAGTGGTTCTTTTGGATTCATCGCGTATTCGGCGCTGGCCCGGGTCAGAAGTTCCTCAAGAACATCTTTCGCATGCGAGCCGGTTTTTCGCAGCCCCGTCAGGGGCGCCATAGAGTAGCCCAGGGCGTAAGCCCTGGGTTGGAAGGCCCTCACCCCGCCTTCGGCACCCCTCTCCCGCTTGAGCGGGAGAGGGGACGGGGGTGAGGGTGATTGTGCTATCTCCCGCCCCACGGCTTGCGCCGTGGGCTACTGGCTGCCGCCCGCTCCGCGGGCTCAGTCCTTAAACAAACATCAATTCCACCGCAGGATGAGGCGCGACGCCTCGCACGGCGTTCCAGAACGTCGCCGCTATTCTATCAGTGACGGGGGAACTTGCAGGCAATTTATAGCTATCCAGCCGGGCGATCGGAGTCAATTCGGCGAGCGTGCCCACCAGGCGAAGTTCGTCGGCCACGAGGAGTTCGGTGCGATCCACCGGGCGCTCGACAAACGGGATGGAAAGCGATTGGCAGATCCTTCGGACGATCTCGAGGGTGATGCTCTCCAGCCTGCCTTCGGAAGCGGGAGGAGTGATAACGCAGCCATCGCGCACCATCACCACGCAGGCGCCGGTAGCCTCCGCCACCCGGCCAAATTGGTTGAGCAGAATCATTTCTTCACAACCGCGCTCTCTGCCCTCGATGCGCGCCAGTCGCGCCACCTGGTAATTGGTGCTGGTCTTAATGCGCGGCGATAAACTCAGGTCGCTCGCCCTCTGCCAGGTGCTGATGCCGATATCCGCCGGAGTGGGCGGCTGTTTTTTCTGATGGTAAGCTGTAAGCACCAGGTCAGCGACCGTGCCTTCCCCCCAATGGCCCTCGACCACGTAGAGTGTCGCCCGCACCCACATGTCTCTTTCGGGTTCCAGGAGCAGCTTCAGCAGCTTGGCGCACGCGTCCCTGAACTCCTCATAACTGACCGGAACAGGTATGTACAGCAACCTTGCCGAGCGGGTCAACCGTTCATAGTGCCGTCGCAGTTCCACCAGTCCGAATCGTGATCCGTCTTCTTGCCAGTAGCCTTTCAAGCCCTCGTAAACGTTTAGGCCCCTGGTCACGGCCTCGCACGAAATATGCAACGTCGCCTCTCCCCAGGGGCGAACATCGCCACGCATATAGACCCACTTGGGCTGCTGCAACCCCAACGCGTAAAGTTTCTGTTCGGCCGGTTTAATCATGATTTGTTTCCCGGAAGTACTTGCCCGCCCCACTCACGCGGCCGCCGCGAGGACCATCTTTCGTGCGTGGAAGCCTTCGGCGTAACCGCTCGGAGAATTCGACTCCATGCCCCGGATCCGCATCAAGCCTAGAAAGGTTTCGCGGTCGAACCATGGTTTGGAGCACTGTGATGTGAACGCTTCGAACAAATGATCGACCTTCTCGCGATACAACGGCGCTTCCAGCGGAACAAACACATTAGGCCGCCCCACGTCGCCGTCATATTTCGGAATTTCGTACTCGAGAATCAGGTGGTTTCGAAAGGTGTTCCAGGTAAGTTCCGCCACCAGGCGATGATCCTGATGCGCATCCCCGTGCCAGGGAGTGAAAATCAGGTCCGGGTTAACTTGTCCTTTCAGCCGCTCGAAGAAATCCTTTACCTCGCCTCCGCTGTAGGGCAGGAAGCCGTCCCGGTAATTCTCGAGGATGACTTCCTTGTCGCTTCCGGCGGTAAAAAGGTCGGCGGCTTTCAGTGCTTCCTGGCGACGTGTTCCTGGGTTGCTAAGGACCACCCAGTAAAACTTCAGGCGTGATAATGCGCGGCCCAGGTACAGGACTGTCCCGCCACAACCAATCTCAATGTCATCTGCGTGCGCGCCCAGGCAAAGGACGTTGAGCGGCCCGGCGTCCTTTCCCGGAAGGCCCAGTTTGATCACGCGACTACCTGCTTCGCCGCACGGGAATTCTTCCACAGACACCAGGGAGCCTCGCCCGAGGCCTCGAGTTCGTCGAGGATCTGCTTGTCTCGAAACGTGTCCATGCACTGCCAAAACCCGGTGTATCTCTTCGTCCAGACCCGGCCCTCCGAAATCATCCGCCTGAACGGCTGGTAAACCAGTTCCTCTTTGGGCTTGATGTATCGAAAGACTTCCTTGCGGAGCACGAAGAAGCCTCCGTTCACCCAGACACCGGATTCTTTCATGGTTTTGATTTCGCGGACGGTGCCATCCTCGTCCATCCGAACAGTGTCAAGACTGCTTGTGCGGGGCTGCACGGTAAGAAAACACGCGTAATCGTTGCGGCGAGAAAATTCCTCAGTCAGTTCAGGCAGGGGAAAATCCGTCAGCCCATCGCTGTAATTGGCGAGAAACATCTCCTCCCCCTGCAAGTAGGGTTCGGCCAGGCGCAACCGGTCCGCAATCGTTGACTGCAGTCCAGTGTCGACGAAGGTGATTCGCCAGTCGTCGATGTCGCGCTGCATGAAGTCCAGCTTTCTTCCGCCCTCGGAGAAAACGAAGTCGTTCGAAACAGACTCCTCGTAGTCGAGAAAGTAGCTTTTGATGGCGTTAGCCTTGTAGCCCAGTAAAAGGATAAAGTCCTTGTGGCCGAAGTGCGCGTAATACTTCATGACGTGCCACAATACCGGCCGCGTGCCGATCGTGACCATGGGCTTGGGGACGTCTTCGCTATAGCCCCGCAATCTCATGCCTGCGCCGCCGCAAAACAGAACCACTTTCATCTTTCACCTCGCTTCGCCCGCAGGGGCGGCCACTCCTTGCCTTGCCGCCCTAACGGGCGCTGAAGGAAACCGCGAAACCTATCATCCTGAGGAGCTCAGTAAAGGCCCGGAGGGCCGGCAGAGAGTAGCCCACGGCGCAAGCCGTGGGATGGAGGAGCGACCCTCGATTATCTTAGCCCCGGAGGGGCGGCAGAGGCTCCCCCACAATGCCTGTCGCCCCATCCGGGGCTGTGAATCGTAACAGCGCATCGGGTCCCACGGCTCACGCCGTGGGCTATTTTCTGCCGCCGCTCCGCGGCTCGAGAAGTCGTCACGCCTTAGGTTAACGCCCATGCGGCCTACGCCGTGGGTTGCACTTTGCCGCCCGTCGGCTGACGGGCTAGTTTCTTCGAATTACTGCCGACTCGGCACCTCAGCCTTCAATAGATCTGGAGCTCCGGAATCGGTACAACGAAACGCGCGCCCCACTCGCGGACGAACTCCAGTTGCGCCATGATTTCATCTTTCAGGTTCCAGGGCAGAATGATGACGTAGTCGGGCTTCGCTTCCCGGATCCGGTCGGGGTGGTAGATGGGAATATGGCTGCCCGGAAGAAATCGACCTTGCTTGTAGGGGCTGCGGTCCACCGTAAACTGGATCAAGTCTTTGCCAATGCCGCAATAGTGGAGCAAAGTGGCGCTTTTCCCTGGCGCTCCGTATCCAGCTACCGATTTGCCGAGACGCGCGGCGCCGATCAGGAACTCCACCAGCGCCAACTTGGTCTCCTTGACCTTCTGAGCGAAGCGAGTGTAGCCGTCCGCCGAGGCCAGCCCCGCTCTGGTCTCTTCCGCGATCACATCTCCGACACTTGGCCTGATCTCGTGCTTCAGGCTTTCCGCCCGGCAGGCGTAGACGCGTAACGACCCGCCGTGGGTCGACAGTTCCTCAACATGGAACACCTTCAGGCCGTGCGCCTCGAGAATGCGCTGTGTAGTGAGCAAAGAGAAATAGGAGAAATGCTCGTGGTAGATCGTGTCAAACTCGTTGCGCTCGATCAGCCGCAGCAGGTGAGGGAACTCGAGCGTCAGGACTCCCTCCGGCTTCAGGATGACGCGCAATCCCTCCACGAAATCGTTGAGGTCCGGGACCTGCGCGAGCACATTGTTGCCGGCGACCAGATCGGCCGTGCGCCCCCCGGCCGCCAGGTCCTTGGCCGCACGCTCGCCGAAGAACTCCACAAGGGTAGGCACGCCCTTTTCGACGGCCACTTTGGCCACGTTTGCCGCGGGCTCGATCCCCAACACAGGAACCTGCCGACGCACAAAATTCTGCAGCAGGTAGCCATCGTTGCTGGCGACTTCGATGACGAAGCTCTGCTGGGTCAGGCCCAGTTCCGCCACCATCTTATCGCAGTAACTCTGAGCGTGCTGGAGCCAGGAGTCGGAATACGAGGAAAAATAGGGATACTCGGTAAATATGTTTTCCCGAGATTGATATTCTCCCAATTGCACCAGGAGGCAGCGTTCGCAGAGTTGAACGTGCAGAGGATAGTAAACCTCCCCGCGTTCGAAGTCGTGCGTCGAAGGGTATGTCTCGCAAAGCGGCGACATTCCCAGGTCGACGAACGTGAGTTTCAGTTCGGCCCCGCAGAATCGGCACGACTTCGCAGGGTGCGATCGCAGGTCATGAGCAGGAAGTTGAGTTGTAACTGTGGTCATTTGCAGAATCGATTATGCAACCTTCGTGGTTCCGGCAACCTGTGGGCGCCAGCGCAGAGATGCATCCAGCCGGCCGGCCTCGAGCAGGCGCTGGATGTGCTTAAGCCGGATGTAGCGGCCGGACTCGACGTCTTCGCGCGTGAGACCGATGGCGCGGTAGGCTTCGTAAAGCTCCTTGGCGCCTTTGCGGGCGGTCCACTGCGGTTCAAATCCCGGCACCAGGCGACGAATCTTATCGCAGTTGATGCGATAGCAGCGTAGGTCCGGACCTCCGTCCGGCGCATACTCGACGCGTGAGCCCGGAACGGTTTCGGCAACGATGGCGGCCAACTCCCGAATGCGGAAGTTTTCCTCGGTTCGGCCAACGTTGAAGGTTTGATTGTGAACGGATTCTCGGGGTGCTTCCAGCACGGCAAGAGCGGCGCTGATGATGTCGCGGATATGCACGATGGGCCGCCACGGCGTTCCGTCGCTCTTGATGTACACCCGCCCGGTGGTGAGCGCCGAGGCCATCAGGTCATTCAGGACGATGTCCAGCCGCAGCCTCGGTGAGACGCCGTAGGCCGTGGCGTTGCGCAAATAAGTGGGGGTGAAGTTTTCGTCCGCCAGCGCCGCGATGTCGCGCTCGACCGATACCTTGGACTCGCCATAGGGTGTGATCGGATTGAGCGCCGAGGTTTCATCGTGGAAATCGTCCCCTGCCGCGCCGTAGGTGCTGCAAGACGAAGAGAATACAAACCTCGTGACTCCGGCCGCCTTGGCCAGTTCCGCGAGACGCACGGAAGCATGATGGTTGATGTCGTAAGTGAGTTGGGGATCGAGATTACTTAAGGGATCGTTCGAGAGCGCGGCAAAATGCAAGACGGCGTCAAAGCCAAGAAGGTCTTCTCGCGTCAGGTCGCGCAGGTCTTTGCGAATTTCCGCAATTGGGGGCGCCGGCTGGCCGAACTCGCAGCCGGCAAATAGATCGCTGTCCAGCCCCACTACCTCGTGCCCGGCCGACTGCAATACCGGCCCCGCTACGGCCCCGATGTACCCCTTGTGCCCCGTCAGCATTATCTTCATTCGAATTCAACCTCGACTATTATCAAGAGCGCGATGCGCAAGTGGACAAAGAGCCCTATTATAGACTGAAAGGCTAGCGGTCATGAGTCACAAGTTCGCCAAGAAAGTCTTTTCGCGTGCGCCGGTTTTTCGGAGCCCCGTGAGGGGCGGCATAGAGTAGCCCAGGGCGTAAGCCCTGGGTTGGGCGACCCTCACCCCGCCTTCGGCACCCCTCTCCCGCTGGCGGGAGAGGGGACGGGGGTGAGGGTTTGCTCTCGCGACCCACGGCTTACGCCGTGGGCTACACGCTGCCGCCCGCTCCGCGGGCTCAGGTGTACAACGAACTCCTGACTTATATCACCAGGCTCCTGTGCGATTTGCATTTTGCAGAGGCTCCTGGCCGCTTTCAGAGCCGTGCGGGATCAACGAAAGCAGCTTCTTCTCATAGAGCAGATCCGCAGCTTCTTTTATCTTTGGGAACGCGATACCCGAGCGCTCCGCAATGTTCAACAGCGAGTGGTTTCCATCCGAGAGATTCAGCACCCAGAGGCGCGCCATCATTTCTTCCCCGCTTGCCTGGCCGCCCGCCTCGCCTCCCGTGGATCGGAAAAGACCGCGCCGCCCGAGTTGAGGCTCGCAGTATGGGTTCTCGTTCCGGTAGCTGCAATTCTGTTCGAGCACATCCAGAATGGCTGCGCACGCACGGAGCGACCCGGCAAGTTGAGCGGGCCGGATGAAATCGAGATTGTCGGCCGAGGTGTGATACTCGGGGAAGGTCTCCCAGACGCTCCGCATCAGAGAGCCGACCGGCAGGTTGAAGCCTGGGGAGCAGTACTGCCGTTCGTCGTTTCCATACGGAGAGTACTCCAGGATTTCGAAAGGTTCGCCGCAATGGCGAAGCACGTGAGCGGCAGCGCGGTCAATCTCGGTATCTCCTCGGCGGCTCTTCTTGTAATGGAACCCGCCTGCATCCCCGAGGCAGGTTACCACCAGCCCATGCCGGATACGGCTCACTGCCTCACGATTTCTCGCCAGCCAGGTGATGGCTCCAATCGTGGCGGGGTTAAACAGGAATCGGTAGGAGTAACGAAGTTCGCGTCCGGAAAGCAGCTTCGCCAAGAAGGTCGCGATGGTCAACCCCGAGACGTTGTCATTCGCCAGCGAGGGATGACAGGTATATGTGGAAATCAGAACCTCCTCGGTCGATCGGCCGGGCAAATAGCATTCGGCGAGGGTCAAATGGCCGTCTTCGAGCCTGGAATCGATGCACACCTCGTACTCACCGTCTTGGAGCGCCAGTTTCTGATTGTGAGAGAGACAGAACCCCCAGTCCTCCTTGTAGTAGGACGTGCGATTCGGGATCCAGTCCGGATGGGCTGGAATTGTGAAAAGCCGGGGCTCGAGTTCGCGAAGGGGCAAAGTCGCGTGCACGGGTATGCTGTAACTCAAAACGTGCAGATTGCACTTCTGGAAGTCGACGACCCGCTTACCATCCGGCGCCTTGATGTAAGCGTCCCGGATGTTCCACTCCTTGGGTACGGTCCAATCGAAGACCGGAGTCCCCGTGGGCACCTCGGTGATGCGGAGCGGGACCTTTCCCTGGATGAGAGCCAACGTCTGCCGCACCCCGTCTCCAGTAATGCTCCGGCAGATCGGAAAGAGTTCCCCCGCGAATTGGTGCAGTTCTTGGCCGATCTCCTTAGCGTTCCTTTGACTTAACTCTGTTAGAAAGGCCATACCTTATGGCAAGAAAAGTGCACTTGGCGAATCGCGCCTACCTAAAGTCCGGGTAAGTCCGGTCCCGTTCTGAAATAACTTCGACTTTCTCCGGCCAATCTATGCGGAATGCCGGATCGTCCCATCGTACGCCGCGCGCTGATTCCGGGTTGTAATATTGCGACGTTTGATAGAAAACTTCGCTGTCATCTTCCAGGGTCAGAAAGCCCTGTGCGAAGCCTGCCGGCAGATAGGCCATATTTCGCTGCTGCGACGTGAGGACCGCCCCGACCCATTCTTTAAATGTTGGCGACTCGGGTCGCAGGTCAAGAGCAACATCGTATATCGCCCCGCGAGTACATCGCACAAGCTTGGCCTGTTCATAGGGAGCCGCTTAATAATGCATTCCACGCAGCGTCCCTTTACGGGTGTTAACGGAGATGTTGCATTGCACCAACCTGGGATTCAGTCCCATGTTTTGAAAGTCGTTCTGAGACCAGCAGAGCGCAAAGAAACCACGCTCGTCGATGTGGGGTTCCAGATGAATTTCGAAAACACCTTGTAGCTTGGATTGCAGAAAGCGCATAAAGAGTTTGAGCCGCCGTCCCGATTTCCTCCCGCGGGCTATTCCGACGTCACCTTATGGCACTCGCCATTACAGCTCCGCCTGTCCGCCGGAAGGCGCTTACTGCGAGGCATTCCTCAACGACAGTCCGAACTGCGCCCTCGAAGGAATCCCACGTCCAGCGCTGGAGAAAGCGCTTGTGCGCTCTCTCTGATAGTGCTTCCCCCAGTTCGGGGTTTTTCAGAAGAGTTATGCATGCCGAGGCAAAATCGGCAGCGCAGTCTGCCAGCAGTATCTCTTCTCCATTATGCACGTCATACCCGAATGCGCCGATGGTGGTTGCAACAACCGGACACTTCCTGGCGAATCCTTCAGCGATTTTTATCCGCGTCCCTCCGCCCACTTTGATGGGAACAATGAAGGCGGACCAGGAAGCGATTTCGTCGCCTGGATTCTCCAACCAACCCAATCCTACGATATCAGGACCCAATTTGGTCAAATAACCGTCGCTTCCCGAACCAACCAAACGAAGCTGGGCGTGAGGGAATTCTTGCTTGATGAGGGGCCATACGTCCCGTATGAACCACCTTGCGCCTTGCTCATTGGGACCCCAATCGAACGTCCCAATAAACCCAACCGTAGGCAACTGCGATGGAGCGCGAGGGCGCACCGGTTGGGGATGGAAGCCGTTTGGGATGACGTGGATCGGCGACCGGCTACCCAGATAACGCCGGTCGTCCTCACTACACACCGTTAGGACATCGAACCGCTGCGCGAGCAGCCGCTCCCGGCGCCGCCAGATCCAGGACATCCTCAGATCCAGTAGCCGCCTCGTGAGGTCGGTGCCGGATGCCGCCGCTGACTGATACCAGCGGCTGGGGATGTCATCCACGTCCAAGATCGAGCTCGGCCATCTGCTGATTCGAAACAGGTTGGCCGTCCGGATGCTGTGAATCCACGTGAGGTCATGCTCCTGCATCAGATCGAGCAAGGCGGCGCGATCAGCCGGGCTTACCACGTAGGGATCTGTTTCCAGGTAACCTGGGTCAAGCTCATGTCGAAGTCTGTCTCGAAAACGACGGAGGGCGCTGCCCTTCGCGATTGGCGAAGGGCGCATGATCCTCTTAATATTGGGACCGTGCTCGGTGCCGCACGCTGCTTCCTCATCTTGACGGTGTGAGGAAACAACCACGAAGGAAACACTCCCAAAACGGCTTAGCAACCTCCCAATATTCAGCACACGCTGCTGCCCGCCGTACGCAGGCGCGCGGGGAGAGGGTGTTGATACAAACAGGATCCTTGGTCTCAGTCGTGTATCTCCAACTCCGGCTTTCAGAGATCCGGATTAGACTCCGTTTTAATTATCTTTTTTTCTCTGGATCGAGCACTCAGCCGCCTGGGTCCGACTGCGAGAGAGACCCGGTCCAGGGTCGTATCTCATGTTCCCACAAGGGCATGCGCAGGAGCAAGCTCGCATCGGAGTTTCGCGAATACCTCCAGCCTGTGCCACTCCATCAGTCACCGGACAATTCCAGGCCGCTGCCTTCAACGCGGTTTGGCAGTTGTGAACCGCCGTCTTCGGGACCGCGCCGCTCGAGGGGGCTCCATACATGGGCGAGCATATCCCGGATTTCCTTCACCAGGTCGGGTCTAAAATAGCAAGCGGTAAGAGTGTATACCGATGCTCCCGCTGCGACACAGACCGCCATCGTCAGTGTGGATGCACAGTACTTGCTCGCCAAAGCGCGTACGACCGCTACAACACCGACCATAAACAGCGTAGACAATGCAGGGAATGAGAAAGACCTCAAGAGGGCTGCTGGGCTGATTTCAACGACTTTCACCGCTACTAGAATTGCTTCGAATGCACCAAAGACGGCCATCGTCAGGACCATTGAAAGCGCGATCGCTGCGGGACTCCACCGGACGGCCACTAGGCAGCCGACGAACGTCAGGAGCGCCTGGAGAATGAAAAGCGCGAGGTACAGACCTGTCCGGCCCTTCGCAAGCATGGTCGGATGCACAAACGCCAGCGCTACGCGAAGGGCACCGTATCCAGCGAGGATTTGGAGAATGGGCACCGCGGAGGCCCACTTGGCCCCAAAGAGCCACGGAACGAGCTCAGGCGCAACGACAATAATTCCCGCAAACGCAGGCAGGGCTACGAAGGAAGACATCTCGCAGAACCTGCAGAGTGCCCGTTCAAACCTCGGTTGAGCAGATTGGAGTTTGGCAAACGCCGGGAAGGCGACAGACTGAAGCGGCAGGTTGACCGCGTCTACTAGCAGATTGTTAATCCGACTAGCAAGGGCGTATGGGCCCAACCCCACGGGGCCGAATCCGTATCCCACGAGGGTCTGATCAGACCTTTGCGAAAAAAACCAAAGAATGTCGTTTCCAGTAAGACTTAGCGAGAACACGTACAAATCCCGAAGATGTCGCCTTGAGACTTGGAAACGAGGGCGCCACGGAACAGCCCACCACAAGCAAATGCAACCGAGAAAGGCATTCACCAGTTGCTGTCCAACCAGGCTCCAAGCACCCCACCCAAGGAATGCCATGGCAAGCCCGACAACGCCGCCTGCCGCTGTTCCTGCCAGAGAACGCACAGCAAGCGCACGAAAATTGAGTTCACGCGTCAAGATGGCCGTAGGCACGGAGCTCAGAGAGCAAAGTAGCAATGACAGAGAAAGCCATCCGATGACCGGAGCAACCCTTGGTTCGTGAAAGAAGTTGGCGAGCCTCCCTGCAAGGAGAAGGCTAAGGAGGCAAAAAAAGGCCGCTGTCGCCACGGCGATCCAGAAGGCGGAATCTAGATGCTCCTCCTCAAGCTCACGTCGCTGAATGATTGCCATTCCAAATCCCTGGCTCACTAAAACTTGGATGAAGGCAAGATAGATTCCTGCTATAGCAACCAGACCGAAGGCTTGTGGGTTCAGAAGCCGGGCCAGGCCGGTATAAATGCAAAAGCTCAGGAGCTGCGAACCCCAATTGCTGGCCCCCGCCCAAGCGACTCCTCGGGCGATTTTTCTTTTCGATCCGTGGTCCATATTCTCCATGAATACCTAAACTTGTGTGGGATATCGTGCAAGGCCACCGACACAGCCAGATCACGAATTCGTGTCGGGCAAAGCCTTCCGTACCTCAGGGCTTTGCAAATTAGCAGCTCGGGCCCTTCGTCAACGCGGCTCTTCTGCCGCGCTTTTCGGGTACACCTTAGCTTTCCCGCCGATGCATGCGCCCTCGTCTGCGTCGCGGTTGAGCAAGCCGCCATATACGCTCATGGTCATCTGAGCGACTAGGCCCCAGGAATGGCGCTCAAGCGCGTAGTCTCGAATCTCCTGCCGGCGGCTGTTCAATTCTCTGTAAATGTCGCTCGCGAAGTACTTTTCGATGGTTCTCGCCAGGCTAACTGGATCTTCAGGCCTGAACACAAAGCCTGTTTTGCCCTCTACGATGTCATCCTTCAGCGAGCCCACGTCGGCAGCCAGTACCGGCAAGCTGAAATTGTATCCAAGAAAGATGACCCCGCTCTGAAAGATTTCCCGGTAGGGCAGCACTAGAACGTCCGCCGCCTTGAAATAAGCTTCTGTCTCGTCATCTGGGATGATCTCCGCCCTCAGCACTATACGTCCCCGCTGCACGTCCTCTTGGATCGTTTTCCGAATTGCGGCCCAGTATTCCTCGCATTTATCGGGCCGGCCTGCGATGATCAACTGATAGTCACCAGCCCCGGACAGAGGTTCGCGAAAGGCGGAAACCAGGGATTCGAGCGCCTTGGAAGGCCGGATCCGGCCGTAAAAAAGAAGTGCCTTTTTGCCATTCGGTAGTCCCAGTCGCCGTTTGGCCGCGGCAGGTGTA
>Ga0187852_1001560_pt1 | contig 21033 bp, 19 predicted proteins | sample June2016WEW_6_40_FD_134511 | JGI IMG/M metagenome (GOLD analysis project Ga0187852, IMG submission 134511) | Peatland microbial communities from SPRUCE experiment site at the Marcell Experimental Forest, Minnesota, USA - June2016WEW_6_40 | ecosystem: Environmental > Terrestrial > Soil > Wetlands...
ATCTGCTACGTCTCGGCGGAAAAGTTCACCAACGAGATGATCACCTCGCTGCGCAACGACCGCATGACCAGCTTCCGCGACCGCTTCCGCTCGGTGGATGTGCTGCTCATCGACGACATCCAGTTCATCGCCCAGAAGGAGCGCACGCAGGAGGAGTTCTTCCACACCTTCAACGCGTTGCATGAGAGCATGAAGCAGATCGTGATCGCCTCCGACCGTCCGCCCAAGGAGCTGGCGGAGATCGAGGACCGGCTGCGCTCGCGCTTCGAATGGGGCCTGATCGCCGACATTCAGCCGCCGGACCTGGAGACCAAGGTGGCCATTCTGCAGAAGAAAGCGGAAAGCGAGCAGGTGCAACTGCCCACCGACGTTGCGCTTTTTGTGGCCTCGAACGTGCGCACCAACGTGCGCGAACTGGAAGGCGCGCTGGTGCGGCTGATCGCCTGGTGCCAGCTCAACCGCATGGAGATCACGCTGGCCTCCACGCAGCAGTGCCTGAAGCAGTTCATCGACATGCAGGTGCGCAAGATTACCATCGAGGCCATCCAGCGCGCCGTGTCCGAGAACTTCGGCATGAGGGTCGCCGACCTGAAGCAGAAGAACAACTCGCGCAATGTGGTGGTGCCGCGGCAGATCGCGATGTACCTGGCCAAGCAGATGACTGAAGCCAGTTTGCCCGAGATCGGCCGCCAGTTCGGCAACAAGCATCACACCACGGTGATGCACTCCATCTCCAAGATCGACGAGCTGCGCCGGACCGACAAGGACCTGCACCGCACGCTGAACAAGCTGCAGGAGCAGTTGAACGGGTAGCGCGCTGGTAAGCAACAAGTCAGCGGGTTTTCGCCGCCGGCCGCCGCGACGGGGTCTTCGTCGCTAGAGTGGGAGTCGAAGGACCTGCTGTCGCTTTTCAGGAGCAATCGCCCCAGAGCAGCCTCATGCCTTTCGCGCGCAAATCTTCCAAGCCGAAATCCTTTCTCGACGCATCGGGCCTTTACAACTACGCAGTAAAGGCTCTCGGCCGCCAGATGCGTTCCGAGGCCGAGCTGCGGCGGCTGATGAAGACCCGCGTCGAGCCGGGCGAACGGGGCAACGCCGCCATCGCCCAAGCCATAACCCGCCTCCGCGAACACAGCTACCTGAACGACGCCGCCTTTGCTGAAACCTACGCCCGCCTGCGCCAGGAGAATGAAAAGCTGGGCCAGCGCCGCGTCCGCCAGGACTTGCAGCAAAAGGGCGTCGCTGCCGGCCTCATCGCCGAGACCCTCGAAACCCGCTACGCCCAGACCAGCGAGGAAGCCCTGGCCCGCCAGCACCTCGAACGCAAGCGCATCCGCAAACCCGAAAACCAAAATGAGACCGCCCGCGTCATGCGTCGCCTGGTTGCCGCCGGCTTCTCCACCGGCATCATCTACAAAATCCTCCGCCAGTGGGACATCCCCGACGAAGCTCTGGCCGCCCTCGACAATCTGGACGTAGAACCGCGCGAAGAGTAGGCGTCTATCGCCGCTATGCCGGAAATAGTTCGATATCGGGAATCTCAAAATCCTTGCGATTGTCCGTCAATAGCGTATAGCCGTATTCGATGACCGTGGCGGCAATCATCATGTCGTCCAGGGAGTGGGTTTTCCCAAGCCTGCGGCGTGCGGCGGTGATATTTCCGGCCTTCTTTGCTATTTCCGGTGTCAATGGAAGACACTCCAGCCCCGAAATCAGCGCTTCCGTTGCCGCCTCCTCGCCCTTGCGCATCCCCGCATAGAGTTCGGCGATATTGACCGAAGAGGTCGCCAGAACAGAGCCGCTCAGAATCAAATCGCGAATCAGCGCTGCCGGTTCCTTGCGCCCATGCAGGAGATCGATCAAAACGCTCGTATCCAGAAGGATTGCCTTTCGATCCCATGCCATCAGTCTTCGGTCTCCTGGGCCAGTTCATCCAAATGCTCTTGCCTGGCGCTCCGTTCACGGCGCAAATTGTGAACCCAGGCCGCCGCGCCTTGCGCTGCAATCTCGGGATGATCCTCGTCGCGCCATGCCGGTTCATCCCGGTCCAGAAAAGCCAACAGCCTTCGCCTCTTGACCTCTTTCGCGGTCGTCTCCACGATAAAAGCGCTGCGTCCCCGAGGTCCGACAAGCTCGTCGATGTCCTTGGCCAATTCTTCGGGCAAATTGATGTGTGTTCTGAGCGTAGCCATACTGATGGCCCACTCCGAATGGGCCTAAGGAAAGTATACCGCTATTCTGGCTTCTCGGGGAAGGCCTGCCCCAATTCCGCGCCGCCCATTACACTAAAGGAGCCATGCAATTCCGCTCCGGAAACGAAATTCGTGAACTGTTTCTGCGCTTTTTTGAGACGAGAGAGCTGCCGCATCGCCGGGTGCACTCTTCCTCGCTGGTGCCTTTGAACGACCCCACTCTGCTGTTCACCAACGCCGGCATGAACCAGTTCAAGGACCTCTTTCTGGGCGCGGAGCGGCGCGACTACTCCCGCGCGACGACTTCGCAGAAGTGCGTCCGCGCCGGCGGCAAGCACAACGACCTTGAAAACGTTGGCTTTACCCGCCGCCACCACACTTTCTTCGAGATGCTGGGCAACTTCAGCTTCGGAGACTACTTCAAGCGCGAGGCAATTTCCTTCGCGTGGGACTTGGTGGCTAAGAGCCCGGAGGGCTTCGGCATTCCCAAGGACCGCCTCTACGTCACAATTTTTGAGGGCGCTGACGGCGTTCCTCGCGACGACGAGGCCGAGAGCTATTGGATCGAGGCCGGCGTCCCGAAGGAGCGCATCTTTCAGTTTGGGTTGAAGGACAACTTCTGGCAGATGGGCGAAACCGGCCCCTGCGGCCCCTGCTCGGAGATCTTCTACGACATGGGTCTTGAGGCCGCCGAGACCCCCGGCGTCGATAAGCCCTTCGGCCACGACGAAGCCCGCTACGTCGAAATCTGGAACCTGGTCTTCATGCAGTTCGACCGCTCGGCGATCATCGACCCAGCCACCAGGACAACCACCTATAAGCTCACCCCGCTCCCCAAACCCTCCATCGACACCGGCATGGGCCTGGAGCGCGTAGCCGCCGCGTTGCAAGGCAAAGTCTCCAACTTCGAGACGGATCTGTTCACGCCGCTGATCTTAAGAGCAGCGGAGTTAATGGAAAATACGGCATTAGCCAAGCTAACCGAGACGGTCATTTCAGCAGGAACAATTGCGGGCGCATCGGTTCTGGCGAAGTATTTGGAATCAGGGGCATTGTCGAGACTCCTTGGTACCGCCAGCCTCCGCATCATTGCTGATCATGCTCGTGCAGCTACTTTTCTAATTAATGATGGTGTGCTGCCATCGAATGAGGGCCGGGGTTATGTACTCAGAAAGATTTTGCGTCGCGCCATCCGCCATGGTCGCTTACATGGCCAGGTGCAACCGTTTCTTTATCAGATGGTCTATGCCGTCCGCGATTTGATGCAGGGCGCCTACCCGGAGTTGGTGGACGCAGCGGATCGCGTGGCCAAAGTCGTACTCGCCGAAGAGAAACAATTTGACCGTGTGCTGAAGGTTGGAGCGATTGAACTTGATAGAAAAATCTGGGAGGCACGAGATCGGCACAGGGAAGCTTATGAGATACTTCGTGGAAATGAATCGGGAAGCCTTAATGATTTTCTAAACGAGGGAGGCTCGTTCAAATTTATCAATGCTACGTCGGGCGATGAAACTCTGCTAGAAGCTGCGGAGAGAGAGAAAAACAGTCCCATTAGGTTACTAGGCAAAGATGCATTCCACCTCTATGAAACTTACGGCCTGCCTCTCGATTTCATGGTCGACGCAGCCCACGATGCTGGAATTGGTTTCGAGATGGAAGGCTTCGAAGCCGCCCGCGCCGAAGAGCAGGCCCGCGCCCGCGCCTCCTGGAAGGGTGGCAGCCAGAAGACGGCGAGCCCGGCATTCCGCGAACTCCAGAAAACGGAGTTTCTCGGCTACCAGCAGCTCACCGTCCCCGGCGCTGAAGTCCTCGCCATCGTGAAGAATGGCGTAGGCGTTCCTGCCGCCGCCGCTGGCGACCAGGTCGAAGTCGTCCTCGACCAGACCAGCTTTTACGGCGACTCCGGCGGTCAAGTCGGCGATACAGGCTGGTTTACCTCCGCCGACGGCAACACGACCGTCGCTGAAATCCAGGGCTGCGTTCTTCCCGTCCAGGGAGTCCGCGCCCACAAAGCCCTGCTCAAGCAGCCGCTGGCCGTGGGCGACCGCGTCAACACCGTCGTCGACGGCGACCGCCGCAACGCAATCAAGCGCAACCACACCGGCACCCACCTCCTCCACGCGGCGCTGCGCCAAGTCCTGGGCACGCATGTCAAGCAGGCCGGTTCGGCAGTCCATCCGGATCGGCTACGCTTCGACTTTTCGCACTTCGCGCAGGTGGCCGATGAGGAACTGGAAGAGATCGAGTCCATCGTCAACCGCGAGGTGCTGGCCGACGCGCGCGTTGAAACCATCGAGGACGTTCCCATCGACGTGGCCGTGAACGAGTACCACGCCATGGCCCTGTTCGGCGAGAAGTACGGCGACAAGGTGCGCGTGGTGAAACTCTCCGACGGCTTCTCCACCGAGCTCTGCGGCGGCACGCACACCCGCGCCACCGGCGAGATCGGCTTGGTCAAGATCGTCAGCGAAGGCTCCGTCTCCTCCGGCGTTCGCCGCCTCGAGGCCATCAGCGGCTTCGGCGCGCTCGACGCCTTCCGCCAGGATTACGCCGTCGCGCAGATCGCCGCGCAACTTGCCCCTGCCCCTGCCGGCAGCAGCCCCTCAGAGGCCTTCCGCGCCAAGCTGGCCAGCCAGGAAGATGAACTCAAGCGCCTCCGCCGCGAGTTGGAAGAAGCTCGCATGAAGTCTGCCGCCGGCGCGCTGGACGAAGCTCTCGCCCGCGCCGTGGACGTAAAGGGCGTGCGTCTCGTAACCCTCCGCGCCGACTCTCTCGAGCGCGGCCAGCTTCGAACCCTGGTCGACAATCTCAAGCAGAAACTCGGCGAGGGCGTGGTGGTGCTCGCCTCCGCGCAGCCCGAGGGCAAGGTCGCTCTCATCGCCGGGGTCACGCCGGGCCTCATCAAGCGCATTCAGGCCGGCAAGCTGGTGGGCGCGGTGGCCAAACTGGTGGGCGGCTCCGGCGGCGGCAAGCCCGAGATCGCCGAGGCCGGCGGCAAAGACCAGGCCCAGATCGACGCGGCGCTCCAGGCGGCGCCGGGGCTGGTTGGGGAGTTGCTGAGTTAACGCCACGCAGCCAGGCCCAAACCCGTACTCACTCCAACACAAAGCGCCGCTCCCATCCACTATTCCTGGTGGAGGCGGCCCTTTTCTCGTAGGATTGCCGAGACCTACCGCCGGACCTTGAAGGCGTAGGCCACGCCGACCGAGATAATCGGGTAGGTTTTCAACGGGTTCAGATCGTTGGTCCACTTGGCCACCTGGGCCGTCAAGTTGCTTTGCACCGCGGTCGCAATCGGGTTGTTGCCGGCAATGTTGGCGCAGTTTGTCTGCGCCTGGTCATAGCAGGCCCAGCCTGCCAGATTCGCCTTCACGCTGGGCGCTCCGATCACGGCCACGCCAATCTCGATCGGGTACGACCAGTGTCCGCCCTTGCGCGGGATCATGTTGCCCCAGCCGGTCGTGATGGTGAAAGCCGGCTTGGTGGTGTTCAGGCCCAGGGTTGCGTTTCCGTTCACGGGAGTGGCGCCTGTAGTCGAATTCGCATTGGCCGAGTAGTAGGTGGTGCCGTTCAAAGTAAAGCTGGTTCCACCCGCCACGCTGGTAGTGGCTGTGACCTGGTTCTGGTTGTACAACAGAACGCCGGGGCTGATGCGAAACCCCTGGCGAAAGGGATAAATATCCAGCGCGGCGCCGGCTGAAGCCAGGTTCAGCTTGGCGTCGGCGGTAATCCCGTTGCTGGTGAAGTCGGTGGAGTAGTTGTAAAAGTTGCCCGAGCCGCGCACGTTGAAGTAGCTGCTCAGGTTGGTCGCCAGTTGCAGTTGGATCCCCAGCGGAGAGACGCCGCCGCCGAAGGCCACCCGCGAAATCGGTTGGGCGGAGCCGATCGAACCCTTGACGGGCGATGCCACCTGGCCAGCCGATCCGTCTGTGCTGGATCCCGCGGCAACCAGGCTGGAAGAAGAGATGAACGACTGAGCCATGATGGCCGAAGGCGCGGCCATCAGAGCGAGCGATAGGAAGAGTGGGATGCGTTTCAAGGGGAGCCTCCAAACAGGGGATTGCCCGGTCTCGTGGGGGTGCTGCCCGCGGGCGTAACGGTCCGGGGGCCATCACGCTTTCTCCACGGCGTCTGCGTATGCGGCGCGGCATGGGGCAGCGTACTTGCTCGTAACTTTACCTCAGAAAGCCGATTCAGACCAGCGCGAAACAATTTCCGTGAACGGATGTTACCCAAATGGGAACCAGCGAGTCTCTCGACCGAAAAGGACATCCCGGAAGCCTCTTCCTTCAGCATGGGCCTTGCGGTGGGCGGCTGCATCGGGCGCGGCATTTTCTCCAGTAAAGTGACCCCGCAACGGCTGGCGCACTCTCACACGGCGAAACGCGACCCTTGCCCGCCGCGCCGGAGAATACCCCATTCAGGCCCAATTGCCGTAAGCTGAGCCTATGGTCAAGATGGCCAGGCCGGACCGCGATCGCTCTCAAATCGCCAGCCTGCGCCGGCAGTTGCTGGCGTGGTACGCGCGCAACCGCCGCGACCTGCCCTGGCGGCGCAGCGCCGATCCTTACGCCATCTGGGTTTCTGAGATCATGCTGCAGCAGACCCGCGTGGCCGTGGCCGTCGAGCGGTACCAGGCCTTCATGGCGCGCTTTCCCACGCTGCTTTCGCTGGCCCTGGCTCCCGAGCAGGAGGTGCTGGCGCTGTGGAGCGGCCTGGGCTACTATCGCCGCGCGCACATGCTCCACAAGGCGGCGCAGTATGTCGCCAGCCATCACCAGGGCAACCTGCCGGTAACCTGCGCCGAGTTGCGCCTGCTTCCGGGCATCGGCGCTTATACGGCTGCCGCCATCGCCAGCATCGCCCACGGCGAACCAGTGGCCGCGGTGGATGGCAACGTGGAGCGTGTGCTGTGCCGGCTGCAAGGCTGGGGTGCTGGGAGCCGCACCGGCGGAGGCGCAGCGCTCAGGCGCAAAATTGACGATCTGGCCGCTCAGCTCCTCGACCCCGCGCACCCCGGCGACTTCAACCAGGCGCTGATGGAGCTGGGCGCGACCCTCTGCCTGCCCCGCAATCCGCAGTGCCCGGCGTGCCCGGTGGCCGCCTGGTGCCGAACCCAGGGCGAGCACAAGACGCCCTCGCGGTCCCCCATGCTGAGCCGCGAGGTGGCCCACGCGCTCTCGGTGCGGATCAGCCAGAATCCGAAGAACGGTCCCGGCCAGAGCGGCCGCGAGGTGCTGCTCGAGCAGCGGCCCGCCTCGCTTACCGTGATGCCGGGCTTATGGGAGCTGCCCACTCTGCTGGACCCCGCCGTCCCCGAGCAGGAGCTGCGCATGAACGTCCGCCACACCATCATGCAGGTCAATTACTACGTCCGCGTCCGCACCGTCTTTGAAGACGATATCGACGCCATGACCGTGACAGGCGGCGAGCGGCGCTGGGTTCCGCTCGGCGAAGCCGCCGGCATGGCGCTCACTGGCCTGACCCGCAAGGTCCTCGCCCGCGCCCACCTGCTGCCCGCCATTCCGCTCGACGCAATTACCTCTGAGACGAACTGAGAAACCTCTGCGCAACTCAAATGAATTCATCTCTCCCGTTGTTTTTTGAAGAAGCGAGACTTCAGCCGCGCCACCTGGAACGCCTCAACATCTTGGGCTTTATTGAGCACTGCATAAGTAATGTCAGCACAAACGCGCCGGAGGCGCAGAGTTGGTTAGCCCCGCGCTTCAGCGTGGGGAAAAGGGATTCCACAAGTTCATTACGGAGTCCCGTAGGGACGGCGCAAGGACATTATTTATGCAGGAACCTTTAGCCTCCGAGGGAATCACGTCGCGCTCCTCGAATCCAATCGGAGCTCTCCGCATGTGCATGCCAACGATAAGGCCTTGCTCAGTAGTAGTCCGCGCAACTCAGGTAATACCCGCATTGCGTGCAGACCAGCTTGCAGTGGTGGCCGGTGAGCCGGTGCCCGCAATTGGGGCAAATCTGGCAGGCATGCTCCACCGGCTGCGCGGCGGGCTGCGTGTTGGGGCCATCGGCCTCGCCATGGCCGGAATTAACCGCAAAATCGGGATCGAGGGCGCGCGGCCGCTGCGGCAACATGCAGGAGAGATTAGCATAAGAGGAGAGCATTCCGCCCCACTGCATCCCCACAGGCGCCTGATGCATCAATTCCCTAGAGTCTGTTGTGAACTATAGGGCGGACAGCGTTGCGAGTGAAAATCCGGCCAGACGAAGCCGAGCCCGAAGGCTGTGGCGGGTCCACCGTCGAGGGCGAGAATGAAGTATGGCCGGATTTTCGCCGCAACCCGAAGGGACGGGGCCAATTTCCCCCATTTCGTCGTCGCTCGTCGCTAAGATACACCCGGTATCTGTCCCTCCTCGCTCCTAGAACTAAGGGAAATTGGCTCCCGTCGCTGCCGCCCTATAGTTCATAACAGACTCTAGTGCCGCCCGGACTTCCCCCGCGTCGGCGCGCCAGACAAAACAACCGAATTTCAAATTCCCCAAGGAGGAACAATGGCAAGCAAGGCAAGCGCGGTTTGGACAGGTTCACTGAAGGAAGGCAAGGGCACAATCTCCACGGCGACGGGCGTGCTGAACAACGCAAACTACTCCTTCGCCACGCGGTTTGAAGGCGCCGCCACGGGCACAACTCCCGAGGAGCTGATCGCGGCCGCCCACGCGAGCTGCTTCTCTATGGCCCTGGGCGCGCAGTTGGGCGGCGCGGGCCTGACCCCGAAAAAAATTGAAACCGACGCGGCCGTCACTCTGGCCAAGGTCGGGGACGGCTTCGCCATAACGAAGATCGCGCTCACCACCACCGCCAGCGTCCCCGGCGCCACCCAGGAAGTCTTCGCCAAGGCCGCGGCCGATGCCAAGGCAGGCTGTCCCATCTCCAAGCTCTTCGCCAACAACACCGAAATCCTGCTCGACGCCAAACTGGTTTAAGAGCTGAGCTTTTCCAGCGTTCGATCGTCTGTTTCCATTCTTCTCTCCTTGCCGCATCCCCGCTAAGCTGTGCGGCCAGGAGGGAAGACTGTTTGGGAGGCGAGGATTCCGAAGTCGGTGGAGCGATGAAGAGATACAAGTTCAAAGCGGCCATTCAAGCGGGATTGGGAGGCGGCGCTGCCGTGATCTTCCCCTTCAGTGTCGAAAAGGAGTTCGGTACGAAGGGGGCGGTGCCCGTAAAGGCGACCTTCGACGATGTGCCCTACTCTGGTTCGCTGATGAAGTGCGGGGATGCGAGCCATATGCTGGGCGTGTTGAAGTCCATTCGCGACCAGATCGGCAAGGGCCCGGGAGATGTCATCGAAGTCGTCGTTTGGAAGGACGAGGAAGAACGAACCGTCGAAGTTCCCTCAGAACTCCTGAAACTGATGAAGAAGGAAGGGCTCCTCGGGTTCTTTGAACAGTTGAGCTACACCCACCGCAAGGAGTATTGTCGCTGGGTTACCGAAGCCAAAAGAGAAGAAACGCGCCGGAATCGGACGGCCAAGGCCATTGAAATGTTAAGGCAGGGCGTTAAAACCCCTGGCTAATTCAGTCCCTTCTCAGTACCAGGTCCATTTGACACCAAGTCCCGCATTTGCGAGACTCAGAATTGCTGCCCGTTCAGCAGGTCGCTGAATCTGTGTCCCGTGCCGAAGTGGCGGAATTGGCAGACGCGCGTGGTTCAGGTCCACGTACTCGCAAGGGTGTGGGGGTTCGAGTCCCTTCTTCGGCACCATCTGGTTTTAAGCGCATTAAAATGAGCCGCCTACGGGTGGCTCTTATCATTTAGTCAGGTGAATCGGAGCCCAAGCCCCTCCCCCACATCGGAATGACCCATTTTCCCCGCCCATTGCCGGTCTAGAGCGAAACCAGGGTTACCGTGCCTCATCTTTGCGGCTGCTTTTCGAGGAAAAAACTCTCGCCAAGCCGGGATGCCGCGCAGGCCGCCGCCTCTTCCGTTACCATACTTGAAGTACCTATTGAAGATTGAAGAATGAGCCTGAAAGCCAAGCTGGAAGCTGTCATCTACGCTGCGGAGGAGCCGGTCACTCTGGCCCAGCTCGCCGCCCTCTTTGCCCCCGACGCCCTCGAATGGAAGGCGGAGCAGGAAGCCGCGTCTGCCTCCGAGTCTCCAGGGACGCCGGAAGCCGCCGAAGCTCAACCCTTTCTGGTTGAGCAGTTCGCCTACCCTGGCGAGACCCCTGACCCGAACCCTGACCCGAATCTTGATCAGAATACTGACCAGAACGCCGGCCACGCCTCCGCCGTCTCCGAGCCAGCCGCTATCCCCGCTGAGCCAGCCGCCAAAACTGTCTCAAATTCGGACAGTGCGACGGACTCCGAAGCCAGCCCCGAAGCGGATCAGGCTGCTTCTGCTCAAGCCGGCCTCGAAGCCGGCTCAGACCCCGCCGCGGACGCTGAAGCCGAACTCCTAGCCCGCCGCTTGGCCCGCGAGCGCGACCGCCAGGTCCGCGCCATTCTTCATCAACTCCTCGGCGAGCTCATCGCCTCCTATGCTTCCGGCGATCACGGCGTCGAGATTCGCGAGATCGCCGGCGGCTACCGCATGGCCACCAAGCCCGAGTGCCACGACACGGTCCGCCTCTTTGTCAAGAGCATCAAACCCCCGCTCAAGCTCTCCCTGCCGGCTCTGGAAACCCTGGCCGTCATCGCCTACAAGCAGCCGGTCACCGCGCCCGAGGTCAACGAGATTCGCGGCGTGGATTCCTCCGCCGTCTTCGGTTCGCTGCTCGCCCGCAAGCTCATCGTCACCGCCGGCCGCAAGCAGGTCATCGGCCGCCCCATCCTCTACAAAACCACCAGGGAGTTCCTGCTCCGCTTCGGCCTGAAAGACGTCTCCGAACTGCCCTCCATGGAGGAGTTCGAGAAGATGGCCGCCATCGAGCTCGAAGAGCCGGAAACGCCGGCCGGGGAGGAAACCGCCGCCGAGATACGTCAGGATCTGAGGCTGGAACTGGACGAAACCGATGATCAGCCTGGGGATGAATTCTCATCCGCCGCGCCGGAAACCCCGGAACCCGCCTGGACCGCCGTGACGGCGGACAGCAACGAATCCCAAAACCCCGCGGAGACCGCGTCTGCGGCAGCTTCCCTCACCGGGCAGGCAGAAACCGAGAATTCCCCCCATGGCGAAAAAGACCAGGAAGAGCAATAAGTCCGGCGGTCTCCAGCCCCTATCGACCGAACCTCAAATAACTGTCGCGCCCAAAATAGAAGACCCCATCGGTGACGAAACCGGCGGCGAGGCCCAAGCCGCGCTCCAACCCGCGCTCGAACCCAAAACGGAAGCCGAAATCGAAGCCCCTGAAGACAATGCAAAAATCGAAGCGGAAGTCGAAGCCGGCCCGCAACCCAAGGACGGCCCCCAACCCGAGTCCGCCGACTTCGAGCCCGGGGCCCCCGCGTCCGCCGCGGCGGATTCGTCCCTGGGGTGGGAACCCGGGGCCCCCACGGACGGGTCTTCGTCCGTGGGGTGGAATCCCCCCGCCAAACTCGTGCGCCTGCAGAAGATCCTGGCTCAGGCCGGCGTCGCCAGCCGCCGCAAGGCCGAGCAACTGATTGAGCAGGGCCGCGTCCAGGTTAACGGCAAGGTCGTCGCCGTTCTGGGCGCCAAGGCCGACGCCGCCCGCGACCACATCCGCGTGGACGGCAAGCTCCTTCAGGGCGCCGAGCGCCTCCGCTACTTCGTCCTCAACAAACCCAGGGGGTTCGTCACCACCGTCAAGGACCCCGAGGGCCGCCCCACGGTCATGCAGTTCTTTGACAAGATGCGCGAGCGCCTTTATCCCGTCGGCCGCCTGGACTACATGAGCGAAGGCCTGCTGCTGGTCACCAACGACGGCGAGCTGGCGCACCGCCTCACCCGCGCCGCCGCCGGCGTTGAAAAAACCTACCTGGTCAAGGTCGCCGGCCAGCCCACCGAGGCCGAGCTCGACATTCTCCGCGGCGGCATATCCATCCCGCTGGGCCAGGCCGGCTCGCGCCAGGTCCACACCTCGCCGGCCCGCATCCGCCAGGTCCGCCAGGGTGACAATCCCTGGTACGAAGTCGTTCTCATCGAGGGCCGCAACCGCGAACTCCGCAAAATGTTCGAACAGATCGGCCACTTCGTCGAGAAAATCCGCCGCGTCGGCTACGGCCCCCTGGTCCTGGACCAGGAGCCGGGCAACCTGCGCGAACTTTACCCTGAAGAGCTGGAGCAGTTGCGCAAAGTCGCCGACGGCACGCTCCGCGCTCCCCAATCCAAGGAAATCCGCCGCCGCAACGCGGTGGACGCCCAGTTGCCCACGCTCCTTCCCCGCCCAACTGCCCGCCCGCGCCCCGCCAAGCCTTTTGAAAGCGGCCACAAAGCTCATTCCAAGGATTACCGCCCGAAGAAGTCTTTCGACTCGTCCAGGCCAAACCGCCCCGTGGGTGGAGAATTCCGCTCATCCCGCCCATCCGGCAAGAACTTCGGACCCGTCCGTCCAGCCCAACATCCAGCCTGGAAGCAGAAAGACGACCGGCCCCCCCGGCCGCCCGCACGCTTTGCTACTGGCTCAACTGGCGCGGACCGTCCCAGTTCAGGCCGCTCCTACCCGGACCGTCCAAGTCCAGCCCGTCCCAGCCGCCCAAGCGCAGACCGTCCCAGGTTTGACCGTCCCGGCCCAGGCCGTTCGAGCGCTGCCCGTTCCAGCTCCGCCCGTCCCTTCCGCGGCGAAGGTGACCCGTCGCGCCCCTTCACCGCCAGCAGCGGCAAGCCCCGAGCCGGCGGCGCGCGCCCAGGCCGTCCGTTTGAATCGAAATCAGCCGGCCCGTCCGCCCGTCCCTTCCGCGGCGAAGGCGAGAGATCCTTCGCACCCCGAGGAGAAAAGAGAACCGGCTGGAAACCCAAGCCCAGCTACGGCGGCCCAGCCAAGCCTCCCTCCAGCCCCCGTTCCAAGCCCAAACCCGGGGTCCCCACGGACAGGTCTTCGTCGGTGGGGTGGAAACCAGGAAGCTCCGGCAAATCCGGCTACAAGGGCAAACCTTCCAACTTCGACCCCAAGCACCCCGGCGGCTTTTCCAAGTCCGGCTACAAGGGCAAACCCTCCGCTCCCAGGCGTCCAGGCGCCCCCGGCGGCAAGAAGCGCCGTTAAGGACCATTCAAACCATCGCTTTGGCTTGCTATGCTGAGAAGCTGAAATGACGAGTCAATCCAACAGCTCGGATTCGAGCCTTGAGACCAGCCTGGCCCCCATCCTTTGCGCCCCACTGCTGCGCAAGGTCGACGCGGAGTTGATCGACCTGTTGCGCTCGCTCACCCCCCGCGAGTGGGACCTTCAGACCATCGCGCCCTTGTGGAAGGTCCGTGACGTGGCGGCGCACCTTCTCGATACGGCGCTTCGCAAACTCTCCGCCGTGCGCGACTCGTGCCTCGTAGAAGCCGCGGACATCCGCTCGCCGGAAGACCTGATCGCACTGGTGAATCGCCTGAATCGGGAAGGCGTTACCGTCTATCGCCGCCTGAGCCCGCCGGTCTTGATTGAGATGATGAGCCTCGCCTGCGAGCAGAGCGCGGATTTCCATGAGTCTCTCGATCCCTTCGCCCCCGCCCTTTTCGCCGTCAGTTGGGCCGGCGAGCAAGCCTCGCTGAACTGGTTCGACACGGCTCGCGAGTTGACTGAACGCTGGCATCACCAGCAGCAGATTCGCCTCGCCGCGGATCGCCCCGGCCTCATGACTCCGGAGCTTTATTACCCGGTCCTTGATTGCTTTCTGCGCGGACTTCCCCATGCCTGTCGCGATCTCGATGCCCCGTCTGGCACAACCATTCTGGTGGAGATTTCGGGCGATTGCGGCGGCCAGTGGTTCTTGTCCAAAGATCCTGGCGCGTGGGTTCTCGCCAAAGAGAAGGCCGGCGGTTTCGCGTCGCGTGTCACCATACCTCAAGCCTTGGCGTGGCGTCTTTTTGCCAAGGGCATCGATCGCGGCTCAGCGCGAGCGCAGATCGAAATAGAGGGAAATCAGGAGCTGGGAGAAAAGGTTCTGCATCTGACGGCGATCGTCGGTTAAACTTCAACCAAACACGCAGAGGAGCACCCATGGCAAACACCTTTGGCGCCGACATCCTCATCCAGGCCCCAGACCCAAAGAAGGCGGCTGCCTTCTATGTTGACCATCTCGACTTCGAGATCACCGGCGAAGACCCCGAGATGATTAGCCTTCATGGTGCGCGCATCAACCTGTTCATTGAGCGGGGCCCGGCCCTGGGACCGGTCCTGGAAGTCACAGTCGACAGTGTCGAAGCCGCCAAGCTCCGCCTCCTGAGGAACGGCTGCATCGTCGTCAAGGACGAGCCGGACTTCCCGCGTTGCTACATCAAGGACCCCTACGGCCTGATCTACAACCTGACCAGCTAAAGCCGCAAAATTGTTACCGAACCCGCGCCCCGAGCATCTCATCATCCATGAGTATCGAAAAAGCTACATTCGGAGCCGGCTGCTTCTGGGGCGTTGAAGCCGCCTTCGCCGCCATCCCCGGCGTCACAGCCACCGCCGTCGGCTATGAGGGCGGCTCTCTGGAGCGCCCCAGCTACCAGGACGTCTGCACCGACCAAACCGGCCACGCCGAAGTGGTCGAGCTTGACTTCGACCCCGCACAGGTCAGCTACGAGCAGCTCCTCGACGCTTTCTTCGCCTTCCACGATCCCACTACCCTCAACCGCCAGGGTCCGGACTGGGGCACGCAGTACCGCTCCGCCATCTTCTTCCACTCCCCCCGGCAGGAGGCGCAGGCCCGCGCCAAAATCGAGCAGCTCACCGCCGAGGGCCGCTTCCAGCCCCAGCGCATCGTCACCAAAGTTGAGCCCGCGCAAACCTTCTGGCGCGCCGAGGAGTACCACCAGCGCTACCTGGAAAAACGCGGCCAGGCAAGCTGCCACATTTAGCAAACACCAAAGAGCTATCAGTTTTTCAGTTGCTGGAAGACCAGAGTCCCGCGCCTTACTCCAGGGACCCTGTGATGTTCCCGTTGGGCTTGCGGTTCTCCAGAAATGCCTGACTCTTCTCAATGCACTGGCGTAAAAGTATGTCCCCGCCCAACAGGTGCACCCGCATTTGGCCGAGCTTTTCCACCAGGGCGCCGGCCTGCACCACGGTGAGCCTGCTGGAAGAACTGGAATGAAAGTTGTATCGCGCGATCAGGCCGATGATGCCGGCAACATCTTCCTCCGGCTTGTCCTCGAAAGCTAGCAGAGTGGCCTGCGCCTGATAAATAGTCGAATAGCGCTCCGCTTCCTCGTAAGGCATGTATGTCAGCGCGCCGGTCGACTGTGCCGTTCTCCATGCCGTGTCACTCAGGGTTATCGAGCCGTAGCTGACATTGAGGGTGGCGTGCTGAGCTTTGGGATCATTGGGGTGGTTCTGGATTGTCTGCATCGCCTTGTAATCGGCATCGATGCGCTCCCGCCACGCCTTCAGCCCCGGCTGCGCATCCTTCAAATCCTTCAGGTTGTGTTCAATCTCCGCGCGCAGCGCCACCCGCGCCTCCTCGGCCAGATGAAGGTGATGGCGCCACTCCACGAAGCTCTCGATCTGCACCGCGATCAGCAGGCCCACGGTAATCGTGAACAGATGAATCAGAAACTCTGAAAATCCACGGATGGACTTATGCGGCAGATGAATGTCGAGCATGGGCGAACGAACCTCTCGTGAAATCGTCCGCGCTCCCGTTCAATCCGGGAGAAAGAGCGGACAAACACCTTATATCACGAAGCCATATCTCTAAACGGGAATCAGGGATCGGTCAACCAGTTCCCGTGCCCCATCCTTTCGCCGTTTTTCTGTCGAATGTGTGGGAATCCAAAGCAGCCGGCCTTACTGTTCCTTCTCCACCGGAGCGTCAGTGGTCTGGGCAAGCGTCTCATCCGCAATCTCCGCCTGCGCCGCGGCAACCGCCGCCGCTCCCGGCTCATCCATCCACAGGCAGACGATCCACCAAACCAGCACGGCCACATACACCACCCGGTTGGCGTTCTGTAGCTTATCCACCAGACCGATGATCCGCTCGTACTCCGGCCGGCCGAGCGGGTGCGCCTGCGCCGTCTTGATGATCGCCTGCAAGACGCCCTGCGCCGCCAGTTGCGCAATCGCTGCGGTCGAGAGCCCGATCATGATCCGCTGCGTATGGCTTCTCCAGCCTCCCTTGTAGCGCCGTCCAAACAGCGCCACCAGCAAACCCAGCTCCACCGCCAGAACGCCCGCCAGCAGGTCGCCCTTTTGCGCCGCCAGTTGCATCAGCCGCAGCGCTGCCACGGTCGAGTCCGCGGTCAGCGTCTTCCAGTCCGGCCACTGTCCCCACGCGTACAGCACCCAGGCAGCTACGGTCGCCATCGCCAGCGTCCATCCAATCCACGTCCGCCGCCGCGCCCCGCTGAACGCCCGCCGCGCCACCTCCAGCAACACCAGCAGGCTCACCAGCGCCATCAGGTCGGCCAGCGCCAAAAAGATCTCGTTCAATGTGAGGCGAGGTAGCCGCTCGAACAGCAGCCTTTCCGCCAACAGGCGCAGGGCCATGAGCGCGATGCTCGTTGTGAACCACGGGAAGCGTCGCGCCCGTTCCCGTCCCAGCAACACCACCAGCAGCACCAGCAGCGCCGCAAACGTAAGCGTCCACAGAACCTGGGTGGCCGTCCAATCGAAATTTAAGTGCATTTTCGCCTTATCCTGCCCGCGCGTTGAACGCCTGGCAAACCCCTTTCAGTCTAACCGCCCGCAGGCGGGCATGCTCAGCAAGATGGGCATCGAGTTGGGCTGCGAACTCAACTAGGGCCTGTTAACACTACCTGGACGGTGGCGACGGGAGCCATTTTTTCTCAGGTCGAGGAATGAGGAGCGACGGATACCGGGTGTATCCTAGCGACGATTGACGAAGAAATGGGGAGAATTGGCCCCGTCCCTTCGGGTTGCGGTGGAAGTCCGGCCATACTTCATTCTCGCCCTCGACGGTGGACCCGCCACAGCCTTCGGGCTCGGCTTCGTCTGGCCGGACTTTCTCACGCAACGCCATCCGTCCAGGTAGTGTTAACAGGCCCTAGAGGTTCGTCGCATCTGCGAGCAGCTGCCAGGCTGAATGGAGTTGGGTAACGCAGGAGCCGGCTGCGGGTCTTGCTCGGATCTGCTCCGGCTGCGAGGCGCGCGCACCGAAATGCTGGCCGCAGCTCGGGCTCTCCCGCATCATCCCATAAGAAGCGACGCTATTCGAGTTCTACAACTACCTGATTGACCTTGACGGATTCGCCCGCCGCCACTCGCACACTCTTCACGATTCCGGCGCGTGGCGCGATCACATTGGTCTCCATCTTCATGGCTTCGATCACCATGATCAGTTCGTTTTCCGCGATCGTCTGTCCGGGCGTCACGTTCGCTTTAATAACGATGCCGGTTACTGGACTGCGGCAGAGTTTATCTTCGTCGTCCGTCTCCCCGGAGGCCCGAGCTTTCGCCCGGGCCGCTGGCGCTGCCACCGATTGCACCGTCGCGGGGACCAGAGGATACGACGTTCCGTAATACGGATGATGAGGAACTTCGTCGTCTTCGATGACTTCGACTTCCAACTCGTAGGTATTGCCGTCAATTCCTATCCGGAGCTTCAACTGATTCTTCCTTCTCTCGAGAAATTTCCCTGCCGGCTTGTCGTCTCATCGCAAATTGTGAGAGGCGTGAATGAATACACGCCCCTGTTGCACCCACGGATTGATGACTTCATAGGGCGATTGCAGCATCTTGGCCGAACGGATGCGGACTTCCTTCCCCAGGTACGTGGTGGCGGCTGCCGCCAGTATCACCAGGATCTCGGCAGTTATCTCCGCCTTCATCGCCTTCCCGGGCGTGGCTTCGGCCGCCTTCGTCGCAGCCGTTAGGGCGCGCGCCGCCGCGGGCTGGCTGAACTCCGCCATCTTGGCTTCCAGAGCCTTCACTGCCGCGCTCAGTTCTCTCAACTGGCGCTCGGCCGTTTCTTGCCGCTCCGATAGAGCCTTGATCAGCGCTTCTAAATTCTCTTTCACGTGCCGCTCCCCGTTACAGTGGGATCAATCCGTGCTTCTTCTGAGGTCGCGTTTCGCGCTTGGCGTACAGGCGTTCCAGCGCCTGGGCAAGGCACTTCCGGGTATCGGCCGGCTCAATCACGGCGTCCACCAGCCGCCGGCCCGCCGCCACATAAGGATTGGAAAAGACCTCGCGATACTCATTGACCAGCTCCTGGCGGCGGGCGGCCTTATCCTCGGCGGCCTCGATCTCGCGCCGGAAGACGATGCCCGCCGCGCCTTCCGCGCCCATCACCGCAATCTCGGCTGTAGGCCACGCCAGAACCCGGTCCGCTCCCAGATCCTTGCAGCACATCGCCAGATACGCCCCGCCGTACGCCTTGCGCAGTATCACCGTAAGCTTGGGAACGGTGGCCTCCGAGTAAGCAAACAGCAGCTTCGCGCCATGGCGGATAATGCCGCCCCGCTCCTGCTCTACGCCGGGAAGGAAACCCGGAACGTCGACCAGAGTTACCAGCGGAATATTGAAGGCGCTGCAGAAGAGAACAAAGCGCGCTGCTTTATCTGACGCATTGATATCCAGCACTCCGGCCATGGCGTCCGGCTGGTTGGCCACAATTCCGACCGACCGGCCCTGCAAGTGCCCGAAACCAATCACCAGGTTCGGCGCAAAGCCCGGCTGGATCTCCAGAAAGTCTTGATTGTCCACGATCCGCGTAATGATCTCGCGCACGTCATAGCCGGCCTTGGGATCGTCGGGAATAATTTCATTCATCTTCCCATCGGGTTTGATGCGCCCATTGAACGGCATGCGCGGCGGATCCTCGAGATTGTTGGAGGGCAGAAAGCTGAGCAGCTTCCTGCACAACAGCATCGCCTCCTCGTCGTCCTGGGCCACCAGGTGCACCACGCCGGAGGTGTTCATCTGCGCGTGCGGCCCGCCCAGCTCCTCCGCGGTCACGTCTTCGCCCGTCACCTGCTTGATGACCTGCGGCCCGGTGATGAATATCCGGCCTTGCATGGTCTGGATGATGAAGTCGGTCAACGCCGGGCTGTAAGCCGCGCCGCCGGCGCAAGGGCCGCAAATCAAGGCAATCTGCGGTACCGATCCCGATAGCATCACATTGCTGTAAAAGACGCGGCCGTAACCGGCCAGGCTGTCGATGCCCTCCTGCACGCGCGCCCCGCCGGAGTCGTTAATGAAGATAAATGGACTGCCTGTCTTGAGCGAGAGGTGCATCATGTCGGCGATCTTGTCGCAATGCACCTCGCCCGCGGCTCCGCCTGCTACGGTGAAATCCTGACTGGCCAGATGCACCAGACGGCCATCCACCGTGGCGCATCCGGTCACCACGCCATCGGCGGGCAGCTCCTTGTCGGCCATGCCGAAATAGGTTGCGCGATGACGCGCAAACTGCCCGATCTCCTCGAAGCTGTCTCGGTCCGTCAGTCTGGCTATGCGTTCGCGCGCTGTCATCTTGCCCGCCGAGTGCTGCGTATCGATGCGCTCCTTGCCTCCGCCCAGTTCCGCTGTGTCGCGCCGGGCGGCAAGTTCGGCGATCCTGTCCTGCATCGACTTCTGCTTTCCATCCTGATCTTGTGTAGCCATCCCTGCTCCTGGGTTCGTGGATATGAAAGGAACCCGCGTCTATTTTTCCGTAGCCACGGTTACCCGGTGCTCTTTCCCGTTCAGCGTAATCGCGTAATTCACGGTGGTGGTCAGCGTTTTCGCGCCGCTCGCAGTCCCGTCCGCGGCCTTCGGCTCCGCTGCCTTGGGCAGGGTGGGGTCCTTGCCTAGATTCTTGCGTCCCTCGTGGCGCGTCTTGAAGAACTTGGGCGCAACCTGCGGGAACATCGCGTACGTCAATACATCTTCGTCCGAGCCGTCGTTGCCCTCCAACGCCTTTGCTGTCGCGCTCAGGTTCTCCCACTCCGGAGTCAGAAGATCGGCGGGGCGGCAGGTAATGGCCGGCTTCTTGTTATGCGCCTCGGCCATCTTCAGCACCTCGCGATTCTTTTCGCCGATCGTGCTGCCGTAATAGCCCAGCATCAGGTCGGCAAATTCGCCGGTCAGCACCTTGTATTTGCCCATCAGAACGTTGAACACCGCCTGCGAGCCTACAATCTGGCTCGTGGGCGTAACCAGCGGCGGATACCCGGAGTCCTTGCGCACCCGCGGCACTTCTTCCAGAACCTCCCGCAAGCGCTCGCTGGCGCCCTGCCCCTTCAGCTGGCTCTCCATATTCGAGATCATGCCGCCGGGTATCTGGCTCTCGAAGATCATCGTATCCACGCCCATATTCTCGCTGAAAAACTCGCGATAGCGCGGACGGATTTTGGCGAAGTGATTGGACGCGCGTTGCACCCGTTCCAGGTTGATGCGGGTCTCGTAGCCGGTGCCGTCGAGCAGTTCCACTAAACTCTCCGTGGGATTGTGCCCCGGTCCCAGTGAAAGCGAACTCACCGCGGTATCCACAATGTCGCAGCCCGCTTCGATGGCCTTCATCAGGGTCACCATGGTTACGCCGGTCGTGGCATGAGTATGAACGTGAACCAGCGTATCCTTCCCGCAGCGTTGCTTGATGCCTTTCACTAGGTCATAGGCGGGCTGCGGCTTCAGCAACGCGGCCATGTCCTTGATGCAGATCGAATCGCAGCCCATCTCCTTCAGCTGCTCAGCCATCTCGGCAAAAGCCTGAACTGTATGCAGGGGGCTGACCGTATAGCAGATCGCGCCCTGCGCGTGCTTGCCCGTCCGCTTCACGGTGGCGATGCTGGTCTTCAGGTTGCGCACGTCGTTCAGCGCGTCGAAGACCCGGAAAA
>Ga0187852_1001561_pt1 | contig 21021 bp, 23 predicted proteins | sample June2016WEW_6_40_FD_134511 | JGI IMG/M metagenome (GOLD analysis project Ga0187852, IMG submission 134511) | Peatland microbial communities from SPRUCE experiment site at the Marcell Experimental Forest, Minnesota, USA - June2016WEW_6_40 | ecosystem: Environmental > Terrestrial > Soil > Wetlands...
GCGGCGATGAGCCAGACAAAGGTTTTTACGCCGGCCGCCCAGTTGTACACCAACATGCGCGGAATGTACTTGGCCTGCACGGACTCATCCGAACCTTCCCAGGAAGGAATGGAATTAAACTCGTCATCCCAAAACTGGATATCGGAGCGAATGCCCGGATAGTGGCGCACCAAGTCGCGCAACTTCGCGGGAGACTCGGGGCCATACGCGCCGTAGTCCTCGGATTCGGGGTTGAAGTTCTGGCCGTAACCTGGGTAGGTGTGATAGGCAAACACATCAATGTCGGCGGCGCAACCGCAGGCATCGAGAGCGCTCTTCGCGAAGTCGCGCATGGGGTCGGCCTGTCCGCCGTAAATCACCTTCGCGTCCGGATCGGTTTCATGCACTGCCTTGGCCATTGCCCTCAGCAGATGCCCGTACTCTTCCGGATTCCCCCAGGGATTCCAGTAGCCGATGTCCTCCTCGTTCCAAAGCGCCCAGTAGTGAATCTTGCCTTTGAAATGATTCACCATGAAGCGAACGTAGCGCGTAAAGGCTTCGATCTGTTCTGGTGTGCGCGGCGCCCAAAAGATGGAATACAGGCTTCGGTCGTCGTTATGAAAAGTGCCAGGCTCAGGCTCGATCGAGTCAGGGCGTTTGCCCGAGGGAGAAGTGTACATCGGGTTGCCGTACATGAGCTGGACTTGAATCTGGATGCCATTGTCGCGGAGCGAATCGACGTACTCATCCAACAAGGGATTGATTGCCAGCACGCCGCGCTTCTGCTCCACGTAATCCCAGCTCGTCAGGTCGGAGCTGTTCTCATACTGTCCAATGCGAATCCACTTCACCCCGGCGTCAAACATCCGGCTCCACCACCAGCGTTCCCAGGGCAAGTAGGGATCGCGCGGCAGGTCCGAGTTGATGCCGAATCCGTCGGTAATCTGGGATGAGCGTCTGGGAGGAATATGATCCGGAAGCTGGCGTCGACTTTCTTGCGCCAGAAGGCGCTCGCCCGGCGAGGCAAGAACAACAAAGGTTAGAACCAGTAGGAGTCTAACGTGGCGCTTTTGCATCAAGAACGTGCCTCCCACGATAACGGACGCTCTACATCTCATTGAAGCTTGCCGCCTTCCGGAACGCTTCCACGTTGTGGCCGTCTTTCTTCGGCTGCTGGCTCATCAATCCCGCCTTGAGTCCGGCAAGATCGGCAGGTTCCCAGTCCGGTCGGTACTTGTGGATGGAAGGCTCGAATTGGCTCACGTGCTTGGTTGCGGCTTCGAGCTTCAATTGCGCCACCGAATCGATGTTGACCCAGTAGTTGGCCTCCTCGGGCGCGGTGTAGTAGAAGTAGGTCACGGGCACGGCGTAGGGCTCGAGGTGCTGCTCGAGGCGCTGGTTGGGAAAGTAGAGCCAGAACTCCGCGGCGCGAATCGCGTCCAGCGTATTCAGAGCGGCCATGCGATGGTCCGTTTTGTGCCAGCGCGCGTACCAGTTCCCCGGATCGATGCTCAACAGCGCGTCGGGACGGATGCGGCGAATGATCGCCGTTGCCTCTTCAACCAACTTCGGCTGGGGAGCGTATTCCAACATGCCGTCGTCGTAGCCCATCCACTGGATGTTCTCCGTCGAGGTTCCCAGTACGGTTTCAGCCGCCTCTTCCTCCGCCTTGCGAATGCGCGCCAGCCTCTGGGAGCTCATCTCTGGATCGTAGGAGCCCTTATCGTCATTCGTATAAATAACGATATAGACTTTGTTGTGACGTTGATTCAGCAGTGCAATGGTCCCGCCGGCGCCGAACAGCTCGTCGTCCGGATGGGGCGTGAATACAAGCACAGTCTTTCCCGTCATCGACTCGAGGGCACCGTCTTGGGCGGAAATTCTTACGGGAGCCACAAATAAAACCAAAGTGATAGCAAGAACTAGCTGTTTCATAGGTTATTCCGTGCCGTCCAACGGAACGACTCCATTGGTGTGAGATGGGCTTTGCTCAGGACAAGGCATTCTTAGGAAGGCGGCTGGTTATTTCTGCCAGAACCTCGCGAGCCGTACTGAGGGCCTCATTCGTCTCGTCGAGCGAAGGCTCGCTGGGCTCGCCGGGGTAGCGAAATCTCCAGGCGTATTCGGTGAGCGAGGCTGCGCGATCGACAATCGAGTCGAGTGTGGCATCGATCGAAGTGCACGCTCGGCCAAGCTCCTCGAGGTTGTGCGTCTTCCGAAACGGCAGATCATGCCAGGCCAGGAACGCCTTGAACGCCTTCTCGGCCGCCTGCTGGGCGTGGAAAACAACGTCCGACTGCAATCCTGCCTCGGGTTCGGACATACCGTGTTCTGCCGCCCGTAAATCCAGCGCCGCTTTCTTCAACCAAGCTCGAACATCCTCTGTACGAGCCTCATCAGGCGCCATGCAGCAGCCTCCCTTCGCGCAACACGGTGCCCGGTAACGACGCCTTAAGGGATCTCCGGGGCTCGAAGTAAGAGCGGGTACAGACCAGCACGTCAGCGGCAATTCCCGTGCCCCGCAAAGCCTCGTAGGCCAAACGGCTTCGTTTCCGTGCCGGCAGCGCTTCGTCGGGTACGACCACCAGCAAATCGTAATCGCTATCGGGTCCTGAGTCGCCGCGGGCCTTGGATCCGAAAAGGTACACCTGGAGCGGCGCGTAGGAATCCACCAGACGGCGGACGATTTCGTTGAGTGCAGGGTCTTGCGGTTCTTCTTTCATCCTCACGCCCGTCGGGCATGTAAAGCACGCCCCTCGAACAACAATCTAACACACGTAACACTCAGGTGGTTATCTAATGGTTGCCACGGGCCGCGACAACGGCTGGCCAACCTAGACATCAGGACTCTCGAAAATCGATGCGGGCGGGGCTGTCTTTGAATCCGCGCGTCTTGACCGCGTCGTAGATGGTGCCGGCAACAAACCAGCAGCCGCCCAGAATCTTGGCCGGTGTAGCCAGACTCACCCAGATGGCGAAGCAGAAGATAATGCCCAGAACGGGCACAATCGCGTCTCCAAACAAGCGCCTGGAGGCGCGTGCCGAAGGCGCCAGGTAAAACTCCCGCAACGTTGCGGCATTGACGCCCATGAAGGCAAGGAAGGCCCCAAAATTAATCAGCTCTGCGGCCCGCTCATAATTCAGAACGATAGCTCCCAGGAAAGCAATTACACCTATCATAATGATATTCAGACTCGGAGTGTTGCGCTTGGGGTCGAGATAAGCAAAGAAGCGGCGAGGGATAACGTTGTCGCGGCCCATGCCGAACAGTAACCGCGAAAGGCCCGCCTGCCCGCTCAGCCCGGAGCCCAGGTTGGCGAGGATCAGGACGAAAGCCAGGGCTTGAAACAGGAATTTGCCACCCACCACTTGAGTGACGTCCATGAAGGCCGTTTCGAGATTCGGGAATGTATGCCAATCGGGCCACACACGCTGCGCCAAGTAAATCTGAAGACCGCCGAAGAGCCCCGTGAACAGACAGACGCTCACCGTCGCCAAAAGAACGTTCCGGCGTGGGTTGATCGCGTCTTCGGCGAGAGTCGTAATCCCGTCAAATCCGATGTAGGTGAGGGCGGCCAATGAAGTTCCCAATGCGATGGAAGAAACGTGAAAGGTCGACGGATTGTAAAAAGGCTGGGTCGAGAAGACGCCGTGCCAGCCCTGCTGGTGAAAGAGAAGGCGCAAGGCCAGGGCAATGAATACCAGGATGACGGCGGTCATGACGGTTGCAAGCACAAAATTGGTTCGAGCCGTGGTGCGAATGCCGCGCAGGTTGATCAGCGTCATCGCGCCCGCGAAGGCTGCGGCCAGGATCACGTAAGGGACCCCCGGAACCAGACGCTCGACCGTCAATGCGCCATAGACAGTGCAAATCAGGGGAACGATCAAGTAATCGAGAAACATCGCCCACCCCGCCAGGAAACCCAGGTGTGGGTTCAGACCGTAACCGACAAACGTGTAAGCGGAACCGGCTGAGGGGTAAACAGCCGCCATGCGGCCGTAGCTAAAGGCGGTCAGCAGCATGGCGAACATGGACAGTACAATCGTGGTGACGGCGTGGCCATCCGAGAGTTTTTGCGCCACACCGAACAGGGGTACAGGCGCAATGGGCATGATCAGCACGATGCCGTACAGGATCAGATCCCACAGCGTCAGTACGCGTTTGAGGCGAGGCGCGGCCTCGGCAGGAGTAGTTGTCGTGCTCACAGGTTTTTACCGTTGGGGTGGAACGTACCCAGGAGGAGGGGCCGACCCTTCGCCAAAGAAAAACCGCTCCATCTGCTCAGCGATCAATTCCTGGGCTTCCTTGCTGGCGGGGGCCAGGCGATACTCATTGATGAGCATCCTTAAGTAGCTCAGCCACTGCTCCCAGGCTTCTTGCGAGACATTGTCGTAGATACGCTGCCCAAGCTCGCCGTTCCACGGTGGCTCGTCAAGGCCGGGAAGTTCCTTGCCCAGCTTCACACATTTCACCATTCGTTCTGCCATTCGACGTTTACTCCTTTTGGTAGATTTCCAAATCTACCACTTCACCTTCCAAAAGCGATAGCTGAAAGTGAGGTTCGAGAACCCCGTTGCGAAAGGTGGCGGTGGTACGCAAGGGGCTGGCGGCATTCTGTTTCGGGCTACGCAACGCGTTTGGGGTAACGGGGGCTTGCTCTTCCGTCTGCGTCGTAGGGGCGGTTCGCGAAGCGCCCCTACCAGGACCTTTGCCGGCGGCCGCGTCCAGGGCCAGGTTAGCGAGCCGGTCGGCTTCGCGATTCCGCTCGCGTGGTACATGCTCGATCGAGAATGATTCGAAGCGCGCGATCAATCGCCCGGCTGCCTCGTGCAGGGGCTTTAATCCGGGATTCTTCACCTTGTAGACGCCCTTGATTTGCAGCGCCATCAACTCTGAATCCGTTTGCACCTTAACCCGCATGTAGTGTTTGCTGAGGGCATAATCCAGCGCCGCAAGCAGACCTTGGTATTCGGCAACGTTATTGGTGGTTTTCCCGAGATACCCTGAAAACTCAGCCAGCCTGGAGCCGTCGGCAGATTCCATCACCACGCCATAGGCTGCGGGGCCAGGATTGCCCCGCGAGCCGCCGTCGATGTGCACAATGATCTGGGGGGATTGAGCCATGCCGTAAGTCCGAAATTCGAAAATGGAAAATGGAAACTGGAAAAAAGTAACTGGAAAACGGTAACTGGAAAATCCAAATTCCACGATCGAAACTCAAGCCTCGGTCTCAGTTTCGAGTTTCCATTTTCCATTTTCCAGTTTCGATTTTCGAACTAGGCGGTTGCGCCGGCCCCGGAACTGTCGGATTCGGTCGTCCCTACCGGCGCTGGCTCAGGGTAATAAATGATGCGCCCGCAGTTCTCGCAGGTTAGGACGACCTCGTTGGTCCGCACCTCGTTGTAAACCTGGGGGCGCAGGAGAACATTGCAAGCGGTGCAAATCCCCTCGCGAACCTCCGCTACCGCGATGCCACGCTTTGCCGGACGGATGCGGTCGTAATGGGTTCGCGTCGATTCGCTCAAGCTCGCCTGGATTTCAGCGCGACGGGCTTGCAAACCGCGGCGCTCTTCGTCGTCGACCTTCTGTTCGGATTCCAGTCGTGCGATCTCGCCTGCCACCACGGATCGCTGGCTCTCGAGCCGCGACGCGGCCTCTTGCACCTGTTTCTGAATCTCCTCAGCTTCCAGCATCTTCTCCAGAATCTCGTCTTCGATGGCCCGCACTTTGGCCTCTTCGCCCTCAATCTCCCTTGTCATGGCGCGGAATTGGTCGTTGGTTTTTACCTGGTAAAGCTGGTCTTTGTGCTTGGCGATCTTCTCCTGAATGACTTTGATATCGCCGTCCAGTTCCTTGCGCGCATGTTGATTGGCTGTCAAACGCTTCTTTCGATCTTCCTGGGCGTGAATAAACTCATCCAGGCGGGAATGGAGGGACTGTATCTGCGCAGGCAAGGAATCGATCTGCTTGGTCAATTCCTCTATCTTCAGATCCACCTGCTGAAGCTCGATGACATTCTTGAGGTCCGGATGCACTTCCTCTCCTCATCTGAAGCGTCGATTTCATTCTGGCACATTCCGTGGGATGGGGCAAGAAAACAGTCGGTGAATCGGGTGATCGGATGATCGGGTGAACCATTTGCGATTGGTGATTTCTGATTTGCGATTGGGCTTTTCAATCACCAATCACAAATCGCCCATCACAAATCGTTCACCTGTCGCCCCGATCTACTTCCTAATGATCCTCTGGATAGACACAGCACGTCCCGTCGCGGGGTCGGCTTCGATCAGGACTGCATGGAGGCGCACGTCGCCTTTGGCGACTTCAAAGCGAGTGGGAAGCTGATTGAGGAACTTCTGAATGACAGTCTGTTTCTCGATACCAATAACTGAATCGAAAGGTCCGGTCATACCCAGGTCGGTAATGTAGGCTGTACCGTTTGGAAGGATCGACTCATCCGCGGTGGGAATATGGGTGTGCGTACCCAGCACGGCCGTCACGCGCCCGTCCAGATACCAGCCCAGGGCTATCTTTTCGGAGCTCGCCTCGGCATGCACATCTACGATGCGAACCTTGATTTCGGGCGGGATCTTCGCCAGTTCGGCGTCCGCCGTCCGGAACGGGCAATCGATGGGGGTCATGAAAATACGCCCCTGAAGATTCATGACGGCGTAGTCGATCCCAGAGCGAGTTCTGCCCACATATAAACCGTGACCCGGGGCGCCCGGAGGATAATTGGCAGGACGCAAAAGTCGGCCGTCAGCATGCTCGTTTAAATAGGGGTAGATCTCCTTCTTGTCCCAGATGTGATTTCCCGAGGTCAGAACGGCAATTCCCATGTCGAGCAGTTCTTCGACCAGGAGAGGCGTAATGCCAAAGCCGGCGGCGGCGTTTTCCCCGTTGGCCAGCACCAGGTCAGGGTCGTACTCCCCAACCAGCGAGGGCAGCAACTCCTTCACAATGCGGCGGCCGGGATGGCCGAAAATATCGCCGATAAAGAGGATTTTCATGCTTAGGTTATATCGGCTTCCCTGAGGAACCGATCGAGTAGCCGCGTACACTCCTCCACTTTCTCATCGACGCGCCGGGTCTTTTCTTCGTAGCGGGCTTTGATCTGGTGGAACTCGTCGGCAATGTTGAGCGCCGCCAGCACCGCGATGCGCATCGAATCCACCGTTCGGGTGCGGCCGGCGATAGCGCGCATTCTCCCGTCCAGGAATTCACCCAGCTTCTGAATATAGGCCTCGTCAAGCTGGCCCCGGATGAAGTATTCCTGGTCGAAGATAACCACCCGAATGCCTTCTGTATCTTTCGCCGCCATGACGATCGGCCTCCTTCCCTCGCATGCACTGGCTGCAGAAAAGGCTGTCTGTCATCCTGAGCGAAGCGAAGGATCCGCATTCGTTTGTTTTCAAGGGCACACTGCAGATCCTTCACTTCGCTCAGGATGACATCCCGGGGGACTTCTTCCACAGCGTGTTCAGCCTGTCCAGCCAATTACCGCAATTGGCCCCACCTCTTACCCGGCAGGACAGTCAGGTCACAGGTCCGCTCACCCGCTGACATAGGAGCGGTTCACGAACCGCCCCCACTACATGGGTGCTGGGTCCTTATCCACCTGACTCTGGGGCAGTCAACGCATCGATGCGCTGGAGGAGCTTCTCGATGCGCACACGCACTTCTTCCCGTTCGCGCCGCAGTGCAACGAGTTCCCGTTCGTGAGCTTCAATCACCTTGGCCCGTTCTTTGGATTCCACCCTGAACTTTTCAAGGTCCTGCTGCAACGCAAGCTTCTCTTCTTGGGATCTCTTGATAAGCTCAAAAGTCTTTGAAATTCTTTCTTCGAGTTTTCGTAATGGATCGTCAGGTTCGCTCAAGCGTTTCCCCCCCATTCCAAAATTACAGCAGCCTGTCATTAGCCCCGCAACGAGATGCCCAGCGGCTCCAGCGCTGCCATTACCCTTTGACTTACCGATGCAATCTCTTCGCTCGTCAGCGTGTGCGCGCGGCTTTGGAAAGTAACCCGCAAGAGAATGCTGTAATGTGCGGCGGGTATCGAACCACCCCGGAAAAGATCCACAGGGCAAAGGCTCTGGATTTCCTCCAAAGCCAGATCTCGCAGAGCAGCTTGGAGGCGCGCATATGGCACATGTTCTGGGATCACCAACGAGAAATCCCGCTCTACGACGGGAAACTTCGAAAATGGGCGGAAGACCCGGGCGCGCAATTCAAATGCTGCTAAGCGCTCGAACTCCACTTCCGCAAGCCAAGCCGGCTGGCGCAATTTGTAATCGCGCTCGAGTTCACAGCTGAGCCGTCCGAAGATCGCCAGGCTTTGGCCGTGGCTCGTGAACCGGCCGCTCTGGCTTGGTTCGTAGTGGCCGCGTTCTACCGTTTCAAATTCGACCCCCGGAATCTCGAAAAGTCCTACCAATGCCTCCAGATCACCCTTAAGGTCGAAGAGGTCGAGCGGCCTGCCGCTGTCGTGGATGGACGGTGGACGCCGGTGCCCGGTGAGACCCAGGCTCAGAACACGACGCTCCTCGGGCGCTCCGCTCGACGACATCGCATAGGTCTTCCCCAACTCAAACAGACGCACGTCATTTTGGTCCCGATCAAGATTCCAACGCAGAGCGTGAACCATGCTCGGCGCCGCCGACGAACGCAAAGCCGAGGCGTCCTGGCTCAGAGGATTAGCCAGAATCACCGGGGTCTGGTCAGAGAAGCGGGAATTCTCCTCCGGGTCGACAAGCGAAGACAGGATCGTCTCGAAGTACCCGAGGCTGCAGAGCAGATTCGAAACCGTCAGTTCCTTTTCGCGCGTCGCATCACGCTCGGGGCGCGGCGGAGCGGGCCTCAGCCTGGCAGGCAAACGGTCATAGCCATATTGGCGGGCCACTTCCTCGACCAGGTCGATCTCCTTGTTGACGTCGAGGCGAAAAGAAGGCGGCGTCACCCGCCAGCCTACCGTGCCTCGCCGCTCGGTCATGAACCCCAGCGAGCGCAAAGTTCGCTCCACTTCTTCCCAGGGGATGTCCGCTCCCAACATCCGCCGGATTTCACTACGCCGCAGCACCAGGTCCTCACGCCGCCTGGGGACCGGGTACACGTCCACCAGGCCACGAAGGATTTCACCTCCCGCCAGTTCGGCAATCAACTCAGCGGCGCGGTCGATCGCCACGGGCGCCATGTCAATGTCCGCGCCGCGCTCAAAGCGGTGCGAAGCCTCGGTGTGCATGCCGTGGGCCTTCGCGGTGCGCCGGATGGAGAGTGGGTCAAACCAGGCGCACTCCAGCAACACGGAACGAGTGGTGGAGAAAATCTGCGAGTCTTCCCCGCCCATCACTCCGGCCAGCGCCACTGCGCGTTGTGCATCCGCAATGACCAGGTTGTCGGGGGTTAGAGCGCGGCTCGCACCGTCCAGGGTCCGCAACTGTTCGCCGGGAACGGCCCGGCGCACGATGATCTTTCGCTCCCTAAGCCGCTGCAAGTCGAAGGCGTGCAGCGGATGTCCCAGTTCCATCAGCACGTAATTGGTGACGTCCGCCACGTTGTTGATGGGTCTCTGGCCCACCGCTTCGAGACGCTTGACGAGCCAATCTGGGGAGGGCTTTACGCGCACATTTTGAATCACCCGGCCGCAATACCGCGCACAGAGGTCGGGATCGAGAATCTGAATCGAGATTTCCTCGGAACTTCGCACGCCCGATTCTTTCGCGAAAATCTCCAGCCTCTTCAGAGTCTTTCGATAAACAGTGGCCACTTCGCGCGCCACTCCGTAATGGCTGAGGCAGTCCGGCCGGTTGGTGGTGACCTCCACGTCCAACACCCAATCGCCGCCAACCTCCGCGAGCGACTCGACGTTCAAACCGACCATGGTCAGGTCGGCCTTCAGCTGCCCGGGCTCAGCAGTGAAATCCACGAATTCTTTAAGCCAGTTGAGTGAGACTTTCATAAAAGTTCACAGTCGACAGTTAACAGTCGACCGTTCGAAAAACCTGTCATCGCGAGCGCCGCAAGCATCGATGAAGTTCGTCCGGTTCACAGTCAGAACAGTCCCTGCACTCAGAAGTTTTGCGAAGGTTCTGAATGTGTCATCCTGAGCGAAGCGAAGGATCTCTGCAGTTGTTCGTAAATAGTTGATCCCCAGGAAACTGCGGAGATCCTTCGCTTCGCTCAGGATGACAAGCGGTTGATGATTCCGCAGATTCCCGGTCAAAGGTCTTTCACTTTCGACTGTCGACTTTTAACTGTCGACTGCCCTCAGAACTGCCCCAGGAACCGCACGTCTCCCTGGAAGAAAAGCTGGATGTCGTTGATGTCGTACTTCACCATGGCAAAGCGATCCACGCCGAGTCCGAAGGCCCAGCCGGAATACTTGTCGGGATCGATGCCTCCGTTGCGCAGCACCTGCGGGTGAACCATGCCGCAGCCCATCAATTCGATCCATCCGCTCTCTTTGCACACCCGGCAGCCTTTCCCGTCGCAAACGAAGCAACTTACCGCCACTTCGCCGCTCGGCTCGGTGAACGGGAAAAAGCTCGGCTGGAATCGGGTGCGAACCTTCTCGCCGAAGAGCATTTTGGCGAAGAAATCGAGCGTCCCCTTCAGATCCGCAAACGTAATATCCTCGTCGATGGCCAACCCTTCGATCTGGTGGAACATAGGCGAGTGCGTGGAGTCCGGGTTATCGTGCCGATAGCACTTACCCGGGATAATGATATAAAGCGGCGCCCCGTATCTCTCCATGGAGCGAATCTGCACCGGCGAGGTATGAGTCCGCAACACGGTCTTCGCATCAATGTAGAGCGTGTCCCAGTCGTCGCGCGAGGGGTGGCTTTCGGGAATGTTGAGGGCGTCGAAATTGTAATAGGTGCTCTCAATCTCCGGCCCGCTCTCAATTCTGAAACCCAGGTGTAGAAAGATGTCCTCGATTTCACGCTGCATGCGCATTACGGGATGAACTGATCCAAGCGGCCGGTGAATTCCGGGCAGCGTCAAGTCACGCGGCACGGCAGGACCGGCTTCCGGAGGAAGAGGCAATCCCATTTGCAGGCTGCGAGCCTGTTGCAAGGGCGTCGCCTCAACCAGGGGCTGGAATTCCAGGTTGGCCGTGGCTCGACGCAACTCGTTGAACTGCCGTCCCACCGCAGGCTTCAATTCCTTGGCGGCCGGCTTAAGCCAATTCTCATCCACCTGCGAGAGGACCCCGCCCTTGCGTGCCAGCCACCGGTCGCGGAGCGCCTTCGATAGCTTCTCGCGCTGCGCCTGGCTCTGCGCGCCGCGCGAGACCAAATCCGAGCGCTCCTTCTCCGCCGCTTTCCGCAATTCGTCGAAGAGAGACTCCACCCCTAGCGCGTCCGAAACGCCCAGTTGTTGAAGGGTCTTCTTTGCCTTGTCAAGAACAGTCATAGACGTCGTGGGTGCCGCCATCGCAATATGCTAAAGAACCTTCCGTCCGCGTCATCCTGAGCGGAGCGAAGGACCTGGTAGTGTCTTAATTTGAATGGTAGCGCCGACCTTTAGAGCCTGCCCTGAGCAAAGCGAAGGGTCGCCAGATGCTGGCCTAAAGGCCGGCGCTACGCCGCAACTAGGACACTACCAAGGCCCTGTAGTCGTCACGCGGAATAACCGCAGATGCTTCGCTTAGCATGACACCTCCGTTTCAGCGTCCTGCTAGTGATTCCCCGGGGCGGCCCGAACGGCGGCTCCGAGGGATGACTTATTGCTTACGCGCCAGCAGTTGCGGGCTGGCCGGCGCCGATAGCCTGCTTCACTCGGGCCGTCAGCTCCGCAAAACCGGCCTGATCGTTCACGGCCAGTTCGGCCAGCATCTTGCGGTCGAGTTCAATGCCGAGTATCTTCAATCCATGAATGAATTGGCTGTAAGTAAGCTCATGAGAGCGCGCCGCGGCTCCGATGCGGATAATCCAAAGCCTGCGGAAATCGCGTTTCCGCTGACGCCGCCCACGGTAGGCGTAGCGGCCTGCCTTATCGGCAGCTTCTTTCATGAATTTGTAAAGCTTACTCTTGTTGAGAAAATAGCCCTTGGTGAGCTTGGCGAGTTTCTTCCGATTGGCACGGCGAACCGTGCCGCGTTTGACGCGAGGCATGGGTTTGCTCCTTTCGATTTAGTTCAGGGCGGCAGATCCCGCGTGGCGAGATGAAGGCACCCAGCCGTTGGCCTTCCCGCTCCTGTGGCAGCAGGGACTAGGGACTAGGGATTAGGGGTTAGGGGTTTGTTCCCTAATCCCTAGTCCCTAGCCCCTAGTCCCTAGCTGTAAGGCAACATAACCCGAATGGCGGGCGCATTGGCAGGGGAAACGACAGTCGATTGACCCAGTCTCCGCTTGCGCTTGCTAGCCTTCGAGGTCAGGATGTGGCGCGCGAAGGCGTGGTGACGCTCCACCTTCCCAGTGCCCGACAATTTGAAGCGCTTTTGTGCGCCCTTGTGGGTCTTGAGCTTCAGCTTGATCTTCTTGGGCTTCGGCAATTCTACCCTCCAATCGCTAGTATATCTTCGCCTGATAATGTAACGCAGGCCTTCAGTAGCTGCAGCAATACTCCTCTGGCCTGTCATTCCGAGGAGCCGAAGGCGACGAGGAATCTCGCCTTGGCTTTGACAGAACTCAGAGCAAGATTCCTCACTCCGCTCGGAATGACAAGGTCAAGAGATTTCTTGCAGACCAGCCCTTATCGCGCCGGCTCATCTCCAGCCGAAGGCGCGGGAGTTGGCTGTGCAGGCGCAGCGGTTACGGGCACCGGAGGCGCCTTAGGCTGAGGGCTCCGGGCCGGCGCCGGGGATGCCGCACCCGCCGGCCGTGACGGCTGGGGCGCCGAGCCTTTGCCCGGCGCTTTCTTAGCGGAGATAATCGTGGAAAGGTTCGGCCCCTCGATCTTCGGCCGCGTCTCTACCATCCCTACCTCGCTCACCTCATCGGCTAGCTTCTCCATCATTTTGAATCCCAGGTCGCGGTGAGCCATCTCCCGGCCGCGAAACATAACCGTGACTTTTACCTTCGCTCCCTCTTTCAGAAAGTCGATCACCTTGTTGCGCTTGGTTTCAAAATCGTGCGCGGAGGTCCGGGGCCGCATCTTCACTTCTTTAAGCTCAATCGACTTCTGATGCTTTTTAGCCTCGTGCTGCCGCTTGCTGAGCTGGTAAAGATACTTACCGTAATTGATAATGCGGCATACGGGCGGGTTTGCCGTGGGGGCAACTTCCACAAGGTCGAGACCTTGGCCTCGCGCGATTTTCAGAGCCTCATAGGGCGGCATGATTCCCAGTTGTCCGCCCTCTTCATTGATCACCCGGATTTCACGGGCTCGGATTCTCTCATTGATTCGAACAAATCGGTCGGCGATAGGCATTTCCTCCTGGCCCCATTGGCCCAGCAGGGTCGCATGGCCGTGCAGCCCTACTTTTTTAAGCTTCTGCGTGGTCGCGGCGGGGCGCATGGCCATGCGCCCCGAAATCTCCTCGGGCGAGCAGACAGCTTACCATTTCGTGGCTCTGGTGTCGATAAGCTGTCGAATCCAGCCGATAAAATCGTCCAGCGCCCGGAAGCCCGCATCCCCGGTATCCCGGCGCCGCACGGCGACACCACGGCCCTGGGCTTCGCGATCGCCGACCACCAGCATGAACGGCACTTTCTGAAGCTGCGCGTCGCGGATGCGCGCGTTCAGTTTCTCGTTGCGGTCGTCCAGGTTGGCGCGCACGTGGGCCCGGCGCAGCATCTCGTGAGCCTCGCGCGCGTAGGCCAAGTGCTTGTCGCTGATGGGCAGCACCACAGCCTGTACCGGCGCCAGCCAAACAGGAAATGCGCCCGCGTAGTGCTCGATCAGCACCCCAAAGAACCGTTCGATGGAACCCAGTAACGCCCGGTGCACCATCACCGGGGTATGCAGATGCCCGTCGGCGCCGACGTACTCCAATCCGAAGCGCCGTGGCAGGTTAAAGTCAAATTGCACGGTGGTAAGTTGCCACGGGCGGCCGATAGCATCGACCATCTTGACGTCGATCTTGGGCCCGTAGAAAACTGCCTCACCGGGCATATACTTAAACGGAATGTCCATGCGCTTAAGCGTATTCATCAGCGCGCTTTCCGCCATATTCCACTCTTCTTCACTGCCCGCATAGTGCTCAGGGTCCGCCGGGTCGCGCGCCGACAGTTCCACCTGATACTGATCGAAGCCGAAAGTCTTGAGCACCAGGTGGGCAAACTCCACGCAAGCCTCGACCTCGGACTCCAGTTGCTCGCGCATGCAGAAAATATGCGCGTCGTCCTGGGTGAACCCACGCACGCGCAACAACCCGTGGGTGACGCCGGAGCGTTCATACCGATAGACCGTGCCGAGTTCACCCAGGCGCATGGGCAGTTCGCGATAACTTCGCGCACGCGACTTGTAAATCAGAATGTGACCGGGGCAGTTCATGGGCTTGAGCTGGTACTTGTCATTCTCAACGTCCATGACCCCGAACATGTTTTCACGATAAAAGCCGGTGTGGCCGCTGATCTCCCACAGGTGCAGCCGCATGGCGTGCGGTGTGTAGACCAGATCGTATCCACGGGCCGTGAGCTCGTGGTAGAGCCACTCCTCAATTTCACGGCGAATGATGCCGCCTTTCGGATGCCAGAACACCAGCCCGGGTCCCGCGTCCTCCTGAATGCTGAAAAGGTCCAGGTCCTTGCCCAGACGGCGGTGATCGCGCTTTTTGGCCTCTTCCAGGTGCGCCAGATAAGCGTCGAGGTCCTTTTGGGTGAAGAAGGCAGTCCCATAAATGCGCTGCATGGGATGCGACTTCTCATCGGCCTTCCAGTACGCCCCGGCCACACTGAGCAGCTTGACGGCCTTGATTCGCCCGGTGGAGGGAATGTGCGGCCCACGGCAGAAATCGAGGAACTTGCCCGTGCGGTAGGCGCTGAATACCGGATCGGCTTTCTCTTCGATCAGTTCGCACTTCAAGAACTCGCCCATCTCCGCGAAGAGCTTCTTGCCCTCTTCCTTCGGAAAATGGACGCGCTCGTTCGGGACGTCCGCCTTGATGATCTCGCGCATCCGTTCTTCGATCTTCTTGAGATCATCCTCGGTGAAGGGCTTCTCGCGATAGAAGTCGTAGTAGAAACCGTTCTCCGTGGCGGGACCGACGCCCGGGTGCGCGTCCGGGAAAAGGTCGGTGACTGCCGCGGCCAGCACGTGAGCGGTGGAATGGCGATAAATCTCCAGAGCCTCGGGCGAGGTTGAAGTGATGAACTGGATCGGCGCGCTCTGTTCGACAGGGGTCGAAAGATCCACCAGGCGTCCGTCCAGTTTGGCAGCCAATGCCTCGGCCGCAAGGCGTGGCCCGATAGACCTCGCCACCTCCAGCGCTGTTATTCCTTGGGGGAACTCTTTCGCTGTCTTATCAGGGAATTCAATTAGAACGTTTGCCATTCGTCACTTGCTTCCAAGTCTTGCCAAAGTTACTTCTTAAATATAGCAATTCCTGCTGTATAGGGTCAAACACCGTGAACGCCCGTCGTTTTCGGGGGCACTTTTCTCCGCGAGTCTCACCGCGAGTTCCATTGGCTCACGTTCACGGTACTTTCTCGTCGCGTCATACATCATCGCCTCCGGTGGTCTCACCCTCTTTCGCCGCCGCATTCTGCATCTGTGGAATCTGTGTAGTCTGCGGACTCCAGATGAAGCGTTTGCATTCGAGCGAGGAGGAGCCAAAGTTCAGTAGCAAGCCAATCTCATGCCCAGAGGCCTTCAGGTAGTTGAGGATCTGCGCTTCCTCTGTCCCGGACACCCTGGCCAAAGCTTTAAGCTCGACAATTACGGAGTCGTAGCAGAGAAAGTCGGCGCGATAAGTGGTGTTCAGCCTCACACCCTTGTAATAAACCGGCAAATCAACCTCGCGCCGATGGGGCACGGCACGGGCGGCCAACTCCAATGCCAGGGCTTCTTGATAGACGGGCTCAAGGAAGCCATGGCCCAATTGCCGGTGTACTTCCATCGCCGCCCCGATTATCGCATACGTCCTCGGATCGTTCGGCATGGTCCGCAGATTACGCAGATTTCACAGATTAAGCAAGCCGGAAAACCGAAGGCGCCGAGTAGACTGAACGCCCAGCAGTGTGTGCTGAAAGCTCACCGGCAAACGGTTTCGCCGCTGGACCGCGAACCAAGCAGCGGGCCTGGAACGGGGTGAAGGGGTCTAGTTGCTTCTTGCCTTTGTCAATCTGTGTAATCTGCGTAATCTGCGGATTCTGTGTTAGCATGGCTCCATGCAGCCTGCGGATTTTTTCGCCGCATTTCGAAAGGGGCCGGCAGGTGGAGCTTTTTTCTTGCGGGGTCCTGACCGTTTTCTCCAGGAAGAATGCCGCAAAGCGGTGGTGAACTCGATTCCGGAAGAGGCGCGGCAATGGTGCCTGGCGGAAATTGAGTTCGAGGCGCAGCGTCTCCGGCACGATCTCGAAGCAGCCCAGCAGATGCCCATGCTGGGCGGGCACAACTTCTTGCTCTTCTCCGACCCGGAAGATTTCAAACACGCGGGCGAAGAGGACGCTGAGGCATTGCGCGCCTACCTCGAGCATCCCTCGCCCTTCTCCACTGTGGTCTTCACAGCCTCGGAGCCGGACCGAAGGCGGAAGTTCATCCAGTTGCTGGAGAAGAAAGCCCAGTTGGTCGAGATGCGGGCGCTCAATCGCCGCCAGGCCGCGCTCTGGGCCGGCGACTTCCTGCACCAGGCGGGAGTCGGGATCGACGGGGAATTGGCGGAGGAAATTGCCGGCAAATTCGAGATCAGCAACGATTCGCGCAGTGACGCGAAGGCTTCCGGCGTGAACCTGCTCTGGATGCGCACGGAACTCGAGAAACTGCTCACGGCCAACCCCGGCAAGAAGCGCCTTGAGGCGGCCGACTTAGAGCTGATCGTCGCCTTCCGCGAAGAGCGCGAGATTGGAAAACTTCTGCGCGCTATCGCCGAACGAAAATGCGGCCTGGCGCTGGAATTCCTGCGCGATCTTTTGGCCAGCAAAGTCGCCGAGACCTTGATTGTCTGGTGCATCGGTGACCTGTTTCGCCAGACGCTCAGGGGAGGCGGGGCATCCTACGGCGGGGGGCGTGGAAGCTGGTCGCGTCCTGCCAATCCTTACTCCACTTGGGAAATCGTGCCACTCGTCGAGCGGAATTATCCGCGCGAGGAAGTGCAGCAGGCGCTGCGGGCCGTACGCCGCACTGATCTCGGAATTAAATCCTCGTGGAAGGATTCGAGAATTCTTCTGGAGTTTCTGGTTTGGCAGGTAGTGGTCGGCAAGGAGAGCGCAACCATACCCACGATTGGCGAAGATCTGCCCGCTCCCAGCACTGAAGGGTAGCCGCCCCAGCGTCATTGTCATTCTGAGGCCCGTTCGATGGGCCGAAGAATCCCCGCAGTCGACCACCGCTCCCCGTAGGGGAACGGCTTGCCGTCCCCGCATTTCTGCCGTTCCCGACGAGGGTAGGGCAAGCCCTACCCCTACGAGTCGGGGCTCAGAGTGACAATTCTTGACAGCTCTGCGCTAGGCAGAACTGTCCAAGAAAACGAGGCTTAGGCGAGTGCGTTGAAGGCGACTGTCAACCGCGATTTGTAAGCCGCGGCCGTATTGGCGTGCAAGACGCCCTTGTGGATGGAGTGGTCGATGAGCGCCAGCGTGGGCGTCAAAAGCGCTCCCGCAGCGGCTTTATCCTTGGCTTTCAGCGCCGCCCGGAATTTCCGGATCTGATGCCGCAGCTTGGTGATGTGCGCCCGGTTCAGTTCGGTTCGCTTTTGAGTTTGCTTGATGCGCTTTAATGCGGATTTGTGACTTGCCACAGAATCTCCTTTTGTACAAGATACTAACACTCAATTTAACAGACGCTCCCGGGAGCGTCAATGGGTGAACATGGGCAATACTCTCTCTGAATCGGATCTCGAAATACTTATCGATGCGCGGCAGATTGCCTCCCGCATCCGGGAGTTGGGCGAGCAGATCTCGAATGACTATCGCGGCGGCACGCCACACCTGGTGGGCGTACTGATGGGTGCTTGGGTATTCATGGCGGACCTCATCCGTAACCTTAGCGTCGAGGCGACCGTGGATTTCCTGGGAATCCAAAGCTATCTTGCCGGCACGACCTCATCCGGCGAAGTGAAAATCACCAAGGACCTTGATAGGAGCATCGCGGGCCGCGATGTTCTGGTGGTCGAGGATATTCTCGACACGGGGCGCACTTATCAGTACTTGCAGGGAGTTCTCGCCGCCCATCAGCCGAACAGCGTAAAGCTTGTCGCGCTGCTGGATAAAACCGCCCGGCGCGTGGTTCCGGTCGAGGCCGACTACGTGGGCTTCCCGATTCCTGATGTGTTTGTGGTTGGCTACGGCCTGGATTATAACCAGCAATTTCGGCGTCTGCCGGAGGTGCGAGTCCTGGGCGAAATCGGGTGATCGGGAGATCGGGTGAACGAAGAACGATACGGCGATGGGTGGACGGGTTCAGTGAGGAGTACCACAAGCCCTGGCCCTGCTCACTCGATCACCCGATCTCCCGATCAGTTCTTTGTTCATCCGATCACCCGATCATCCGATCTCCCGATTTCTTTACGTTTTCGTCCGTTTGAAATGGATCGTATGCGCCAGGTCTTTGCCGTTCTCGCGCCAGGTCCACTTTTCCGTGAAGTGGTCCTGATCGGCAACTTGGATCAGCAGGTGGCGCATGTGGCCCGCGTTGGGATTTGCCAGATTGGTAATACCGGTAAGTGAGAAATCGAATTCTTTCTGGTCGCCGGTGACGGCAGGCGTTTCCATGCGAGGCTGATTGCCCGCCGCGCAATAGTGAGTCATTGCCAGCCCTTTTCCGTTGGGCGTGTAGAGAGTCACCATCTGATCATCTTCGGTGCTCTGAATCGTCTCTTCCAGCGCCGTCCCATTCGAGACCAGGCGAACGGTGTTGGTTACCGTTTTGCCTTGCGATTCGCGGGCTTCCCAGGTGCCAACAAGGGACTTCAGTTGATCAAATCCGGACATCGGCGGTGCCTGCGAGAGCGCCCGCCCGGCAGACGATCCAATAGCAATGATCCCCAACGCAAGAATATAAGCGGCTTTTCGCATTGTCTACCTCCAATAATCGGGAGAACAATTTGTGATTGGCGATTTGTGATTGGTGATTGAAAGGCCCGTGATTGAAAGGCCCAATCGCAAATCAGAAATCACAAATCGCAAATGATTCACCCGATATTCTACATGCTCGATTCTCAAAGTGGAATCCCCGTGTTCACGGGCAGTGCTCTGGTTTCGGCGTAGCGCTGGCCTTCAGGCCAGCATTTGCCGACCCTTCGCTCCGCTCAGGGCAGGCTCTGAAGGTCGGCGCTACGTTCAAATCAGGACTGCACCTCCTCGCGGGCCCCGAATTCCCTCGGCCGTGGTAAGCTAATTGGCCATGTCTAATGTGCTTCCTGCTCTGCGCCGCGCGCTCGACATCCTTCCCTCGCCGGAGGCCGACCAGCCGGGCCTGATCATCCGCGACCCTTTCCATTACGCGGAAGCCGTGCTGTACGTGCCGACGACCTGGGTTTGGGCGCTGCGGTGCCTGGATGGCGAGCACACCGAACTGGACGTGCAGGAACTCCTCACGCGCGCCACGGGCGGGCTGGTGTTCAGTGATGAAGTTCGGGAGTTCGTCAGCGTTTTGCGACGGGAAGGCTTCCTCGAGACCGAAGAGTTCGAGCGCCGGCGCGAGCGGCGGCACAAGGAATTCCAGGAGCAGCGTGAACGCCCCCCATCGCATGCGGGTTCGGCATACCCCGCGAGTGCGGCGGAAATCCGCAGTATGTTCGCGGAATACTTCAGCTCGGTAGAAGTCGAAGCGGGCCGGGCGGACAACCTCGTGGGAGTGGCCGCGCCGCATGTCAGTCCGGACGGCGGGCGGAACTGCTACGCCGAGACCTACCGGCGGCTGGCCGCAATTCCCTCCCTTGCTGAACGGACGTTCATCGTGCTGGGCACCTCACACTGGGGAGCGGCGGATAAATTCGGCTTGACCCATAAGCCGTTCGTCACGCCGCTCGGGACGCTGCGCGTGGACGACGAGATCGTGAGCTGGCTCGAGCGGCACGGAGGCGGAGCAGTCAATACGGAAGACTATTGCTATGCCATCGAGCACTCGATTGAGTTTCAATGCGTCTTCCTTCAGTATGCGCTCGGACCGGAACTTAAGATTGTGCCGATTTTGTGCGGACCGCTTGGTGAAAGCCCACCGAGCGAGAGTGCTGACCTGAAGGTCAGCGCTACGCCTGGAGGAGGCGGCAGTGCTGACCCGGAGGTCAACGCTGCTTCGGCGCCGGGCGAGCGTGGGCTGGAGAGTTTCCTGGGCGCGTTGGCCGAGGTCGCCGAGAAATACAAGGATCGGCTCTTCTGGGTGCTGGGAATCGACTTGACGCACCTCGGCCGCCGATACGGCAGCCCCTTCTCCGCTCTGGCCAACCAAGGACGAATGGCGGAGGTTGCGGAGCAGGATCGGCGCCGCCTGGATTTGGTGTGCGCCGGCGACAGCCGGGGCTTCCTGGAACTGGTGACAACCGGCGGCGATGAGTTGAACTGGTGCGGTTATTCGACCCTCTATACCTTTCTGAGAGCGGTGGGCAAAGTGCGGGGTCGATTGCTTCGATATGAGCAGTGGAACATCGATCCACAGTCCGTGGTCAGCTTCGCCAGCTTGGAGTTTTTCGCGTCTTGATGGACTAGAGGGAATAGCAAGTACTTATATATTATAACGATGATTAATTATAAATATATCAGTTCGGCTAGGGAAAACGCCTGTGATGGCGCCCGCCGCGCCGGGGCGGCGACAACCCCGATCGGTCGCTAACGATTCCGCTGTAGGGGGACGGCTTGCCGTCCCCGCATTTCCGCTGGCCCGACGAGGGTAGGGCAAGCCCCATAAGCGTTCACTTAACGCCTCAACTGGTCAAGTGGTGGCAATTTGGGTCTCGTTCGCCACTAAATTCAGGCCCGGAGGGCCGACAGGGAGTAGCCCAC
>Ga0187852_1001563_pt1 | contig 21008 bp, 13 predicted proteins | sample June2016WEW_6_40_FD_134511 | JGI IMG/M metagenome (GOLD analysis project Ga0187852, IMG submission 134511) | Peatland microbial communities from SPRUCE experiment site at the Marcell Experimental Forest, Minnesota, USA - June2016WEW_6_40 | ecosystem: Environmental > Terrestrial > Soil > Wetlands...
CGACGCCAGCCTTTTCAGAGTGGCGTTGATAAATGTTTACAACGACTTAACAGGTCTTAGGTGGCTGCGTAAGTGCTCGAAAAGTCGTGGGTGACAGACGCTGGGTGGGCCTGGATCTTGGGCCGGGGACGGCAGTTTTCCAACGCGGTGGCGTCCAGTGCCCGAAGTCAACCCTGCCGAAATCCTCTAACTAAGTACCTTGAAATCTCGGTGAGCGCGGCAGGACTCGAACCTGCGACCCATGCCTTAAAAGGGTCGCCAACCCAATTACAAACAACAACTTGCACGTCCAGCTTACTCCATGCACGACACAACAAAATCAAGGAGATGCGAACAAGACATCGGTCTGGGTGCCTGGAGGGTGCCCGGAATCCGGCCTCTCGAGCAATGGAACTTCGGTTTATTGGATCCTTTGTAACGCGAACGAATCATTTCGCCGAACATCCAGCATCCGACTTTTTCAGAGTGGGTTGACGAGTGTTTAGAGAACGACTTAACAGGTCTTAGGTGGCTGCATAACTACAAAAGTCGTCAGCGACAGGCCTGTCTTGGGCCGAGATGTTGGGCGGGTGCTCAGTTTTCCAGCGACCGACCCTGATGAAGCCGACCTTTCGGTTATGCGTTCAAAGGGAAACTGATACAAAACAACTAGCACGTGCACGGATGAACACCTAAGCACCTGTAAGTTGCTGCAAGAAACACACTGTAGTCCCTCGTTTAGTCCCCAGTCCCTCAAAGTCGCGGCAACAACCCGCGGGAGGGCAGGGGTCTTGAATTAGGGTGGCCCACTCGCAACTTGTCTAGCCTTGATGGGATGTGAGTTGCGATTCCTTTGACACGGGGCGTCTATATACTATCATGTCGATTGCTATAGTAGAATTTACAAATGTCTCTCTCGCCAGCTCCCAAGCCATTTCTAAATTTTCCGAGCCCTCGCGCCGATGCCTTTGGCTTGCGCGCGACCGCCTCGTATTTGAAGACCCACCGTTTCCGCTGGCTGCCCGATCAAAGATGTCGCGTTTTAATGGGTGCCCTCTTCGTGACAGTCATTGAAGACAAGCGCAAGATGTTTTCCTCCTGAAAGGAAATAGTTTTCCCCCTAGCCTCAGTGCTGCTGAAGGCGGCTGAGGTTAAGTCCTTTAATCCGTGAAGCTTCCGATAGGTTCCTAAGTTGCAAGTCTAGTAGTGGAATAGAGATAGTTTTGGTGAGGTTCTTGAGATGCTCACGAATCAAAGTAACCGAGATCAGAAAATGCCCGAGCTCACCGTCGCAATCGTCGGAGGGGGATTCACAGGAACGACGCTAGCGGCTCAGCTATTGCGCGCCTCAGGCGGCAGCGTCTTCGTAGTGCTCATAGAGCGAGGTGCGCGCCTTGGCCGCGGCGTAGCGTACAGCACAGAATGCTCGGAGCATTTGTTGAATGTCCGGGCAAAGAATATGAGCGCCTATCCTGACGATCCGGAGCACTTTCTTGAGTGGGCCCGCCTTAACCATGCCCCCGGCGCTTCTCCTGACGATTATCTTCCGCGACCGTTGTACGGTCAGTACGTTGCATCCCTACTGCAGCAAGAGATCGAAAATCACCCCGGCCAGATCGAACATGTGCAGGACGATGCCGTCTCGATAGCCAGTATTGGCGATACCGCAGAGATCCGTCTCCGTAGCGGCCGTACCTTACTCGCCGACAAGGTGGTGATCGCACTCGGTAATTTTCCGCCAGGTGACCCCCCGCTTCCGGGAAAAATGCCGCACACTCCGCGTTATGTTTCGAATCCGTGGAAGGCTAGCGCGCTGGGCGATGTGTCCCATGACAAGAGTGTTCTGTTGGTCGGTTCGGGTCTCACCAGCGTGGATGTTGCGATCACCTTGCGTAGACGTGGATTCCCCGGGACCATTCACATCCTCTCGCGCCGCGGCTTATTGCCACAGGCTCACAAAGCAACGACTCCATGGCCGCCGTTCTGGACCGACAAATCTCCCAGAACTGTCCGCGGACTCTTGCGGTTGGTTCGCACACAAGTGAAGGCCGCGGAAAACGCGGGCAGCGGCTGGCGCGCCGTGATCGACTCCCTTCGTCCTTTCACGCAAGAAATCTGGCATGCGCTCTCGTTCACAGAACGACGCCGTTTCCTGCGCCACGTGCGCCCCTACTGGGATGTGCATCGTCATCGCATCGCCCCCGCGATCGGCGCTCGGCTAGCTTCGCAGATTCAGGATGACCAGATCGAAATCCATGCTGGCCGCATCAAGGCGTATGCCGAAGACGTCGACGGAGTCGATGTGACATTCCAGGACCGCCAGACCCGGGAACTGAAGCGCCTGCGCGTGGACCGCGTGATTAATTGCACTGGTCCCGAAAGTGATTGCCGCAAGGTGGATGATCCGTTGTTAACGAATCTCATGCGGCAGAAACTGGCCCGGCCGGACCCATTGTTCTTGGGCCTGCATGTTACCCCGGACGGCGCCTTGATTGACGCCCACGGCGCACCTTCAAATCTCCTTTATGCGATTGGTCCCGTTCGCAAGGGGAGCCTGTGGGAGACGATAGCGGTTCCGGAACTTCGAGTCCAGGTATCCGAGCTGTCAACGCTCCTCCTCCGCATGGGCGAAGAGGCGCAACCTAAACGTGAAGTTAATCTAGGACCTGAACGTCAGGTGCCGCTAGCTGCTTTCCCTCAGCAGCTAGCAGGAAGCATCTACTTCGAGCAGCTTTACCTGGGCTGCTTGGCTCACGCTTCTTACTTGCTGGGTTCAGAAGGAGAAGCGGTCGTAGTCGATCCTCAGCGGGATGTGGATATTTACTTGAAAGCCGCTGAGCAGCGCGGCCTGAGAATCCGCCACATCTTTGAGACTCACCTGCACGCGGATTTCGTTTCCGGGCACCAGGAACTGGCCGCGCGCACCGGCGCCAAAATATACATTGGTCCCAATGGACATGCCACGGTTCCTCACATGGAGGTGCACGAAGGTTTCGAGTTGCGCGTGGGAAAGATGCGAATCAAAGTTCTGGAGACGCCGGGGCACACCCCGGAGAGCATCTGCCTTGTGGTTACGGATGAAGAAAAATCTTCCAATCCCTGGGCAGTTCTAACCGGTGACACCCTGTTTCTTGGAGATGTGGGGCGTCCCGACTTGTCGAAGACGCATACTCCCACGGTGCTGGCCGGGATGCTTTACGACAGCCTGCATGACAAACTGCTGAGGCTTGCCGACGATGTCATCGTTTATCCCGCGCACGGTGCCGGCTCGCTCTGCGGCCGCAACATGCGCGCGGAGCGTTCTTCTACGATTGGCACTGAGCGGCTTACCAACTACGCTCTGCAGATTAAGAGTAAAGAAGAGTTCATTCGGCAGTTGACCACCAACTTACCGCCACGCCCGGAATACTTCCCGCAGGATGCCCAGATCAATCGCGCTGGCGCGCCGGCGTTGTCGGAATTGCCCAAACTGACGCTGATTTCTGCACAAGAGCTGCAGTTGCTGCTGGCCGAGGGAGTGGTAGCGCTGGATATACGTTCGGGCGACCAGTTTGCCGCCGCACATGTACCTGGATCGATCAGCATTCCACTCGCGGGAGAATTTGCCTCATGGGCAGGAATCCTGCTGGGGTTATTCTGCCGGCCCGTGCTGATTGCGCCGTCGCCCGAGCAATTATCCGAAGCTCGAACACGGCTGTCCCGCGTGGGCATTGACGATGTTCGCGGGTATTTACAGGATGGGATCGAAGGATGGACCAAGGCCGGGTTGGCGCTGACCGAACTGCCGCAGATTACGGCGCAAACCTTGCACGACAACTTGCAAGCATATCCCCAGGTGCTGGATGTGCGCCGCCAGCCGGAGTGGCAAGCTGGACATATTGAAACAGCAACTTCGTGGCCTCTCGATAACTTCAAGACCTCTTTACCGAGAATCGACCGCAACGCGCCGATTGCCGTCCTTTGCAAGGGTGGTTATCGCAGCCTGATCGCCTGCAGTCTGCTGCGGCGAGCCGGATTCCATAAGGTGACAAATGTGATGGGCGGTTTCGCCGCATGGAAAACGGCTCGGCTGCCGTTCGTCAGCGAGTCGGCCATCGCGGTATAGAGGAGCCGTCCCTCGTGTCGCCGATCCTTTCCCGCTAGGCAGTCTTGAGCGCACGTCCGGGCCGAGAGTTGCTTCGCTGGAACATGCCGGCTAGATGTTCTGCCAGAGTGGCGGCTTGGGTGCGAATCTCAGGGACGGCAGTGGTTTCCCAAAAGCAGCCTTTGCGCACTGGTCCGATCGCGTACAGTCGATGCGAAGGCATGCCCTTGTAATCAATCAGCGCTCCGTGCTCGTTGACATCTACGCCAAGGAAAAGACGGTCGGGACGGGCGAATCCCTGCACTACCAGGCTGGTAATAAACGATTCATCGATGCGTCGGCAATCTGTTTCGGAACCGGAGCAATTGATTACACGATCCACCCGCACCGTCTTCACGGTTCGACTTTCCCGGTCCCGGTAACGGACTTCAGCCCTGTGATCGCTCTCGGAATATTGGGTAACCGTTCCCGTATGCAAACGCACTAAGCCGTCGCTCCGCATGTCGTCAAGCAAGTCAGCAATTTCGGGTGCGACGCGGTGACGGTGCACATCCCAATAGGCTCGGACGTGGCGCACGAATCGGCGCTGTTCTTCAATCGGTAAAGAGCGCCACATTTCCTGCGTCACCGGCCGGAGGCTATCAATCACCGCTCGCCAGTTGATGCCCTGGGCGGCAGCGGCTCGTACCTGGCTGCGAATCACCCGCAGCAAACCGCGCACGGTTCGAGGAGATGTTTCATCCCAAAATATCGGCCACGGTTCATCCGGACGTTGTTGGCGACGTGGGCGAGGAAACAGTCCCTTGTGCGAAAGCACGTGAATCACTCCACGGAAGCCTTTCGATTTGAGTGCCATGATGAGGTCGACGCTGGTGAGCCCCGAACCCAGCAGCAAAACGCTGCCGGTTGTGGGCAGCTCTTCCAGCACATTCTTGGCCCAGGCAAACTGAAAATACAACGAGGCGGAAGTTGTGAGCCCGGGCAGTTTAGGATTGGCGGGCGGAAAATTTCCTGTCGCCAGCACTACGACGCTTGCCAGCAGTTCGGTGCCTAGGTTAGTTTGGACTGCGAGTCTGCCTTTCCGGCGGTGGAGCGAACGTGCTTCGTCCCGAATCCACTGAAAACGCTCCTTACCAAACTCGTCCAGAGTCGCTTCCAGCAAGCTGCCCACGTAAGCGCCGTAGACGGAGCGGGGTGGGAAACTACGCGCCTGCAACGAAGCATCGTAGTGGGTTCTTGCCCAGCGTAGAAAATCATCGGGTGCGTCGGGCCATGCGCTCATCTCCCCGGCGGGCACGTTGAGGAGATGAAATTGATGCGGGCTGCCGTAAGCGAGGCCTCGTCCGGGCGAGCTCCCCCGGTCGACCACGCCGATGGACAAGCCGGTGTTTCGCAGCAGATGCACAGCGAGCATCGTCCCGCTGAACCCGCCACCAATGATCAAAATGTCGACTTGCGGGTCACTCACGGGCAAACACTCCGTTAAAGCCTAGTAGCATAATAGACATTGTTCTCCCGTGTCAGCAAGCCGGTCGCCGAGTCGCTGGCCGAGGAGCCTTGTTGCAATGGGATGGAGTTAGCAGCCCTTGCCCGGCCCCCAAGTCGCATTCCCCGTCTGGAGAGCCCATTCGCTTTCAACGCCGTACGGAACGGTTCGCGTTGGCGTCGGCAAATGACACCCCCATTCTGTGCGATCTTGGGAAATCACAAGACCACCACAGTCGGCGTTTGGGGCGAGTGTTCCTGGGAGGTTACCGACCTTTTTAGCAATGCCGTGCCTTTGCCTCAGAACCGTGGGATAATCATCCCATCATGGAAACCTCAACTTTCGATCTCTTGTACCTGGAGAGGGATCCATCTACCGAGCAGCCCTCTGCCTGTGTGTCCGTGAAACCAAACTCTCGCCACGATTACGGGGGCGTGGTGGGTGAGAACCTGATCACATCCCCATGTTTGAGTTTCATCGAACTAGATGCTGAAATAAGAAGGCTTCACGCGGAGCTCGACGAAATCCGCTCCCGCGCGAAGAAAAAGTTCTATCGAGCGCAAGCTTCCACAGCGGGCGCGTGACCGTGCACTTTCAAACCGCCAACCGGCGTGAGCGATCGAGGTCGACCTTTCCGTTTTGCCTGGATTTCCCACCACGACGATATGTTAACTTGACATTAGCCCTCCGGAAGCGTTACATCTCATCGGGATTTGCGTGGGAAACAGAGTCTGGATCTGTTCGACCTTAGTCCTGTTTGGAATTGCGCCTGAGAGTCAGATCAAAGCGCGGAACGTGGTGATGCAAGTCACAGACAATCCCGTCGGCAGCGTCTACCGTTCGCCAGTTATGGACGTTGCTTCTGCGCAGCCGCGCTTCACAATTCTCTGTGTATTGCACTCGATAATCATCCCCCCTGTTTTTACTGAGGAGCTAATCCATGCCTGAGAAAGCCGAAGTCCGCCATACGCTGAGCGAGCAGCAGGCGCGCCAGCTTGCGAATGTCACCAAAACCGTCCCCATGATGGAGGCGATCACGCCGCGCTGGCTGGTCACCTTCCTGTCGTGGGTGCCCGTTGAAGCCGGCACCTATCGCGTCAACAAAGTGAAGGTTACCCGCCCGGGTACGCGGACGATTGAGTGCAGCCCCGACGAAGAAATCGACCTGCCTGAGATTTATGTCGACTACGAAGAGAAGCCGCGCGAATACACGCTCAACGCAGTGACCACGGTTCTCGATGTGCAGACCCGCATCTCGGATTTATACCGCAGCCCGCACGACCAGATCCGGGAGCAACTGCGGCTCATGATTGAGAAGGTCAAAGAGCGCCAGGAGAGCGAGCTGATCAACAATGCCGAATACGGCTTGCTGAATAACGTTGCGGCCGAGTTCAAAGTGAAGTCGAAAAAGGGAGCACCCACCCCCGATGACCTCGACGAACTGATTGCGAGGGTGTGGAAAGAACCGTGCTTCTTCCTGGCACATCCGCGGGCGATCGCCGCGTTCGGACGCGAATGCACCCGCCGCGGCGTTCCGCCACCGACGGTGAATCTGTTTGGATCGCAGTTTTTGACCTGGCGCGGCATTCCCCTGGTGCCCTCCGACAAGCTGGCAATCAAGAATGAGAAGACGAGCATCCTCTTGTTGCGCACCGGCGAGAAGAAGCAGGGAGTCATCGGCCTGTTCCAACCTGGGCTGCCAGGCGAGGTTTCGCCCAGCTTGTCCGTTCGGTTCATGGGCATTAATCACAAGGCGATCGCCTCGTATCTGATCTCGCTCTACTGCTCGATCGCAGTCCTGACGGAAGATGCCATCGGGGTACTGGAGAACGTGAATGTCGACCAATACCACGAGTACAAGTGATCGCTTCGAGGCCGACTCGCTGACATCTCCCGCGCAGGAAGGCGCGCCGAAAGTCGAGAGGGCGTTGCCCTTCGTGGCAACGCTCCCCGATCCGGCGGTCATCGCGCGGCTTGCGAATGAGTTTTTCGCAGCCCTGCCGGGTGCGACGGAACCACTGGGTGCGAGCGCGCCGGCAGCCTCGCCGAATGAGGTGCACCTGGGCGCGGGTTCGGGATCCATTTCGCGAACTTCCGTCCCGGATTATCCGCGTCAGATGTTCTCTTTTCCAGGCGTGCCAAATTCGGGCTCTGTTCCAGGGCTTCCGGACACGCCCTCGACGCTGCCCGTAGGCACGCTGAATGAGGCCGATTTCCGTGCGATTGCCGCTTCACTGGCCGACGTAGTCGCACTCGTGCCTCAAGCTCCAACTCCCGTTTTCCCATCCGCGATACCCAGCCCCTCGTCATCTTCTCTTGAAGGAGAGAGGGCCGGGCCCTGGGCCGCTGACCCGCAGTTTCCACCTGCCGTAGAGATGTTTTCTTTTCCCGGAGTTCCGTCAACTCCCTCGTCAGCGCCTACCGCTCCGCCGAGCGGGTCGGATCTGGCAACAACTCCGGCTTCACCGTCGGCCGCAACATCTGTCCCGAGCGCCTCGATCCCGGCGACAGCGTACGGAACGCCGGGCAGTTCCGGCTACGAAGGCAGAACGGATCCCTGGGCGGCAGCCCCCAATTTTCCGAATGAAGCTTTTTCCTTCCCACGTGTTCCGGGTGCGTCGGCCCCAGGTGTTCCGGAACGAAGTTTCCCCGAAACGGCTGTGTCGCAGCCAAGCATATCCGCGAGATCGGGCTCTCTGGGCGTCCCGCTTTCGGCGAGCGTTCCCGGCTCGATTCCGGGGATGCCCACTTCTGTTCAATCCCCTGAGATGCCGGAAAACACCTCTGATGGGGGGGATGCGTCACGGGCGGTGTACGGAAACGCTGGGCCAATATTTCCATCTGTCACTGAGATGTTTTCTTTTCCAGGCGTGCCCGGCGTGCAGTCTCCTCCCGGCGTTCCCGTTCTGCCTTCGTCAGTGCCAACGCGGCCTCCAACTGAAGCCGATGTTCGCGCGCTGTCTGCTGCGGTCCCAGGTGCATCCGCAACCACGACGCCTCTTGGCGTTTCCCAGCCCGCGGTCCCCAGTGTTGCCGGCCATCCTTCTTATGAGGAAGAAACAGCGAAACAGTCTGCCTCTCTGCCAAAAGGCGTCGAATCTTTCGAGTTCCGTCCCGATCTGGCCCCCGGGGAGCTTGGCATCGCCAAGCGTCCGCTGGACCCGCGGTTGATTCGCCAGGATTTTCCAATCTTGCAAGAGCGGGTCCACGGGCGGCAGTTAATCTGGCTCGATAACGCCGCTACCACCCAGAAGCCGAACGCAGTAATCGACCGTCTGTCGTACTTTTACCAGCACGAAAACTCCAACATCCACCGCGCCGCCCACACTCTGGCTGCCCGCGCTACCGACGCCTATGAGAGCGCTCGCGAAAAGACGCGCCGCTTCCTGAATGCTTCCTCAACCCGCGAGATCATCTTCGTCCGCGGTACCACCGAAGGCATCAATCTCATCGCCCAGGCGTGGGGACGCCGCAACGTCCAGAAGGACGACGAAGTTGTCATCACCTGGCTTGAGCACCACGCCAACATCGTGCCTTGGCAGCAACTGTGTGCCGAAAAAGGCGCGCGCTTGCGAGTCGCGCCGGTGAACGATCGCGGCGAAGTGATCCTCGAAGAATACGAGAAACTGCTGGGCCCCCGCACCCGGATCGTTTCGTTCAGCCAAGTGTCGAACGCTCTCGGAACGATTACCCCTGCGCGCGAGATGGTGGAGATGGCCCACCGTCACGGCGCGCGCGTGTTGGTCGATGGCGCGCAGGCTGTCTCTCACATGCGCGTGGACCTACAGGCCCTCGACTGCGACTTCTACGTGTTCTCCGGACACAAGATCTTCGCTCCGACCGGGATCGGCGCGGTCTACGGAAAGCTGGACGTGCTCGAACACATGCCGCCTTGGCAGGGCGGCGGCAACATGATCGTCGATGTCACCTTCGAGAAGACTACTTACCAGACAGCACCGGGACGCTTTGAGGCCGGTACGGGAAACATTGCCGATGCCGTCGGACTGGGCGCGGCCCTCGATTATGTAGATCAAGTCGGGATGGAAAGCATTTCGGCCTACGAGCATGAATTGTTGATTTATGCGACCGAAGGACTTCTAACTGTCCCTGGTCTGCGGCTGATCGGAACCGCGCGAGAGAAGGCAGGCGTGCTGTCGTTTGTGCTCGATGACGTTCGCACTGAGGACGTTGGCTCTGCCCTGAACCAGGAAGGCATCGCGGTGCGTTCCGGGCACCACTGTGCTCAACCAATCCTGCGCCGCATGGGCGTCGAGAGCACCGTCCGCCCATCATTGGCGCTCTACAACACGCGCGAAGAGATCGACGCACTAGTCGCCGCACTGCAGCGGCTGCAGGCAGGTCGGGGACATCGCAAGTCCTAATCTGCGCTTCGAAGCCGAATCAGGTTTCCGCTCACTCTCCCACCATCTTGTGATGGAACATGCGTCAGCCGGATGGCGCTCACGCCGGCTGGGCAAAGCGCCGGCGGCAATGAGGCATTGCTGTTGGCAAGCGGGAAGCTTCTGTTGCAATCGACACGGCGAAAGCTGAGGGGGAATAGAAGACACTCACGTCACCTTGGCAAGCGAGTAGCTTGTGCTGCGCCCACCTTCCGGATTTCGCACTAGGAGACCCCGTTCAACAAGCGCGGCGATGTCACGCAATGCCGTGTCGTGCGAACATTTCGCTAGCTTCCCATATTTCATTGTAGTGAACTTCCCCTCGAAGCCATCGAGCAAGCGATTAACAACAAGACGCTGCCGTTGATTCAGCAGAGAGTCCCCAAAGGTCTCCCAAAACCGCGCTTTCGAGAGCACGGCGCCGAGGGTAGCCTCTGCTCCGTCGATGGCACGTCCCAGACATTGCAAGAACCAATCCATCCACGACGTTATGTCCATCGTCGCCTTTTGCGTCCGCTCCAGAATGTCGTAGTAGTCCTCACGCTCCTGCCGGATCTGGGCCGACATGCTATAGAACCGCTGAGAACTGTGTTCAGATCGCGCGAGCGCCAGATCGGCGATAGCTCGCGCGATACGACCGTTGCCGTCCTCGAAGGGATGGATGGTGACGAACCATAGGTGCGCGAGTCCGGCCTTCACTACCCAATCGCCCTCGGTGTTTCCGTTGAACCAATCGAGGAAAGTCTCCATCTCGGGGTCCAGTCGTTTCGCGGCTGGAGCCTCGAAGTGAACACGTTCATTGCCCATCGGCCCAGACACCACCTGCATTGGATCTCCGTTGTCGTCTCTCCAGGCCCCAACCCTAATCCGCTTCATGCCACTGCGCCCGGTAGGAAACAGGGAAGCATGCCACGCGAACAACCGTTCTGAAGTTAGCGGCTGATCATAGTGACGCGTGGCGTCCAACATCATTTCAACAACTCCCTCCACGTTCCGATCTACGGCTTTAAGGCCCCCTATGTCCATGCCGAGACGACGCGCGATCGAGGAACGGACCTGCTCTGCATCCAGCTTTTCCCCCTCGATTTCGCTGCTCTTGAGCACGTCCTCGGTGAGGGTGCGTAGCACAGCCTCCTGTCGTAGCTTAAAACCTAAGGCCTCCATCCGTCCTAGCAAGCGGCCTTGCTGGTGCCGGACGCTTGCCAGCCGCCCTGATAAGCTTTCACGATTCCAGCGGAACTGGGGCCAGTCCCCTTGAGAATGGATATAGCCAGCCATTTCGGCCATTCTACGCTTCTCTTGCGTAGATTATAGCGGTTGTTGGACGCAGTGGCAAAATATTCAACGCTTATTGTGCGTCGAATGTTAGCACATTCGACGCTTGGCGCTGAGTCAGGAGAGTCAGTTGACATCGAACCTCTAGGGTGTGCTGATCAATCGGCAGTAGGTCCGAAAATTGAGCCAAGTGTGCTGCAGTAGCAGTAAGCCCACCTTTTCATAGGTTTCGAAGAACGCTATAGCGAGGCAGAATGCTCCGACGAAATACAAGTATGTTAATTGACATAATTGACAAAACTCGATAGCTTCGTACAAGTCTCAAGGGGCGTGATGGTTTTACTTGGGCAATCGATTGCCGTTCCCAGAAAGGTGCACGGAATGAGGTTCTTCCATTGCCGTCTTCTGCTTTGCCTGGTTGGTCTGATTGTTGCCGTTCCTTCCTTTGCTACGGACGGTTATTTCTCAACCGGTTGCGGTATGAAGCAACTGGGGCAGGGGGGTGCGGGAGTTGCATTCCCGCAGGACAGCCTGGCCGGTGCGGCCAATCCAGCAGGGATGGTTTTTGTCGGAGACCGCTTCGATTTTGGGTTGACCTACTTCCGGCCGATTCGAAGCAGTTCCATCACTGGCAGTTTGGCGCCCGTCAATGGATCGTACGACGCCAGTCGGCACAAGAATTTCTTCATCCCCGAACTGGGCTTCAATCATCTCGTCAAACCCCGCCTTTCGCTGGGCGTCTCCATTTGCGGCAACGGGGGAATGAACACCTCATACACCACTCCGATTCCGTTGCTCGGCAGCACGCGGGCAGGCGTTGATCTCGAACAGTTGTTCGTGTCGCCGACGGCAGCTTTCAAGCTGAGCGAGCATCAGGCTGTCGGCGTCTCATTGAATATTGGCTGGCAGAGGTTCTCGGGCGAAGGCTTGCAGAATTTCACCCAGCCCGGTTTCTCGATTGATCCCGCCAACCTTACGAATCGGGGCTACGACGCATCCTACGGCATCGGGGTCCGGGTTGGATGGTTTGGTGAGTTCGGGAAGTATCTCAATCTGGGGGCGACGTTCCAAAGCCGCACCTATATGCAGAAGTTCAGCAAGTATCGCGGCCTGTTTGCCGAGCAGGGCGGGTTCGACATCCCGGCAACCGTCGCGGGGGGCGCAGCTTTCAAATTAACGGAGAAAGTGACTGTGCCATTCGATGTCGAGCGGATCTTCTACGGTCAAGTCAAATCAATCGCCAATCTTGACTCAAACCAGGCTCAACTCGGCGCTGACAATGGTCCCGGGTTCGGGTGGCAGGATATTACTGTCGAAAAAGCAGGCATCGACTACAAGGTCAGTCCTTCGCTCACGCTGCGGGGCGGCTACAATCATTCCGGGTTGCCATTTAACAGCTCGCAGACTTTCTTCAACCTTCTCGCTCCCGCGGTCGTGCAGAATCACCTGACAGCAGGCGCGACTTTCGCGCTGCGAAATGGAAAAGAAGTCAATGTTGCCTACCAGCATGCATTTGAGCGGACGCTGAATGGCGTCAACTCGATCGCACCGGCGTTTGGCGGCGGAGAAGCCAACCTGAAGATGTATCAAGACTCGCTAGGTGTTAGCGTTGGCTGGGGTCGATAAATCGTATTGGATCGCGACTGCATGGCAGCGACAGCAATTCTCGTCTCCGGTCCGTGGCCGTGGTATGTCGCCGGTCCGGCCATCGGCTTTTTCGTTCCGGCATTGCTGATCGTTGGGAATGCCGTGTTCGGGGTTTCCAGCAGTTTGCGCCACATGTGCGCTGCCATTGTCCCCGGCAAGACCGAGTACTTCCGTTACGATTGGAAGGAAGGGGCGTGGAACCTGCTGTTCGTTCTTGGAATCTTCCTCGGAGGGTTTCTCGCCTCGCACTACGCCGGACCACAGAACGTCGCAATCTCCGAAGCCACGCGACTGGACCTGGCCAAGCTGGGCATCCATGATTTTTCCGGATTAGCGCCGCGTGAGATATTTCAATGGCCCGCGTTGCTCTCCTTCCGCGAATTTGTCGTCATTGTTGGCGGTGGTTTCCTGGTCGGATTCGGAACAGCCTACGCCGGAGGCTGCACATCCGGCCACGCCATTTCCGGATTGGCGGACTTGCAGTTGCCTTCCCTGATCGCGGTGATCGGGTTCTTCGCCGGTGGATTGATTGCGACCCATTTTCTCTTGCCCCTGCTGCTTTGAACTCCCATGACCAGCATCCTCAACAACCCGCCCCGTCCTGCGGCCCGAACCACTTGGGCTCTTTTCATCTATTTTCTACTGGGCGTGGCTTTCGGCGTCGTGCTTACGAGATCTCAAGTCCTTTCCTGGTTCCGCATCCAGGAAATGTTTCGCTTCCAATCTCCTCGGATGTACGAAATCATCATCTCGGCGATCGTAGTCGCGGGCGCTTCTTTGGCACTAATAAAAGCTCTGGGCGTCAGGACAATCTACGGTGACCCCATCTATGTCCCACCGAAAACTCTCGGTCACGGCGTTCGCTATGCGATTGGCGGGACGATCTTTGGACTAGGTTGGGCGCTCACTGGAGCTTGCCCGGGCCCGCTTTTCGCCTTGGTCGGCAGTGGTGTCACCGTCATGGCAGCAGCCATCCTGAGTGCGTTGGCCGGCACCTGGCTTTACGGAGTCCTTCGCTCCAGACTGCCGCACTAGTTATGGACGATCATTTCTGCGAAACGCCTGATCCAAGTCCTCCTTCAGATCCTCACCGCTTCGACGCCGATATTCCGCCGCACAATTCGATGGCGGTAACCGGGCCGTGCGGGACTCGAACCTGAAATCATAAGCGACGGCCAGACTCGTTACAACCGGCTCCGAAACTGCTTTGCCGCATCGCGACGGGTTCTTCGACATCATGGGTTCTCGTCCCAAAGATGCGTGATCCGACGCACGCTGCTGTGTGACGCTGATCACTTGACTAATCTCTACTAAGTCCGTCAACATGCTTGTGTTCTTAACACCTCGCTTTTGAACGTCCCCCACCGAACTCCCGTCGCAGGAGAACCTATGCCGAACTCTGATGTACTGGAGCAGCCTATCGCCGCCCCAAACCGCAAGATTCATACCATCACCATTCTTGGAGGACAGGGAAAGAACGGACTGCCTGAACCTCTGCGTCAGGTCGACCTCAAGATGGGCGACATCCTAAGCGTCGTTGGACCCACAGGATGTGGAAAAACCACACTCATCAACGACATCGAGTTGTACGCCAATGGCAACACGCCTACCGACCGCACTGTCTTAATCAATGGTGAGCGGATTCCAGAGGACTATTTGTCGGATCCATCCTCCAATCCCATCGCATTGATCTCCCAGCACACCAATTTTCTCTCCGATCTCCCGGTGAATGTGTTTCTGGAAACGCACGCCCGCATCCGGGGCGTGGCAGAGCCGGCCTGTGCCGTAGAAGAGACGGTGAACTTCGCCAACCAGCTTACCGGCGAGCCCATCATTCTGGAGAACGCCATGACCGAACTCTCTGGCGGCCAGACCCGGTCTCTCCTGATTGCCGATGCCATCGTCATCGGCAACTCTCCCATCATTCTGCTCGATGAAATTGAGAACGCCGGTATCCACCGCACGCGCGCACTGGAAATGCTGAAGGGCTACGAAAAGATTTTTATTTTCGTTACCCACGACCCCCGCATTGCGCTGCTGTCGGATTACCGGATCGTCATGCGTGACGGCGCCATGCAGAAGTTGATCGTCACCAAGGACGAGGAAAAGGGAGTGGCCCAGGAGATCCGCAAGCTCGACGATCTGCTCCTCGGCCTGCGCCAGCGCATTCGCATCGGTGAGGAACTGGACCGCAGCCAACTCCACGAACAGCTTCGCCAACTGGGATACATCGCCTGAGGGGAGAGAACATCCATGAAACTCGTTATCTGTGCTGGACCGCCCACATGTGGCAAGACTACGGTCTTGCGGCAAGTCACGAAACGCCTTTTGGCCAACAGACTCAGAGTCAGCTTCCTGAAAATTGACGTGCAGTACGCCGATGAAGACGAAATCTTCGCAAGAGAGTTCTCCATTCCCACCCGCAAGGTTTATTCCGGAGAGCTCTGTCCTGACCACTGCACGGTCATGGTGCTGGGCGATGCGCTGCAGTGGGCCGAGCGATCTGGTGCCGACCTTCTTCTAGTCGAAACGGCTGGATTGTGTCTGCGATGTTCCCCCTACGTCGAGGGACTTCTCGGCATTGTGGTGCTGGAGGCAACTAGCGGCATGAATCTTCCCCGCAAGATTGGCCCCATGCTTTCGCTGGCCGACGTAACTGTGGTGACCAAGATCGATCTCGTCTCCCAGGCGGAGCGCGAAGTCTTTCGCGCCCGCATTCAGGAAGCCGCTCCGAGTAGCGCAATCGTCGAATCCAACGCGCTCTACGGTATCGGGATTGAGCCCCTCGTGCGCCGCATCCAGCGCGCCGCGGAAGTCGAGCCTCCTCTCTTCCTGCGCGGCAACCCGCCGATCGGCACTTGCACCATTTGTGTCGGTAAGAAGGAGATCGGCTGGCAGTCGCACTTCGGCGTGGTGCGCGCCCTCGAAAATCAGAATTTCTATCGCGGAGAGTGATCTATGGCAGACCGCATTTATTTCGATCACTCCGCGACGGCTCCACTTGATCCTCGCGTCGCGTTTGCCATGAATATGGCGAACCTTGAAACGCCTGGCAATCCCTCTAGCCTGCACTCGGAGGGACGCCAGGCCCGCGAACTGGTGGATCGTGCACGCGGCCAGGTTGCAGCACTGCTCGGTGCAGCTCCATCGGAGGTCGTTTTCACCGCCAGCGGCACTGAGGCCGACAACCTCGCTTTGCGAGGAGCGTTGCGCGTGGGCGAGAGCGATGCGCCGAAGCACATGATCACCAGTCCCATCGAGCATCCGGCGATCCTCGAAACTTGCTGGTTTCTTGAACAGAACGGCGTTCAGGTCACATACCTTCCGGTAGATGAGCAGGGACTGGTAGATCCCGACGACCTGGCCAATGCCTTTCGTCCCAACACCCGCCTGGTGTCAGTGATGTCGGCGAACAACGTAGTCGGCACGTTGCAACCAATTGCGGAACTGGCGCGGATCACCAAAGAGCACGGAGCCTTGTTCCACACCGATGCGGTGCAGTCGGCTGGCAAGGTTCCCCTCGATGTGAACCGGGTGCCGGTGGACATGGTGTCTCTATCAGCGCACAAGTTGCACGGCCCGAAGGGAATCGGCGCCCTATATGTTCGCGGCGGAGTTCGCCTGCAACCGCTAGTCTTCGGCGGAGGGCAGGAGCATGGACTGCGCTCTGCGACTGAGAATGTCACCGGCATCGTGGGCTTCGGTACGGCTTCTCAACTGGCTGTGGCCGAGATGTCAGACGAGGCTGTGCAGCTCGTGCGGTTGCGAGAACGCATTCTGAACGGCTTGCGCGAGGTTCTACCCCAAACTTATCTGCTCGGTCATCCCTTCAATCGCCTGCCAGGACATCTTTGCCTCGGTTTCGCTGGACAGGAAGGGGAATCGATCCGACTGCTGCTGAGCTTGGACGAGGCTGGCATTGCTGTTTCCTCGGGCAGCGCCTGCAGCGCACACAAAGCCTCCGAGCCCTCGTACGTGCTGCTTGCGATGGGCTTCGACGCGATCCGTGCGCGGGGCACACTGCGCGTTACTTTGGGGCGCTTCAACACGGAGATGGAAGTCGATCGTTTCCTTCAAGTTCTGCCCCAAGCCGTGGATTCACTCAGACCGGTTGCTAGTTACGCCGGCTTTACCCGTTAGCGAAGGAGATTTGCAATGGCTGAGACGACACAAGTGCAACTGCCGGGCTTGGACTGCGGACTCTGCGGATTCAAGCATTGTGAGGAACTGGAGCGGGAGTTGGTTCTGCGCCCGGAACTTCTGAAGCGATGTATCCAAATCTCGGATGACCGCGTCAGCTCTTCATCAGCAACCGCCGCTCCGGGAATGGCTCTTGCCCCCCCGACCACAACTTCGGCCTCCAACGCCCGCCCGCGTCCCGGCAAACTCGCACCATTCATTGACACATTGGGCCGCGATTTTGATTTCTATCTGGAACATTTTCCCGAGGACCCTGGCCCGAGAGAGATCATTATTCCCCATAACCCGATGATCACCCGTGAGCTCCCCGTCAAGAAGGGCGACGTTCTCATCGGCCGTCCGCTCGGCATGTCGTGCGGTTGTCCTATCACGCATTGCGGTGTGGCTATGGAAGTGGATCAACGGACCGGCGTAATCGTCTGGTGCGTTACCGGCCCGTTGGCGCCGCGGGCGCAGGGCTTCAAGGATCTGGGCTACTACATCGCGGAAGGCTACGAAGGATTGATCACCGAAACAAAGTCCGAGATCAAAATTGGTTGCCGGTACTTCTTCCAGCCTCGCATGTGCATGTTGCAGTGGAGGCACTCTGGACTTGTGAACTTCATGAACCGCACACCGGCTGGAATCCAGGTACGGGTCGAAGGCCTCTGGATCGGCTAGCTAGACACTGGCGCCGCAGCGGGACGAAGCGGTTCAGGGTGATGGTGGCCTCGACAGGCCAGGCCCCTCCATTCAAAGAACAAAGAACGAAGATGGCGCTCTGCCAGACCGAGAGCGGAGATCTTTAAGCGATAAGCTCCGGATGCCTCGGCAAGTGGGGAAAAATACTTGCACTATAAGTATGTCCATCGATATACTAGACAACATTTCCCCGGGGGCGGAAGAAAAACATGGCGCGCCATCGCATTCAGTCCGTAGTTGCTCTGTTCGCACTGCTTTCAATCGGAAACATCACTCACGCTCAAACCTTTCGCGGCGGGATCCGCGGGACGGTTTTCGACAAGACCGGCGCCGTCGTCGCCGGGGTCGGGGTAAGAGCGCAGAGCGATTCGACCGGATTGGTCTATTCCACAACTTCGACCTCTGCCGGTGACTTCTCCCTGCCCGATCTCCCCATCGGCGCCTATTCCGTGTCCACGCATAAAGACGGCTTCCGCGACGCTGTCGCGCCTCACATTCCCATCGAGGCCGGAGTAGTGCGCAGCCTGCCCGTGCACCTGGAAATCGCTACCTCCCAGGGCAGCGTGGACGTGAGTTCCAACGCCTTAGCCGTGGAGACATCGACAGTGACGCAGACGAATGTGCTGGATGACTCGACCGTCGAGGCTATTCCTCTCAACGGCCGTGACTTCACCCAGTTGCTATCTTTCAGTCCCGGATACGCGGGTTATACCGTCGGCTTCCTCGGCGCTATCAACGGGACACAGGGGGACCAGATCAACTGGCAAATCGAGGGCGCCGACAACAACGATCTTTGGAACAACACTTCCGCCGTCAATCAGGGCGGAGTGTATGGCATACCCGGGGTGCTGCTCCCGCTGGATTCAGTGCAGGAATTCTCGCTCGTCACTCAGGGCAGTGCGGAGGCGGGACGAAATCCGGGAGGCGTTGCCAACATCTTGCTGAAGTCGGGCACGAATCAGATTCACGGTACTGCCTACTACTTCAATCGCAACGAAGCTCTGGCTGTCGTATCTCCTTTTGCTGCCAGCGGGTCAGAAAAGCAAGAGATTCGCAACCAGCAGTACGGCCTCAGTCTCGGAGGCCCGATCCGCAAGAACTCGACATTCTACTATGCCTCCTTTGAACGCCAGAGCTTCCTCATCGGATTGCCTGAGCATGTGACCGAGCCCTCTCTCGCCTACCAGGCTGCTGCGGAAGACGTGCTCAACAATCCCGGCGGCAAGTATGGCAACTATTCCCCCATCGCGGTAAATCCTGTCTCGCTCACGCTGTTACAGAACCTGTGGCCAGCAAACGCTCTTACCGGCCCCGCGATCCTGGATAATTATTTCAACCCCGGCCACGAGAATGGTGACAGCAACAACGGGATCATCAAGTTTGACCATTCCTTCACTGCGAGCCATCACCTGTCGCTGAGTGCGTTCGTGGGAGATGGAACGCAGACGGCTCCCACGAGTTCCTACCTGACGCCCTATTTCGAGCGGGCGCCGATGCATGCCGAGAACTGGGCGCTGGTGGACAACGTCATCTTTTCTCCGCGGCTGACCAGCCAGTTCACCTTCGGCTTGAACTACTTTCACCAAACCTTTGCGGACGCGAACCACAGCTACAATCCTGTCGCGCTGGGCTTCAACACGGGTGTGACCAACCCGGCGCTCTCTGGGGCTCCAAACATCACCATCGGAAGTTTCGACCCGATTGGTCCGACGCCCAGCTCCGGACGCGAAGACATTACCGGCCATATCACCGAGGCAGTGTCATACATTGTGGGAAAGCACCAATTGCGCTTCGGCGGCGAGATACGACGCGGGCAGGTTTATGACAACCAACACACCGGACAACGCGGTGCATTCAGTTATCAGCAGCTGACTTCCGATCCTTGGGCGAATTCGCCGCTGATCACGGATGGGAATGTTGGGGCGCTCGCCGACTTCCTGGAAGGTGAGGTTTACACCGCGAGCATCGTGCAGGGGAATCCTGCACGCAAGGTCTTCCAGAACAGCTTTTCACTGTTTACCCAAGACAACTGGCAGGTCGCTCCGCGGCTAAATCTGAATCTCGGCCTGCGCTACGACTACATCGGGCCCATCCACGACGGCAAGCAGGACCTTTCGACGTTCCTTCCGAACCAGGGTTTGGTTCTGGTGGGCTCGGGCATCGGTTCGCTTTACCCGCAGCAATGGCGCAATTTTGCACCGCGCGTCGGGTTTGCATATCAACCGACATTCCGTCACGATTTCGTCATCCGGGGGGCGTTTGGGGTCTACTACGACACGGTCAACGTGTCGCCGTTTCTGGGTAACAGCTTCGTCTTCAACGGCGGACCGAACGGCGTCCAGGAAAACCCGATCGGCGCCAATCCGGCAGTCAGCGTTTCACTTCCGCCGGGAACTCTGCTCCCCTCAAACGGGTCGCCGATCTTTGCTCAAGCCAGCGCCGGCGGCTTCGCCAACTTGTACTCGGTAAGTCAGCGCTTCCATACTCCCTATACCTACAACTTCAACCTGAACGTCCAGCAGGGGTTGGGAAAATCAGCGGTTTTGCAAGTCGGATACGTTGGCAGCCAAAGCCGCCACCTGCTCGAACTGATCGATCTGAACCAATCCGCGCTCGGCAGCGACTTCAATCCGGCGGATTTTGATCAGAATGGCAACAACATCACGCGCCCGTACTATGCGAAGTATCCAAGCTACGGCGTCATTGACGAAATGCAGACTCGCGCGAACTCCAACTACAACTCTCTCCAGGCTTCGCTGCGTACGTCGAACTGGCACGGCGTGGTTTCGCAGTTTCACTATACGTGGGCACACACGCTCGATATTTCCAGCTTCGGCGGCGCTCCGCAAGACAGCACCAACCCGAACGCCGACTACGGCAACAGCGATTTCGACAGTCGCCATAACTTCACTGCATTCGTGCAATACAACATTCCAGGCTCGCACGGTCCGAAATGGCTCACTCACGGCTGGACGGTCAATTCGACGCTCAGCCTCCGCAGCGGCTTGCCCTTCGATCTGGATGCTATCGGCGATTGGAGCGGCACCGGCGAGAACCTGGACCGCCCCGTGCTCGTCGGCAATCCCTACTCGGGCGTTTCTCATGACGTCACCAGCAGCGGTGTCTACTGGTTCAATCCGAACGCCTTCGCCTTCCCCAATCCCGGTTCGTTCGGAACCTTCCGCCGCAATCAACTCTTCGGTCCGAACTTCAAGGACGTAGACCTTTCCTTCGACAAGTCGACCGCGATCACCGA
>Ga0187852_1001564_pt1 | contig 20996 bp, 13 predicted proteins | sample June2016WEW_6_40_FD_134511 | JGI IMG/M metagenome (GOLD analysis project Ga0187852, IMG submission 134511) | Peatland microbial communities from SPRUCE experiment site at the Marcell Experimental Forest, Minnesota, USA - June2016WEW_6_40 | ecosystem: Environmental > Terrestrial > Soil > Wetlands...
CGTCACTCGTCACTGCTCTTCAAAACCTCACCCGCATCGTCGCCTGCAAACTGCGCATGGCGTTGGCAGCGGCCGGCAGACCGAATTGCGCGCTGGTAATGCTTGTATTCCAGCTTGCAAACGTCACGTGATTAAGAAAGTTCGTCGAATCGATTCGAAAATCCAGATTGAAGCGGCCACGCAAGCGGAAGGTCCGCCCTATGGAAGCGTTAAACGAAAACTCAGAAGGACCGATAACCGAATCCCTCCCCGCGTTTCCCCATTGGCCGTTGGCCGGCGGCGTGTATGCGGCGGGGTTTAGAAACAGGCCCTGAGGCGCGGCGTAAACTGACGCGCCCGTAGCGTCCGGCCGGATGCTCCCCGTCACTCCCGTTCCCGGCACGACGGCAAGGTAGACGGGCGTCTCCGGCAGTCCGCTGCCCACGGTGATCTGGCTCAAGAAGGTCCACTCCTTGAAGAGCGTTCCCTTCCAGCCGCGCAGCAGAGTTTCGCCGCCCAACCCCATGCCGGTGGTGTATTGAAACTGCACGTTCAGAAGATGCCGCTGATCGAACGTGGAAAGGCCGCGCTCCGCCTCGAGGTCGAGCCAGTTCTGAGCGATGCTAGGACTGGAGGCGCTCGTTCCAGTGGTCGGTGTTATGATTACTTGCGTTCCACTATTCCCCGGTCCGCCTGAGGGCACGCCGAAAATCTGCGTCGGCAGGATGGCTCCCTGGCCTCCCAAAACGGAATCGTCATCGATGGATTTTGAAAAAGTGTAACGGACCGTAGAGGTAAGCCCGTTGTGCAGTCTCCGCCGTAATTGAATCTGCGCTGCTTCGCGCGTCGAGTTGCCGTTCGAGGCGAAGTAGGCGTATCCCTTGGGACAGCTTGGGCAGGGATTCACCGCTCCGGGCGGAAAGGTGTTGGGAAGAAACTCCTGCACTCCGCGCGTGCCCTTAATGCCGAGATAGTTGGCCGTCAATTGCAGTGAGCCCGGAAGGTCCCGCTGTAAAGTCATGTTCCAGGTCTGCGCGTATCCCACACGGAAATTCGGGTCGGCGGCAAACGTGTCGGGCGTGATGGCGGAGCAGGTGATGAATCCATTCGCCAGTGTCAGCGGGCACGCGGCGCTATTCTGCACGCTCAGACTCTTCGAAATCGGCGCCTGCTGCGCCATTTGCTGCGCGAGGGTTTGATAGACCGACGTGTCGTAGTAGATGCCATATCCGCCCCGGACCACCAACGACGAACCCGCTATCGGCCGCCAGGCAATTCCGATGCGCGGCTCGAACCCGGTCTTGTCCGGCTGGATCAACGAACTCGGATACTTCTGTCCGGTCAGCGGCCCCACCGGGTCGGTTCCTACCACCGGCGACACGGCCGCAAATCCCGGCGTGATGTCGAGGTTCACCAGGCGCCCATACAACTCCGTAATCGGCGCGCCGTATTCCCAGCGCATCCCCGCATTCAAGGTGAATTCCGGGCTTATTCTCCAATCGTCGGTGAGGTAGGCGTCGTAAACGGATTCCCGGAAGTATTTATCCGCATTGCCGAACGCGAGTGCGCTCGTGTCCGGAATCCCCAAGAGGAAGTCCGCAAAATCGTCGCCGCCGACCGCCGCGCCGTTCGCGCTTCCCTGCGTGGCCGCACCTGTAAATGTGAACGTGCCGCGCGGGTTTTGCTGCCCAAGGTAATTGAACTGTTGCCGGCGGAAGTCGCCACCGATTGTGATGTTATGTCGATCCCGGCTCCAGAGCAGCGAAGAGGACCAGGCATCCGTCTGGTTTCGATCGAAAGAGCTCTGCGCGTCCGAAAGCCCCACGAGGCCGCTCGAAAAAGTAAGACTCGGTGGGCCCCAGTTCACTGGGTCCTGGTTGTTCCCCGAGATTCCCGCATCGCCGGAAACGTTTTCGCGGCGCGCCCAGTACGGATTGGTCTCGGTCGCGAGGCGGCTGAACTGGTAACCAAGATTCAGAAACAGCCGTGTTCCGAGGTGATGCGACCAGTTAATTCGGCTGTTGAGGCCCAGCACTTTCGTTGTATCGAGAAAGCCAAACAGATTGGGAGTGGCCGTGCGCGCACTCTGGAAAGCAAAGCCGCCGTAGACCTGGTTCTTGGCATTGATCGTCTTGTCAAAACGCGATTGCAAGGCGTCTTGATGCGTGTCCGTGTTGATGGGGACCTGGTAGTTGTACTGCTGCTCTCCGTTGAAAGTGGGCATCGGATAATAATTCAGCAAGGCTTTCGCCTGAGGGCTGATTTCGGTTGGCGGAATCTTACTGCCGGAGAATGGCAGTCCCGTGGCCGGATTGAAGATTTGGACTGGCTGACCCAGAGCGCTCAGCACTTGCGAGAAATCCCCGCCTCGCTCCGCCGCATCCGGCACCAGGGCCGATTGCGTGGTGTCATCAACATATCGCGTCCACTGATAAGCAACAAAAAAGTCCGGACCGTGTTGCCAGAGATGCGGGATTCGCAGTGGCCCGCCTAAGGTCGCCACGCCCGTGATGCGGTTGTAAGACGGCTTAGGGGTGCTCAGGCCGCTCAAGGAGAAGGGCCGCGCATCAAGCGCGGAGTTGTCGAAAATGAGTCCGAGCCCGCCGTTGTACAGACCGCTCCCACGATTACGATAATTGCCGAAAGCCAACGCCTGCGCGAATCGCGAAGCCGCGCCGTTGAGCACGCTGCCGTTGATCAGCAAGCCGTTATCAGCAGGCTGATTGGCTTCGTCGCTGGCGGCTTGGCCGTTTCCACTGTTTTCGTTGGTATTTCCGGCGTTATTTTCTCCCTTGTTCCCTGCCTCGCTCGCGCGTTCCTTACCTTCGTCGTTCGCGCGCGCCTTTCCTTCGCCACTTCCGCCCTCGGCTTGTAGGGGCACGCCACGGGGTGCCCCTACACCGGCATGTTCGCCCGTCGTGCTTATTTCAGCCTTGATTTGATCAAGCGGCAGAAGCTTCAACTCCCATTTTCCGGGCGGCGTATTCGGCGCGATCACCACTTCCTGTTTGAGCGAGGCGAAACCGGTCATCTCCACTTCAATCGTCCACGTTCCATCCGTCAAATTGGAAAACGAGTAGAGACCCTGCTGATCTGTAGTCGTGGAGAATTGTCTTGCGCCCTGCGTGGCCTTCACCGTCGCTCCCGGCACCGGCAATCCGCCGAACGTCACCTGCCCGCGGTATTCCGAAGCCGCGGCGACGGTCGCGGCCGCCAGCCAGAGGACGGCACAACCTGCGAGAGCCGCAGAGTGGCGACAGAGAATAGCCCACGGCGTGAGAAGGTGTGAAGAAATCGCAGTCGACCGTTCAAACCCCCTCACCCGGCCCGCCCCGGCTGATGAAAGCGCCGGCTGCGCGCCACCCTCTCCCCCAAGGGGGGGAGGGGAAGAAACGTGAGTTATATCCTTTTCCTCCAAGGGGAGTGCGAAAGAAACCTGAGTTATACCCCTCTCCCCCTCGGGGGAGAGGGTGGCGCGCAGCGCCGGGTGAGGGGGTCCTCGCCGAACACTGCACTCGATTTTCTTCACACCTTCTCGCACCGTGGGCTATTTCCTGTCGGCCGTCCGGGCCTGTACTGCTTTCGGATGTTTCGAGCACTCAATTCTCCGACGGTTTCTCGACGTGATCGATTGTGAGCACATCCGCAGGCGCTTTAGTGGCTTCCAGCCTCAGCCCAAGCTGTTCCTGAAGCGCCGTGAAAATGGACGGTCCGGAAGCATCCGGCGGTGGCGCGCCGTCGGGTGGAGGACCGCCGCCAGGTGGGGGACCGCCCATCATCATGCCCTCGCCCTGATCGGGGGTCCACTTAAGCGCGAGATCATAGTTGCCCTTCAGCCCGGTTTGATCCAACACCTGGCGGCCCAGTTGTTGCGACAGCACGCTTGCCAAGAACCCGAGACCAACCCCTTGACCATTAAGCTCGCCCCTGCCCATGCGCATCATGGGTCCGTGAGGGTGTCCGCCAGGCGCGCTCGGCGCGTCGGTCGGCGTATCGACGGGCTTGGCCTCCTGAAGTTTCGGGCCGTTCTTCGCGACCACCAGTGCGTAGGCGGGCAGTTCCTTCGTCCCCCGTGTCAATTTCAACTGGAACCGGTCGGCGAGCAGCGACTGGAGCATCGAATCAGCCAACGTTGACCGTTGCTCGCGGGGAAGCTTCTCCAACTCCTGAGCGATCGCGTCCGGTTCCTTCGCGTCGATATCGTATCTTTCGGCATTGACCCAGCCGGGTCCTCCCGAGACCTGAAAGTCCTTGACGTCGTACGCCATCGTAATAAGAAACTTCAGCGTCATGCCGGTGGCGTTGAACCGGCCGGGCTGCCAGGACACAAAAAAGCGCCTGTCCCCGGAGTGATTCGGCTTGATCGAGGCAACTTCAAACGAAGCCGTAGTAGGCACGGCGGACGGCGGCGATTGCGCGTCCGCAGTCGCCGGCGATTGCACCACGGCGGTCTGCGGTGATTGTGCGCGTACTTGCGGGACACTCACAAGAGCTAACTGCAAAAGTCCGGCGATAGTAGCGGCGCCGACAAGCACCCAGCCTGGTATCGTCGCGGATCTCAAGTTGGTTGACCAGCCCAGACTCATAGTTTCTCCTCAGACAGAAATCATAGCCCTTTCCCTTGGGGAGAGGGTGGCCTGCGGCGGCGTCTTCACCAGCCACCGCAGGTCGGGTGAGGGGTTTGTTCCCAGCGTCGACGAACGGGCGAACTCAAACGGTGAATGGTTTGCCCTTTGGGGTTGAGTAATTCAGAAACCATTTACCATTTGAATTGGCTTTGCCTGCGCGCTTAGACGCTTGGCCGGTGCTGCTATGCGCGGACAAGACCCCTCACCCGTCCCGCTCCGGCTGATGAATGCGCCGACAGCGGGACACCCTCTCCCCAACGGAGAGGGCAGATTTCCCTCACGCTTAGGTCCCGCGCATCGCCGTCGGTCTATCTGCCACCACTGGTTTGACGCACTTCTCGGACCTTCGTTTGCCCGCCGCTAATTCTCCGAAGGGCGCTCGACATGCTCGATGACCAGCATTTCGACCGGGCCTTTGGTTGACTCCAGTTTCAAACCAAGCTGTTCCTGGAGCGCCGAGAAGATCGAAGGCCCGGAAGAGTCAGGCGGGGGCGGGTTGTGAGGCCCCGGCCCTGCACCCCCGGGTCCCATCATCATTCCCGGCTGACTCGGGTCCGGAGCCCACTTCAGCGTGAAATCAAAGTTGCCCTTCAGCCCAGTTTGGTCCACAACGTCGCGGCCTAGCAACTCCGAGAGCAGATGGGCCACGCTTGCCATGGGAACCCCTTGAGCGATTAGCGCGCCCGGCTCCCTGCGCATCATTTGCTGTTGCCCCGGGCCCTCAGGACCCTTGATTCCGTGGAAGGAGTTGTCGTCGGGTTTTGCTTCATGAAGCTTCAGGCCATTCTTCGCGACCACCAGCGCGTAGACGGGAAGTTGCTTGGTCTGGTGACTTAACTTCAATTGGAACCGCTCCGCGAGCAGCGACTGCAACAGCGAACCACTCAGCTCCCGCTTCTGGTCAAAAGGAAGTTTGTCCAATTCTTTCACCACCGAATCCGGCTCTTTCGCCTCGATATCGTATTTCTCGGAGTCGATCCAACCCGGCCCGCCTGTCACCTGAAAGTCCTTTACGTTGTACGCCAAGGTTATAAGGTGTTTGACGGGTATGCCAGTCGCGATGAACCTGCCTGGCTGGAAACCGATCGAGATAATCATCTCTGCGGAGTGGTTCGGCTTGATGGACGCGACCTCGAAGGAAGCCGCGAGTGGCGCGCCGGTCTTCTGCGGCGCTTGCGCGCGGACTTGCGGGGTGCTCAGGAGACCGAACACCACGGGACCCATGAGGGCCGCGATGCCGAATGCCCCCAAAAGCGCTTTTCTGCCAGGACTCAGCTTTTTCGCCAAATGCTGTGTCTTTATACGTACAATCCTTCCCTTGAGTTCGGCGCCGGTGACGCCCGACACGCACGCCAGCGGAGCTTCCACACAGAATTCGCAAGTCTTCAAAATGCTTTCGGCGTAAATTTGCCGCTCGTTCCCCAATGCCAGGACTGCCTCGTCGCAGGCGCGCTCGCGCTCCTCCACCAGACGCGCCCCCAGCCACCAAACCAGCGGGTGAAACCAGAAGACGGCTTCAACCAGCATGTGAATCGCGGCCGCCAGATTATCGCGGCGGCGCACGTGCCAGGTCTCGTGCGCCAGAATGGCTTCGATTTGCGCATCCTCCAAATGCTCCGAAATCCCCTGCGGCCACACCAGCACAGGCTTGAAGATGCCGAAAATCCCCGGCTCGAGAGATGCCGGTGAAAACAACAACGCGATCGGAGTGCGGATTCCGGCAAGCCTCTCCGCGCGGCGCAACGCCTCCACCTCGCGCCCTTGCCCGTGAGTCGTTGCTCTGCGCAACACTTTCGTCATTCTTCGCCAACGAATGCACCAAAGTCCCAGAACGCCTAAGAAACCGCACAACCAGAGGCCCGCGATTCCTGCAGGAAGCATACGGACCAACTGGTAGCGCAGACCCGCCTCCCAAAGTCTGCGGCTTTCGGTCGCGCGCTGCAATCCGGGAGCGGCCTGCGAAAACGGCCGGCTGACCTCCTCCATCACAAAGTAAAATCCGCCCGCCGTCGTGCGCGGCTGTGGTTTCGCCGGAGCCAGGTGCGTTCCCATCGCCACCAGCAGCGAGAAGGGAATCAGGAATTTCACCGAGGCCGCCAGCCAAAGGCCGTAGCGCGCCTCTGCGCGGTTCTTTCGCAGAGCCAAAGTCAACAAACCCGCAGCCGCCAGGCACAACGTCGATTGCCAGAGGTGATTACCGAGCCCCGGCGCAACGGCCGCCCAAATTGCAGACAAGTATTTTAGGATCATGACTTGCCCTTTCTCGCCAATGCCCTATTACGTGCCCTCGCCCCCTTGGGGGAGAGGGTGGACCGCGACGGCGTCTTCGTCAGCCGTCGCGGGACGGGTGAGGGGGTCGATTGCTCGCGCGTCTCCGTTTCTATCCTCTGCCCCACACAAATTCGCGATTTCACGGCGGCAGCTCCGCTGCCGCACTCCATGTTAGGTCTTCGTCAGCTTCCGCAAAGCCTTCTCTGCCTCCTTCACATCTTCGAGCGTGAGCTTTCCGGATTCAACGAGGCCCGCCATCACCGGCTGAGCGCGTCCGCCGAAGAGCGCCAGCAGATCGTCGATCAGCCGCCGCCGCGCTCCGTCGCGCGAGATGCCCGCTTCGAAGATATGGAAATTGCCGACTTTCTTGACCCGGCGCAGGGCCTTCTTCCCTTCCAATCGATAGACCGTGGTCTGAATGGTGGTGTAGGCCGGCCGCTTCTTTTCGGGGAATGCTTCTTGAATATCGCGGATGGAGAGTTGGCCCCGCGTCCAAAGCTCTTCCATGATTTGCAATTCGAGTTTGGTCAGTTTCGGTTGAGTCATATTCACTACTATCTCCGTATGTGATGCTACTATTGCTATAGGCGATGCGTCAAGAGATTTTTGAGTTCAAAGCGGCGATGGGCCAGTGGCGCACCAGGCACTACGAAAGTCACCCTCTTCGCCCCCGCGAAAACGGGGCCCAATGTCCGTCGAAAAACCGATGGATACCCGCTTCGGCGGGGATGACGGGACTTTCGGCGGAACGGGGCGCGCGATCACCGCAGTTGGCTACGGACTTTCTGTCTCTTGACAACCAGCCCGCGATAGGCTAGAATTATGATCTTTGTGGTGGGGGTTCAGGCCTCCCGCGACATTTTGACTGCATGCTCGTCGACACTTCGTACCCTCTCCCTCCATCCACCTTTGAGCTCCGGCATCCTGCCACACTTCCGGACCGGACGGAATTGGGGCCGGCCGCTAACCGGCATGCGAATAAGACCGTCTTAGAGCTCCGCCCAACAATCGACGTAGCGCTGACCTTCAGGTCAGCAAGGTGGGGGACAGAACGCCGACCTGAAGACCGGCGTTTCAAAGAATCGGCGGAACAAAGCGAGAATGTCTATGAAAACAAAGGATCGGCGCAGAAATCAACCACCCCTGACCCCTCCTTGTCCAAGGAGGGGAATTACCCGGCTCCCTGCCTCGCCTGAGGAGGGTTTGGGGGTGGTGGGACTTAGCGACTTAGCGGCCTTCACGCCCTGGGGTGAGACGGGTTGGTGGTAACGAAATCGGCGGAACAAAGCGAGAATGTCTATGAAAACAAAGGGTCGGTGTAGAAATCAACCACCCCTGACCCCCCCTGTCCAAGGAGGGGAATTACCCGGCTCCCCGCCTCGGATGAGGAGGGGTTGGGGGTGGTGGGACTTAGCGACTTAGCGGCCTGGGCACACGTCGCGGCTCCGCGTGAAACCGGATTTGTGATATTGAAAACGGCGGAACAAAGCGAGAATGTCTATGAAAACAAAGGATCGGTGTAGAAATCAACCACCTCCGACCCCTTCTTGTCCAAGGAGGGTTCGCCGGACGGCAAAAAGATCGCATACACCGACAAGCGCTTGAACCTCTGGTACGTGGACCTGAGAAGAAGACGCCGGTTCGCATTTTTCACGACCGGTTCACGGGGCCGCAGCAGATTTTCCGCGCCGTGTGGTCGCCGGACAGCAACTGGCTGGCGTACACGCAGCAGGGGTTGAGCCACAACGCCATTCCGTGGCATTTCCGCCAAGCCCATATCGGGATCTTAGTAGGGAAGCGCACTTGGGGCGGATTGGTGGGATTCTTCGGTCCAGGCGAGTCGCTGATGGATGGAGGCGTCGTGACTGCACCCAGCCGCGGCTTCTGGACCCCGAATAACGCCTGGGAAGTGGAGAATCACGGCATCGCGCCGGACGTGGAGGTCGAGCTCGATCCCAAAGCAGTGCGCGAAGGCCACGACCCACAACTCGAGAAAGCCGTCGAAGTGGTGCTGTCGGAGCTTGAGAAACATCCCATCCCGATTCACCACAAGCCGCCCTATCCGAATTACCACCAGAGCGCCGGCAACGCAGGGGAGTAAGGCCAACCCACAGCCGCTTGATGCATTATTATATGATCACAACATTTCTAATACTTACATAAGTAATACTACCGGCAGATACCCTCTCCCCCTTGGGGGAGAGGGTGGCCAACCCCGGCGCTTTCACCAGCCGGGGCGGGCCGGGTGAGGGGGTCAGCGCCGAACTTTCAACTTTCAACTTTCGACCAGAAGCTGTTTCAAAACCGCCCGCAGAGGAGAGATCACAGAATCCCGCGCCCAAGAGGCCCGGCCACTGCTCGAGCGCTCAGCCCCGCAGGGGCTGGACATGAGTAGCCGGGGGCAGCGCCCTCGGAAACGTCGCCCCCTCACCCCCTTTCCCCTCTCCCCGCAGGCGGGGAGAGGGGTGCCGAAGGCGGGGTGTGGGGCCCTGGTCCGGGGGTTTCACCCCCGGCTACTCAATTCGCTCCCCTGCGGGGAGCACGGGTTCGCGCGTAGTCGACCATCCCCATTGCAATCGGATACGGAAGGTTTTGAAACAGCTTCTAGTACAGCCCGCCGAGATTCAGCACAATCACGGATCCGACGATCACCAGTACTGCCGCGGTCAGCACCCGCCGGGTTGCAGGCGAGGTGGCGCGCCACTCGCCCGTCAGGATGCCGAGGAAGTTCGAGGAGAGAATCATGGCCGTGATGAACAGCGTGTAGCCAAGCGACGTTCCGTACTTGCCTACCAGCGTGGCGCCGATGCCGTAACCCACCATTCCGGAAAGCCAGAGCAAGCCCATGGCGACGGCCAGGCCTGTTTCTCTCGCCGAACCTGGCTTCGAGAAAAGCGGCCAGGTGCCGTTGCGAAACAGCAGCAGGAAACAGTAGAAGAGATTCGGAATGAAGCCGGCGCCCAGCACCAGCGCCCACGACGCGTAGGTGGAGGTGACCGGAACGGCTCCCAGAGCCACGGCCTTTTCGAGAATCGGGCCGCTGAAAGCGAAGCCGAGGTTGATGTTCGATCCGAAGATCCCCGTGAAGATGCAGATGGCAAGCCCCGTCATGAAACTCATCGCGGCGGCGCCGGCCGCGGGGTTGGAAGGGGTCTGCTCCTTCTCGCGGCGGCGCCCCGCCATTCCGTAGAGCACGAGGCCACCGAAGAGGATAGGCATGCTGATCAGCAGCAGAATGCCGCGCGGATGCAGCAGGTCCGCCGGATTAAGGACCAGCAGGGGAACGAGGGCGCCCGACAGGCACGAGAGGCCGGCCACCACGGCAAACGCGAGCGCCATGCCGACGGCGCTGATTCCGAGGCCGAAGGTCACCTGCGCGATGCCCCAGAGAAAGCCGAAGACGAGCGGGGCCAGTAGCGCGCGGCTCGAAACGCCGTGATAGACATCTCCAAGATGCGGCACGAAACCCGCCGCCAACAGCCACGGAATGATCAGCAACGCAGAAGCGGCGAATATCAGCCAGGTGTTCTCCCACTTCCACTGACGTGTGAACTTCATGGGCAGCGCAAAGCTCCCGTTCAACGTCCCGCTGATGAATATGACAGCCATGCCTAACCAGAAATGATCGTTCATTGAACGCTCCGTCTTGGCCCACGCCTGTAGGGGCACGCCTTATGCCTGCTGCGCGACCACACGGGTCGCCCTACACTCGATGCATCCCTTATGCTTTCCATATCGTGCTGATTGCGGAGAAGCCAGTCGGACGAATCACCTCGACTAGGATGGACGACGGGTTCTGGTGCCGGAAGTCCAGCTTCGACCAGGCAGACTTGCCGGGCTCGAGGCGGGGCAGTGTGGTGTCATGCTGCTCCATGGGTAGGCCGCTTCGATCGTAGACAACCCATCGCAGCGTGTAGCCGTCGAGCGCGTAGCAAGGCAGCGTGCGGCGCGTCTCGACGTTCGAGTTGAGCGCGTTCCCCTCCCTCTCCACACGCAGTGCCACAATGGGGCTCGCCTGCTGCCGCAGAGCCTCAAAGGAGGTCTTGCGCGCGCCATACAAATCCACCACGCCGTGCACGCGTTGCTTCAAAACGCCAATTCCTTTATCCCCCATATGCGTGCGGTAGTCGTTATAACAGAAGAATATGGCGCCGCCCACGTAAGGATATTGGCGATAGGAATCGTCGTGCTCCTGCAAGATTCGTATACGAACCAGGTCGTTCTCCGGCCGGTCGGCAGTGCATGCGCAATAGCCGTATTCGGAGATCACGATGGGCTTGTCCGGAAAGGCTCGGTGAATGTCTTCCAGGTTGCGCTTCACTTCCGGCACGCCGCCCTTGTACCACGTCTCGTAGTATTCGTTCCACTCAATGAAGTCCATCAGCCCCGCCACGTCTTTCTCCGGCGTCTTTTCGAGCGAGTTCGATGCGTAGGACCGCAGGCGATTCGGATCGAGCTTCTTCGCCTCGTCGTACATCCGCTTGGCGAACTGGTACGCGGCGGGATTCTGCCCGTTGACCTCGTTGCATAGTCCCCAGGAGAATATGCAGGGATGGTTGCGGTCGCGCTCGATCATCTCGCGCAACTGCTCGAGGCCGTTCTGCATGATTTCCGGCGAGGGCTGGTCGCCCATGTCGCTGAAGGTCGCGCTGCCCCAGGTTGGCACCTCCTCCTGAAGCAGAATTCCGTGCCCGTCGCAGTAATCGAGCATGCGCACGTCTTGCTGCCAATGGACGCGGGTGAAGACGCAATTGAGCTCTTTCAGGTCGTCGTGATCATGAACAATCCAGGATTCGGGTTCCGCCATCCCGTACAGCGGGTTGCTGCCCGCCATGCGCTCCACGCCCATCAGCCAGACGCGCTCGCCGTTGAAATAGAAGCCGCCATCTTTGACCTCGATCTTGCGCACACCGAAGGTGGTCGAGCAGGAATGCAATGGCGCGCCGCCGGCCGCAATGGTAACCGTCAGCCGGTACAGGTGGGGATGATCGAAGTGCCAGAGTCGAGGGGCGGGTAAAACTCCCTTCGGAAGCGACACCTCTTCGCTTGCCCCCGCCTGGAGAGTTGCGCTCGCCGCTTGCTCGACGCGCAGCGCCGTCCGGCCAGTCTCCTCTTCGACGACCTCGTAACCGATTTCGACTTGATTAACGGTGGCCCCGGAATTCCTCAATACCGCGCGAATGGAAAGCGTGGCTTGTAGGGGCAGCCCTTGTGGCCGCCCGGGGGCGACCACGAGGTTCGCCCCTACTGGCTGTGCCTCAACACTTACCCTTTCGACGAATGTCTTCGGTGTCACCAGCAAGCTGACTGGACGAATGACCCCGCCGTCCGGCGTCCAGTCATAAGAGTTGCCGCGCGGAAGCATGTTTTGATCGAAAGAATTATCCACTTTAACGGTAACCAAGTTGGTTCGGCCGGAAACTACGGCGGCAGTGATATCGACAGTGAAGGATGTGTATCCCTTGCGCAGATGGTTCCCAACAGGCTGACCATTCACCCACACTGTGGCGCTGTGATACACAGCTTCGAATTCGAGGCGAATCGCTTTGCCGGACCACGCCTCCGGCACGTCGAAGCTGCGCCGGTACCACGCCACGCCCAGATAACCCGCCGATTCCTCGGAGATCTGCCAAGTGTGCGGCACGGTAACCGTTGACCAGCCCTCGCGCGAGGCGCTCGGGAGACGCCAGCCTTGGGCTTCTCCCTCGTTTTTCGGGTCCAGGCGGAAATGCCACTCGCCATCGAGGGGATGTTTGATGGTGACCGGACCGTCCGGAACACCGTCGCTAGGAGCCGACCTGGCTTCCGCCCCTACCACCAGGGGAGCGGCGAGTCCGGCGAGACCCAGCTCACTGACAAACTTCCGCCTGGATGAGTTCATAGGCGGGACCTCCTTACTTGGAGCTTGTTCGTAACACGTCAAACAAAGAATCGCCACAGAGGGAACAGAGCGGCGAAGCCTCATCCAAATGCAGATTCTTCGCTTCGCTCAGAATGACATGTCATCCTGAGCGAAGCGAAGGATCTGCTTTTCTTCGCGCACCGCGAAGAAACGCAACCTTATGAAAAGCCTTTCTGTTTTCCTCTGTGAACTATGTGGCCTCTGAGGTGAAGTCACTTCACAGCAAAATCTGCGAACTGCGTATTGTTCCACGCGGTGCCGATCCCTGCCATGCCTTTCTTGTGGGTTTCGTCGCTCAGGCTTGCAACCCGGGCGCCGTCGATGCTGGCCTCGATCGTCGAGCCTCTGAAGGCGAGCGCCAGATGGTGCCACGTTTTGAGCGAGAACGCGACCTTGCCCGAAGCGAGCTTGGCAGTTGGAGTTTTGAACTTTGCATTATCCAACTCCCAGCTACCATCCTGCTGCACGGTGAGCACGTAACCGTTGGGCCAGCGCGATTTGCCATCCTGGAACCAGTCAGCGGAATCGATTCGGCCCGCCACCGTGATGTTGCCGGGCTCCTCGAGCATGGCGCTGGTGCTGACCTCATAGTCGGTCCAGTCCGCGCTGCCAAGGAAAGTCAGCGGGTCCGGGCTGATGCCGCCCCAGGCGATCGGACGTTGCCGGACGACTTGCCGCAAGCACTGGCCGGGCCGCCCGGTGCAAGCAGCCACCTCGAATGCGCCGTCCTGGTCAGCAAAGTATTTGGGAGTCTTGCCGAGCGGTGTGCTCGTGAAGTCGTCACTGTAAGGGAAGGGGAAGGACGCCTGCGCGGGCGGCGTGATGGTACCTTTGCCTTGGCCCGTCGTGGTTGTGAGCGAATAAATCGAGTCTGGCTCGAGGGTAATACTGAACGAGCCATTCTGCGGTGTAATATCGCTTAGTTTCTCAAACGACTTCGAGGCATTCGTCTGCCAAACACGAATGACGCCGGTCGAAAGGCCGCCGGCGACGCTAAATGCCACTTCCTGCGGCTCCGTGGCATCGATGGTTTCGACAATGACACTGTAGTCGCTCGAGGTCGGAGCCTTAAGCGTGACGTAGCTTCCCTGGCCCTTGAGATATCCGCAGGCGCTGTCGAGGTATTGCCACCCCGGCTGCGCGAATTGCGTCGTATGCGCCGTTACCCAGATGGCAGATTGCACGTTGTAATAACCGGACCAGGGCGTATTGGCGTACATCAAGCCGGAATTCGGCGCGGCCAGGTTATCGTCATAAGACGTCACCGGACTCCAGGTTTCCGTCTTGGTGACTTTGCCGTCAATGTAATTCGTGTTCAGAACCTTGGCCCAGATTCTCGCCCCCGGCTTCCAATCTCGCTGGAGGATCACTCCCGTCTCGTCGAAGGGTTGGTCCTCGCTCGACCACAACGGCTTGCCGGACTCCAAAGCGCCTCCTGTGACGTAGAAGTTTCCTTTGACCCGCGCATAATGAACGGAAATCGCGTAAACGTCTTCTTTCAGAATCGGGTCCAACTTGAAGTCATCGGTGATCTTCCATTGATTCTCGTAGAGGTCCGCCGCGACGATCTTGGTCTGAAGACCATTGGCCTCGAGCGTCTTCTTCAGCATCTTGATGTAGTTGGTGTCGTAGTTGGTTTCGTTCCAAATGCCCACATACTCGATGTCCAGGCCGTGATACTTCTTGGCGCCCTGGATGAACTTCACGATGTAGTTTGCCATGTCCTGCGAGTAGTACTTGCCGTTGCCAATCCAGCCGGGAGCGCCCCAAGGCAAGGCGTCCAACATGATCTTGGGATTCCGTTTCTTGGCCTCTGCCATCAGCCACCACTCGTACCCGCGGTCGTAGTTCTCGTCGGTGCGGGTGTGCATGTGGCTCGGCTCGGAACCGTCGGTGGAGTTGGTGTCGCCGCCCACCTCGACTTTCAAGTGCTGAAGAGATGCGCCGTAATCCGGTTTGAAGAGGCAGTCAAGAATCTGGCTGCGTTGAGGCTCGGGATAATCGATCAGCAGTCTCGATGAGGCTCCGGCGCTGACGCCGCCGATTCCTTCGAAGATTCTTCCCTTGCTGGAGCTGTCGATCTTGATTTCGGTTTTCTGAAGCGGTGCTTGTTTGTTGCAAGAAGACAGCGGCAGAAAAATGGCCAGCGCCAATAGCATGAAGGCGTTTCTGTGTTTCATCGGGTTTCACTCCTCCCCAATCCCTCGACAACAATCCGCAATGTAGGGAGACGGCTTGCCGTCCCCCCGGAGGGTTACCAGGCCGGCGAGGGTAGGGCAAGCCCTACCCCTACGCCGCCTGGCCTCACCAGCGAATTCCTTACTTGCCGTAGACGGAGCTTCGCCAATAGGCTTGGATTCCTCTGTAGCTGTCATCATCAGGCAGGTTGGCGAGAATGAGCCGCTTCACTTTCAAGTCGTCGATCGGGCCTTGAACCTTGTACACCACTTGGCCGTCGGAGCGAATCAGCAGAGTGTAGGGGTCCGCGCCATTCCAATCCGGATCGAAGGCCGCCATCAAGCCGTAGATATCCGTCGCGCCGAAAATGTAGTTCGTGTTGCTGGCGTGCGCCTTGCGAAGCGCCGCGAGCGCGCCCTTCTGCTCGTCCGGGTAATTCGTGCTCACCATAATTAAATCGAATGGGCGAGCGCGGAACATGCGGTAAATGGTCTCGAGCTTGGCCATTTCGGCGACGCAAGGCCCGCACCACGTCGCCCAAAAATCGACCAGGAGCAACTTGCTCGTGTTGTTCTTGCGCAGAGCTTTCAGATCGTCCGCGGAAACAGGTTTAACCGTCACGGGTTCGGCGTCGATGCGGCGCATCTCGTCTTCGCGCGACTCTTCCTTGTACATCCACTTGGTCGAGCAGCCGACGGCAGGGGTCTTCTCCACCGACACGGGCTTGCCGGCAAGAAGTTCGTCGAGAGCCATGCGAGCGTCCTTCCGGGTCACCAAAGGTTCTCGCGGATTGTTGTCCACTCGGCCCTCATAGCGCAACTTGCGCTCGGCATCGAAAATGAAGAGGTGGGGCGTCGCCGCCGGCCCGTAAGCGCGGGCGACTTTCTGCGTTTCGCCATCGTAGAGATACGGGAAGTTGAAGTGGCGGTAGGCGGCGCGGATTTTCATTTCCGCGAGCGAATCGCCCAGATCCGTGTAGCCCTGCTCATCCAGAAGGACGGCGTTCGCGTTGTTTGGATTGATGCCCACAAACGCCACGCCCCGGTTCTGGTAGTCGGCGACCAGTTGCTTGATTCGGGTCTCATAGAGTTGCGCTGTCGGACAGTGATTGCAAGTGAACATGACGACCAGAATCTTGGCAGACGAGAAGTCTCTCAAACAATGCACCTTGCCGTCGACCCCAGGCAGACAAAAGTCAGGCGCGCTTGACCCGATTGGCAATACGGGAGGCGTATCCTCCGCGCCTAGCGCCACGCCCGATGCGAGCATGAGAAAGAGAAGACAAAGGCCAAGAAGCCTGTTCAAATGGACCTCCTTCGGGAGAAGGGTTTCCCCCGGCGACACAATTCGCGGTGACGGATTATATCGCAAAATCGACCATTACAGCCCTCTACCTTGGGGAGAGGGTGACCCGCGACGGCGTTTTCATCAGCCGTCGTGGGCCGGGTGAGGGGTTCCTTCTCTTGCCGGAAATCGTCAGTCACTTTGTGGAAAGGCCGCGTGGGTCCCTCGGCCCCTCATTTCGCCGAGTTATCCCATCGAATTAAGCGCGGATATCCATACACCACATGCTTAAGGACAACGAAGTCCTTCTCGGTTTTGGTTGTCGTGGAGACAATGATGAGGTGTAGAGTCTCGTCCGGAGGCGGATGGCCGAAAAGGCCCAAGAGCCATGCAATGGGATTCTCCTGTGGAACGCTCGAGTCCACAACTATCGCCAACAAAGGAAAGCTGGCATTCCACCCAAACCCTCTAATGCTCCAACCGGGGTCGAGCTTGCGACTCCACACAACCGTGTCCGTGCTGCCCGGCTGGGCTACAATTTCGATGGAGTCACGAATGCCATAGCCGGTGTGAGTTGAATTGCATTTCGCCAAGTATGTCCCGTCTCGGTATTCGGCTGACGGTTCCTGCTCGCAGTCAGCCAGTTGTCCCGTGCTGAATGAGGTTGTTCCGCTTGATGCAACACGGTGAGATTCAGGGGATTCCTTGATAAGTCCGGTCGCCGGTATCAAGTCGATAGCTCGGTACAGGTCATGGTGGGGCCAGGCACTGTCCGTGATATCGAGGTGCAGCGTCCCAGGTAAGCTCGGATCAGACGTAGCAGGGTTACGCGTAGTGCCGCAACTGCAGGTAATGATGACCGTGCAGAACGCCAAGTAATTATACGGTCTCATTCGCGCGTCGTCTCGAAGCGCATTGGAATAACCCCTCACCCGTCCCGCTGCGGCTGATGAAAACGCCGCAACGGGACACCCTCTCCCCAAGGGAGAGGGCTACGCGATTCTCGGCGCTGGCCACCGACTCCTGCTCTTGCCTACCAATCGAGGATGGCGCCGTCGCGTGCGCGAATGGAAGTGGTCGGCATCGCCTCTTGCTGGAAGGGGTGCTTACGCGCTTCCTCTTCGTTGACTTCTACGCCCAACCCGGGCTGCTCAGTTTTCAACCAGTAGCCGTCGCGTGTTTCCAGCGAGTGCCGGACAACATCCCACCGCCAAGGGACGTCGGTGAGCATATCTTCCTGGATAAGAAAATTCGGAGTGGAAAGCGCGAAGTGCAGTGCGGCGGCATTCGCCACGGGACCCAAGGGGTTGTGCGGCGCGACGCCAATATAGTAGACCTCGGCCATCGCAGCAATCTTCTTACCTTCGAGCAGCCCACCGCAGTGGCAAAGATCCGGCTGAATAATGTGGCAGGCTTGCTGCTCGAAGACTTCGCGAAACTGGTGCCGCGTAACGAGGCGTTCTCCCGTGGCGATGGGCACGCGCACCGCCTGCCGCACCTCGCGCATGGCCGCGACGTTTTCAGGCGGCACGGGCTCCTCGCAGAAAAACGGATGGAAGTCTCCGACGGCGTTGATGTACTGAATGGCCATGGCCGGATAGGTTCGGCCATGAAAGTCAATCATGAGATCGATGCCGTCGCCCACAGCCAGCCGCAGCCGTTCGATGGCCTGGGCGAACTTCTTCACGTAGGACAGACCCATCAGCGGCTCCGAGTACGGAACGCACACGACCTTGACGGCGGTGTAACCCTTGGCCACCACCGCTTGTGCCAGGTCGATGAGAGGCCCCGGGTCGAAAGTCTCGTAAACCGATTTCATATCGCCGCCGCCCAGGTGAGTGTACATGCGCACTCGCTCACGCACCGCGCCGCCCAGCAACTTGTAAACGGGAAGTCCCAGGGACTTGCCCACGATATCCCAGCAAGCCTGTTCGATGCCGCTCACGGCGCTCATGCCGATGACGCCCTGCCGCCAGAAGGTTTCGCGGTAGAGTTTCTGGTAAAGGTATTCGATGCGCGTGGGGTCTTCACCCACGAGCAGGGCGCTCACGTCATCGATGGCCCCGACGACCGCCCTGGTTTTCCACTCAATCGACGCCTCGCCCCAGCCCCATAGGCCGGCCTGGTCGGTCTCGACTTTCACGAAAACCCAGTTGCGCATTTCAGCGTTGACTACCAGAGTTTTGATCGCAGTGATTTTCATGGTAATTAATCCATAGGATAGAGGCTGCAGCCTCCGTCCGCCAGCAAGGTTGTACCTGTAATGTAGTCGGAAGCCTCCGAGCAAAGAAAGAGGATAGCGTCAGCCACCGATTCGGGCGGCTGTAGATACCCCAAAGGAATGGCGCGCTCCGCACGGCGGCGGTAGTCGGGTTCCGTATCCCATTGCCGCTTGCCCATGCCGACACCCACAATGCCGGGGGCAAGCCCATTCACCCGGATGCCCTTTCCCGCCAATTCCCGCGCCATTCCCTTCATCAGCATCTTCATACCGCTTTTGGTAACGTTGTAGGGGGTAATATCCGGCCAGGGAACATCCTGCACCCAGGACGAGGTGAAGACGATCTTGCCTTTGATGTCCCGCTCGACCATGGCGCGCGCCGCGGCCTGCGCCACCAGAAACGCACTTTTCAAATTGAGGTTCATGATCTTGTCCCATTCCGCTTCCGAATATTGCAGGATAGGACAGGAGTGAGCCATTCCGGCGTGGCAGAGCGCCACATCAAGGCGTCCGAACGCCGCGAGAGTTTTCGTGACCAGTTCCTCGGCGCCTTCAGGCTTGGTCACATCCGCGTGCACATAAACGAACCGGTCGCTTGGCCAATCAAGTTCGTTCCCGATCTGCGCGGCTTGCTCAGTGCTTAGCACATCGTTTACCGCCACGCGGGCTGAGTGCGACAGCAACGAAGAGACGACTACCTTGCCGATCGCGCCGAGCCCACCCGTGATCAGCACGGTTTTTCCGTCCAGGCAATTCTGGGCAAAAGTCGCCATTCTTCCCCCTCACAAGGCTCTACTAGAAGCTGTTTCAAATCCTCCCGTACCCGATTGCAATGTGGATGCTCGACTGCGCGCGAAGCCGTGCTCCCCGAAGGGGAGCAAATTGAGTAGCCGGGGGTGAAACCCCCGGACGCGACCCCACACCCCGCCTTCGGCACCCCTCTCCCCGCTGGCGGGGAGAGGGGAAGGGGTGAGGGGGCGACGTTTCCGGGGGCGCTGCCCCCGGCTACTCATGTGCAGCCCCTGCGGGGCTGAGACCTCGAGCAGCGGCCGGGGATCCAGGGTAGTATTCAGTAATCGCTCCTCTGCCGGCCCGGTTTTGAAACAGCTTCTAGTATTGCGCGAGCAAAACAGGTTTAGTTTTCGGACTCACTTCAAGTCTGCGTAGCGCCGACCTTCAGGTCGGCAAGTGCTGACCTAAAGGTCAGCGCTACTGGGTTTTGAAGTAAAGCGCGGCAGCCTCGTCCCGCCGCTTTTCGTCTTCGGCCATTTCCTGCCGGTGAAAGCGCTGGTAAAGTTCATATTCCTTCGCCGCCAGATCCTTCTTCCCAATACGCGAGTACGCCTGCGCCAGACGATAGTGCGCGTCCGCCAGATCCGGTTTGAGCCTGATCGCCGCTTGGAACTCACGGCGCGCCTCGTCATATCTCTGGTCGCCGGCATCGAGAATCCCAAGTTGCAGGTGAGGGTCAGGGAATTTCGGATCGAGCGCAGCGGAGCGCTGCAGCAACGATGTGATGAGGTCTTTATTCGCTTTCAGGCCCTGGCCGCGCTGGCCTTTCCAGAGGCTCATGGCATAGTAGTAGCTCGCGAAAGGGTTCCGGGGCTCGAGGTCGACAAACCGCTTCAAGCGCTTCGTTACTTCCTCGCTCTGGCCGAGCGAAATGTCAAACATCTTGCCCAGAAAAAGATAGGGACGTGGATCGGATGGGGCCAGGTCCGTGGCGCGGCAGAGCGCCTGCGCCGCTTCGTCGTAAGAACCCAGCGAGTAAAAAGCAACCCCAAGTCCAATTTGCAGCATGGCGGACTTGGGGTAACGCTCCACCCCGCTGGTGAAAACCTTGACTGCCGGTTCATAGCCGCGATGCAGCAAGAGCTCGTTTCCCCAGTCGAAAATGTACTTCTCACTCGGGTCCATGTGCGCGGCAATCTGAAATTCGTTTGCCGCCGGCACGTAGTGCCCCGCCTTCTCTTCCGCCTCGCCTAGCAAGCCATGAAGTTCAGCGGTATCTTGGTGGCCCAGCAATTCCCGAATTTGGCGGGAAGCATTCGTGAGGTCACCTGTTTCGAGATACGCCAATGACAAATCGTAACCGTTTACGTAATGCGCGGGATTCAAATGCTGGGCTTTTTCCAGATAGGGAATTCCGGTCTTCAGTTTGCCCTCCTGAAGGTAGAACTCACCCAGGCGATGGTTAGCCTCAAAGCTATTCGGATTCAACGTCACGGCTTGCTTGAGCGCGCTTTCGATATCTCCAGGCTGCAAGCCTTGGGGGCTGCTGCTGCTGTTGTTGCCCGAGGCCACCCAAGCCTGCCCCCCCGAGTCGCTTATTGCCACGAAAAGAACCAGCAGGAGCGCTGGAGACAGATGCTGGGCAATACGGGTCACAAGAGTAGGATGCAACATCCATGGGGGCAGGGCAAGCCCTCATAAGCGTTTACTTAAGGCGCCGGGACTTCGAAAGCCGCGGAGCGGCGCCAGAAAGTAGCCCACGGCGTGAGCCGTGGGACGGAACGTGGCGTTAATATTCACA
>Ga0187852_1001566_pt1 | contig 20993 bp, 14 predicted proteins | sample June2016WEW_6_40_FD_134511 | JGI IMG/M metagenome (GOLD analysis project Ga0187852, IMG submission 134511) | Peatland microbial communities from SPRUCE experiment site at the Marcell Experimental Forest, Minnesota, USA - June2016WEW_6_40 | ecosystem: Environmental > Terrestrial > Soil > Wetlands...
CCGGGAGGAGCATTTCTTCGACGCCGCCGGCCGGAAACGCTGGCTGTTGACGAGCAAGCTGCCGTTGCGCGGTAACCGCGGCAAGATCATCGGCCTGGTGGGCATTGGCCGGGACATCACGGAACGTAAGCAGGCGGAAGAGTCATTGGACCGGGAAGGCGTCCTGTTGCGCACCGTGATTGACAACCTGCCGGACTACATTTACGCGAAGGACAAGCAGGGGCACTTCGTGCTGAACAACGTGGCGCACGCCAAATCATTCGGCGCTACGCCCCAGGAATTGCTGGGCAAAAGCGACTTCGATTTTTTCCCTCCCGAATTGGCCAAGCAATTTTACACCGATGAACAGAAAATCATTGAGACCGGCACGCCGGTAATCAATCAGGAACAATACAAATGCAACCCTGGTGACAAATCGGGCAAAAAACACTGGTCGGTCAGCACCAAGGTGCTTTGGCGCGACGACCAGAATGCGGTTTTGGGCACCGTCGGAGTCACCCGCAACATCCATGAGATGAAACTGGCGCAGGAAGCCCTGCGTCAAAGCGAGGAACGACTGCGTGAAGTCATGCGGCGAACGCGTTGCATCTTGAATTTCGGTGAAGTGGAAGCGTCGGAGGGATGGCAAGAACATGCGCTGGATCCGGTTTCGCCGTTCCGCTGGAATTTTCCCGTTGTCAATGTGGAGGCGGCGCAGGAAGTATTACCGCTCGACCTGCCGCCGGACAAGCAATACCAGCAAGTCTGGAGCAACAGTCGCCACCCCGATGACTTCAACCAGATGAACCGGACCTCCGGGGAGGCATTCCTCCACGACTCCCCGTTTTATCGCAACCAGTTTCGCTGTACGGACAAGCACGGAGTCGAGCGCTGGATGCAGCAGTTCGTGACCGTCAACAAGCTGGCGGAAAACCGGTGGCAACTCTTCGGCATTACCACCGACATCACCGATTTGAAAGAGATCGAGAACGCGTTGCGCTCCAGCGAGGAAAAATTGCGACAGTTCACCGTGCAACTGGAGCGCAGCAATCGTGAGCTGCAAGATTTTGCCTATGTGGCTTCGCACGACTTGCAGGAACCCTTGCGAAAAATCGTGGTCTTCGGCGAACGGCTCAAGGAAAAGAACAGTGAAGCCTTGGGGCCGGAAGCGCTTGATTATCTGGAACGGATGCAGAAGGCGGCAGCACGGATGCAGACTTTGATCAACAATCTGCTGGCTTTTTCACGGGTTACGACCAAGGCCCAGCCTTTCACGCCGGTCAATCTGGCGGAAGTGGCCAGCGGCGTGGTGGACGATTTGGAAGGCCGGATCGAACTGGTCAAAGGGCGTGTCGAGGTGGGTGCCCTGCCGGTCATTGACGCGGAGGCGTTGCAAATGCGCCAGTTGTTGCAAAACCTGATTGGCAACGCGCTCAAATTTCATCGCCCGGAAGAACCGCCCGTGGTAAAAGTCGAAGCGCAGATTATCTCCGCCCCCGACACGCCCGCGAGGAAACTTTGCCAATTAACAATCAGCGACAACGGCATTGGCTTCGACGAGAAATATCTGGATCGGATATTCAATGTCTTCCAGCGGTTGCACACTCGCAATGAATACGAAGGCACAGGCATGGGGCTGGCCATTGTTCGCAAGATTGCACTATATCACGGCGGCGACATCACCGCAAAAAGCAAACCAGGGCAGGGCGCCACTTTTATCTTGACGTTGCCTGTGGTTCATCCCAAAGAAGCACAAGACGAAAATACGGAAACCACCACGAACAAAGAAAACCAACCATGAAAACCGAAGGAAAAATGATTACAATTCTGCTGGCAGACGATGATCCGGACGACCGTAAACTGACACAAGACGCGTTTGTGGAGAACCGTCTGGTCAATGTGCTCCATTGCGTGGAAGACGGCGAAGAATTGATGGAATATTTGCGCCGGCAAGGCCGTTATGTCGATCAGAAGGATGCGCCATTGCCCGGGCTGATTTTGCTGGATCTGAACATGCCGCGCAAAGACGGGCGCGAGGCGCTCAAGGAAATCAAGGCGGATCCGGAACTGCGCCGGATTCCCATCGTCGTCCTTACCACCTCCAAGGCGGAGGAGGACATTTTGCGCACCTACGATCTGGGCGTAAATTCCTATGTGACCAAACCCGTGACGTTCAAATCGCTGGTGGAATTGGTCAAGGTCCTCGGGCGATATTGGTTCGAAGTGGTCGAACTTCCACCGGGCGAGAGTTGAACGTTTTATGTCCGATGCCCCGGTCAAAGTCCTATTGGTGGATGATGATGAGGATGATTATATCATCACGCGCGATCTGATTTCACGAATCGCGGGCCGCTATCATCTCGACTGGGTCAACAATTATAATGGCGCGTTGGACGCCATCCAGCGCCGTGAGCACGATATCTATCTGCTGGACTATCGCCTCGGCGAACGGACCGGACTGGAACTGTTGTGCGAATCACAACAGTTCAATGCCCGGGCGCCAATGATTTTACTGACGGGCCAGGGCGACCAGGAGGTTGACATGCAGGCCATGAAGGCCGGGGCTGCAGATTACCTGGTCAAAGGCCAGCTCAACGCCGACATTCTCGACCGCGCCATCCGCTATGTCATTAAAGGCAAGCGCGCCGAAGAAAACCTTCGCCGCGACCGGGATCTCATCAGCCGCATCATGGAAACCAGCCCCGTGGGCATCGTCGTCGCCAACCAGACTGGAAAAATCACCTTTGCCAACCACCGGGCGGAAGAAGTTCTCGGCCTTTCCAAGGACGCCATCACCGGTGGAACTTGCAGCGTTCTGGACTGGCGGATGACTGATGCGGAGGGCCACCCGCTTCCGGGCCAGGCGCAGTCGTTGAAACAAGTCCTCGAATCCGGCCAGCCGGTGCAAGACGTCCGTCATGCCATTGACCGTCCCGACGGCCACCGCACGTTGCTCTCGACCAATGCCACGCCGTTTTTCGATGCCGCCGGCGAGATTAACGGGATGGTGATCACGGTTGAAGACATTACCGAGCGGCTGATGCTGGAAGCGCAACTGCGGCAATCACAAAAAATGGAGTCGGTGGGCCAGTTGGCCGCCGGGGTGGCGCATGACATCAACAATATTCTGACCGTCATTCAGGGACACGCGGGGTTGTTGCTCAACGCCGCTCCGCCGGGTGCCGACTCGACAAGATCAATAAAACAAATTTCCGCGGCAGCGGAGCGCGCGGCCAGTTTCATCCGGCAATTGCTCACGTTCAGTCGCAAGCAGATTTTTCGATCGAAGATTCTCGATTTGAATGCGGTGTTTCACAATTTGAAAGGGATGCTTCCGCGGCTGATCGGTGAGGACATCACGCTGGAAATCCACTGTCAGCCGGACCTGCCGTGCATCCAGGCGGACACCGGGATGGTGGAGCAGATCGTGATGAATCTGGCGGTCAACTCGCGTGACGCCATGCCCAAGGGCGGCAAACTCATCATTTCGACTTCCGCCGCTGAAATTGACGCCGCCTACTTGCGACAACACCCCGAAGCCCAGGTGGGTTGGTTCGTCTGCCTGACCGTGACGGATACCGGTTGCGGCATGGAACCCAAGGTGTTGCAGCGGATTTTTGAACCATTTTTCACGACCAAGGAAGTCGGCAAGGGAACGGGGCTGGGACTGGCCACCGTTTATGGCGTTGTCAAACAACATCATGGCTGGCTTGAAGTCCAAAGCGAAGTGGGCGTCGGCACCACCTTCAAAGTTTTTATTCCGGTGGCCGGGAAAGCCGACGATGCACCCGCCGATCCGTCCGTTAAATCCGAGAACGTCCGGGGAGGCAAAGAAACCATTCTGCTCGTTGAGGATGAAATTGGACTATTGGAACTGGTGCGGGAGATTCTCCAGCAATATCAATACCGTGTTTTGATCGCTTCCTCGGGTGTCGAGGCTTTGCGGGTTTGGGACGAGGACAACGGCCAGGTTGATTTGCTCCTGACCGACATGATCATGCCCGGCGGCATGACGGGCACTGACCTGGCCGCGGAATTGAAAAGGCGAAAGCCCGCACTCAAAGTGATCTACGCCAGCGGTTATAGTCCCGCGCTGACGGGAAAAGATTTTACTCAAGGCGAGAACATTTTTCTGGCCAAGCCTTATCAACCGAACCAGGTGGCCCAACTGATTCGGAATACCCTTGATGCGTCTCCCAAGGACCAGCAACAGCCTCTTCCCGTCCCAACCAACGCCGCTCCCGTGCCGACGCCGGTTCTGGCTGGGCAATCAACTTGAAGGTAATTGAGAATGTTTCGCAACTCATTCTGGCGCGCCGCGCCAGGTGGCCGGCACGTCAGAAATCTGCGCGGCCAGTTCTTCCGCCGGATAGGTCCAGATTTCTGCGAGGGTCGGATGGTAATGGGGTGTTGCGGCCAGTTCGTGAACGGTCATTCGTTTGGCCATGACCATGACGATTTCATGAATGAGCTCGCCGCCCACCGGTCCAACGCAGGCGCCGCCGAGAATCCCGCCTGATTTCGGGTCGGCCAGCAATTTTACGAAACCGTCCCTGGCTTCCATGATGAGCGATTTGCCGTGGTCATGGAACGGATAACTCATGGCCAGATACGGGATGCCGCGCGCCTGCGCTTCCTTTTCCGTCAATCCCACGAAGGCCACTTGTGGTTCGGTGAAAACAACCGAAATCAACAACCGATAATCCATTTTTCGTGGACGACCTGGCTGCGCGATGTTGTGTGCCGCAATCTCGCCTTGCTGCACAGCCAGGTGAACGATTTCATGCGGTCCAGTGCAATCGCCTGCCGTGTAAATGTGCGGTGCGCTCGTTTGCATCAACTCGTTTGCGACAATGCGGCCACGCCCGGTGATGACCCCGGCTTTGTCGAGATCGAGCAGCGCCGTGTTCGGCACGCGGCCCAGCGCGAACAAAATTTCCCCGGCGGAGACCGAAACAGTTTTGCCTTCATGCTGAAATGAAACGGTTTTCAATCCACCATCACGTTTCGCATCAGTGAGTTTTGTGTTCGTAAAAATCTCAAGGCCTTCGCGCCGGAAAACTTTTTCGATTTCCACCGCCGCGTCGGGATCGAATTCCTTCAAAATGTGTTCGCTGCGCTGGATGAGCGTGACCTTGACGCCAAACCGCGCGAAAAATTGCGCAAACTCGCACGCAATCGCCCCGCCACCGAGGACGATGAGCGATTCCGGCAGCCGGGTGAGCGTGAGCGCGTCATCGCTGGTGATATAGCCGGTTTCACGGAGTTGGGGCAGGGGCGGTGGCGCGACGACGGAGCCGGTGGTAATGATGAAATTTTTTGCTGTAAGTGTGGCAGCCGACGTGAGTCGGCTCTGATTTTTGTTTGATGAAGATGGAGCGGACTCATGTCCGCTGCTACGGAGTAAATTTAATTTCAGTGTATGCGCATCAAGAAACCGGACATTGGCGCGGATGAATTTGAATTTGCCACCAGCGAGTTGCTGCCGGCGATAATCCGCAAAATCCTTGACGAGCGCGTCTTTGCGCGCCATCACCTTCGCGAAATCGAAGCTTACGTTTTCGGCGCGGATGCCCCATGGCCCGGCGTGGCTGGCCAGGTGCATGACTTCGGCGGTGAAAAGCAGCGCCTTCGTGGGCATGCAACCGCGCAGGATGCACAACCCGCCGACTTCTTCCCCGCCCTCAATGACAGCCGTTTTCAAACCTGCGCCCGCCGCTGTCCGCGCCGCTGCGTAACCGGCGCTGCCACCGCCGAGAACGGCCACGTCGTAGTCAAATATCTTGTGAGTTCCGCTCATGGATTCAAAATGAGCGATGCGGAAGACACTGGCAAGGCATGTTATGTGTTGCGTGATTTGCTCCGGCAGAGTGATCGCGACCACGAAACACGCCTCACGCAATGCCTTTTTGCGGCCCGGCGTTTGGTGAAGTTGACATGCCCCGGTGGGCCACGGATAATTCGCCCATGAGCAACATCATTTATCCGCGCAGTCCGCGCGAAACCATGGACGGCTGGAGCTACCTGCCGCGTTACATTGACAAAATCCGCCTGCACCTCGCCGGCAAACTGCACGCCGATTATCAGGAGAATCTGGGCAAAGGCTTTGACGGCATGTGGCTCAAATACGCCGGCGTCAAGCACGAACAGATGATCGAGGTGGTGAAGAATTCCGTCACCGATGGCGAGGTGTGCGATTGGGTGCGCCGCAACGTAAAAAAATCCCAGGCCGAAAAGGCCGCGCACGCGCAGGACATGTTAAGCCGCCCGCCAGCCAACGACACGGAAGCCGTGGCGCGGCTTAAAATGCGAAAGGAACAGTGTGGCGCGGGAAACCGTGACGACATCAAATGTTTTGTGGATGTGATTGACGTGGACGAAAAACGCCTTTAGTGCGTCGGGAAAAATCCCTTACTGCCCGGCGTAGAAGGCGTCCACTTTGGCCGCGACGTCCTTGTAGCTGGCGTCCATTTCGTAGATGAGTTTGAGTTGCTCGATGGCTTCCTCTTTTTTGCCCATGCTTTCGAGCACGCAGCCGAGATTGTAGACAAGCTCTTTTTTCTCGTCATCAAAGACCACCTTTTCCTTGATGGCATTTTGCAACGTGCGGGCGGCCAGGTCGAACTTCTTCCCCTTGGCAAAACATTGCGCCAGATAACTCATCGCGGCGAGTCGCTTGTGCGGATTCTGCTGGGCTTTTTGAAATTCTTGGATTGCCTCGGTGATTTTGCCCGTTTGAAAATAAAACTGCCCCAGCTCAAACCGAATCGCCAGGTCCGTCGGGTATTTTTCCACGCGCTTCTGGCATTCGGTGACCTGGAAATTCAGCTTCTCCGCGTGGAGCTTCGCCGACTGTTCGGTGTAATCCGGCGCGGCGGGATCGAGTTGCTCCAACTGATAATCGAACCGGCGCACGATGGTGTCGGCCATGGAGCGTTCAAGTGACGGATCGTTGCCCATCTCCGAATTTTTGACGCGGTCGTAAAGCGCCAGTGAGCGGGCGAACTGTTTTTTCTGCGCGTAAAGTTCCGCGAGCTGGCGCACCAGCTTGAGATTATTCGGCTCGGTCTGCAGCCGCGCCTCGTATTCGCCGATAAGCCGTTCGGTTACATCTTCAGTCTTCACGACGCGCTTTTCCTGTTCCAGCGAGGCGGCCTCCTTTTTATCCTTTAAAATGTCGCGGTAGGAACCCTGGCCGCTTTCGAGCGCGGCGTAGCCGCCCTGGTCCAGCGTCTTGCGCGCGGACAAATCTTTGAGCGCCTGATTCAGCTCGCCGTCGTTGGGCGTCTCGCGCAAAAGGTCCATCAGGATTTGTTCCCCGCGGTTTTGCTCTCCCTCGCTGACGTCACCCGCCACCGCGAGCGCGCGGGCAAAGGCAATCGCCAAATCCCTGTCCTTCGGCGAATTATTCGACAGCGTTTCATAGGACAAAACCGCTGTGTGCGGCAATTCCAATGTGGTCGCCGCTTCCACGATGATTCGGTGCGCGGCGGAGCTGTTCGGGTCGCCGTTCAAAATCTGCTCGGCGATGACCATGGCCTCGGCGGGATTTTTACTCAATGCCATTTTAGCCTTGGCGACCTGAGGCGAAGAGCCGGCGCCACTCCACATTTTCTTGAAGAATCCGCCGCGGCCGCCGCATTTTTGGAACTGCGCCGCGCGCAGCGCCTTGCGGCATTCAAAAAACTCCGGCTCTTTTTCCAGCACCTGGTTGAACAGCGTGATGGCGTAATCCAGATTTTCCCGTTGCGCGGCTTCGTTGGCCTTGGTGAACAGCATTCGCGCCTCGCGCGAAACTTCGTTGATACTTTTTTCTGCCATTTTATTTGATTGGTTGAATCAATGATTTGCACCTACGGACAAAAAATCAACCCCGAAAACCTTCGGGGTTAACCGCATTGTGCCTTGTGTCGGAGCGCATGATCCACAAGCACCAGCGCGGTCATCGCTTCCACCATCGGCACCGCGCGAGGCAACACACACGGGTCATGGCGGCCGCGGCCTTTCAGTGTCGTGTTGTGAAATTGCACATCCACCGTGTCCTGCTCGTGCATGACGGTGGCCACGGGTTTGAACGCGACGCGAAAGAAAATCGTCTGCCCGTTGGAAATGCCGCCCTGAATTCCACCGGAAAAATTCGTCGTCGTAAAAACCTTTCCGTGCTTCGCGCGGAACGGATCATTGTGCTCGCGTCCGGTGAGCGTGATGCCACTGAAGCCGGAGCCGATTTCAAATGCCTTGGACGCGGGCAAACTCAACATCGCTTTTGCCAAATCCGCTTCGAGTTTGTCGAACACCGGTTCGCCCCAGCCGGCGGGAACGCCGCGCGCAATGCCTTCGACGATGCCGCCGACGGTGTCGCCCGCGCGCCGCATTTTTTCGATGAGCCGGATCATTTTTTCCGCCGCCGTCTGGTCGGGACAACGGACGATGTTCGACTCGATGTCCTTGAGTTTGACTTCGTCCGGGTTTACGTCGGCGACGAGCCGCTGGACTTGTTTGACGTAGGCCAGAGTCTCGACGCCGTGGTGTTCGCGCAAAATTTTCTTCGCAATGGCGCCGGCGGCCACCCGGCCGACCGTTTCGCGCGCGCTGGCGCGGCCGCCGCCCTGCCAGTTGTGAATGCCGTATTTGGCGAAATAAGTGAAATCCGCGTGCGACGGGCGGAACTTCGTCTTCATTTCCGCGTAGGCTTCGGGGCGGGCGTCCTCGTTTTTGACCCACAGACAAATCGGCGTGCCGAGAGTTTTGCCGCCAAACGTGCCGGAAAGAATTTGCACCGTGTCGGATTCCCGGCGCGGCGAAACAATTTTGGACTGCCCCGGCCGGCGCCGGTCCAGATCGGGCTGAATGTCCGCCTCGGTGAGCCGGAGGCGCGGCGGGCAGCCGTCCACAACCACACCCACGCCACCGCCGTGGGATTCGCCCCACGTCGTGATGCGGAACAGTTGCCCGAAGGTGCTTGCCATGCCGCAATAATGCTGAAAAATCACGGTGCGGTCAAATTTATCGGAGGGACGAGTTACACGAGTCCCTAATTAAACTTGGCTTTGGATGTTGAGATGAGACAATTGAGGGACTCGTGTAACTCGTCCTTCCGAAGAAAATGAACGGACCATTGCAATATCCTGGTAGAAAGCGATTACCGCACTTGCCGGCAATGGAATTTCCAAATCAAACGGTCATTCAATACGTCAGTTGCAATGTCGTTGACCGCCGCCAGTTGCTTGCCAACACAGACATTTACCGACTCCTGCTTGAAGCATGGCGCAAAGCGGATCAATGGCTGGTGGGGCGCCATGTTGTTATGCCGGATCATGTCCACTTTTTCTGTGCCCCGGTGCGTGTTCCGGTGACGCCTCTCAAACGTTGGATGGAATTCTGGCGTGCTGAGGCAACGCGCCGCTGGCCGCACGCTGGCGACAAGCCCATTTGGCAAAAGGATTTTTTTGACCGGCAACTTCGCAGCGGTGAGAGTTTCACCAGAAATGGCTCTATATCGTTGAAAACCCCGTCAAGGCCGGTTTGGTGGCGCGTTGGGAAGACTGGCCATATCAAGGCGAACTGAATGTTCTCCAATGGCATGAACCGACATAAACTTCGTTTCGGAGGGACAAGTTACACGAATCCCAAAATCGCCAAAATAATTCGGAGGGACGAGTTATGCGAGTCCCCAAATTTATTTCACTTGGAATGTCCAAAGGCCAAAAAAAACAGGGACTCGTGTAACTCGTCCCTCCGGTTGATTTTGCGACTCGTGTAACTCGTCTCTCCGGAGTAAACTCTCCGCCACATGAATCGCATCGTGGAACGTTTTGCGCGCCTGAAGCGCGAAGGCAAAAAAGGTTTTATCGTCTATATCGGCGCGGGCGATCCGGATCTGGAGGCCACGCGCCGGCTGGCAATCGCGTTTGACCAGGCGGGCGTGGATGTTTTGGAACTCGGCGTGCCGTTCAGCGATCCGCTCGCCGACGGTTTGGTGAACCAGCTCGCCGCGCAGCGCGGTCTGGAATCCGGCGCCACACCGCCGAAGGTTTTGGAGACGGTAGCTGCAATTCGACGCGATTCGCAAATCCCGATTGTCCTCTACATTTACTTCAACCTCATTCACCGCGCCGGCCTGAAGCAATTCATCAAAGACGCGGCGAAGGCGGGCGTGGATGGCATGCTGGTGCTGGATTTGCCGCCGGAGGAATCGGACAATTACGAATCGCTGATGCGCCAGGCCGGTTTGTGCCACATTTATCTCGTTGCGCCGACGACGCCGGAAGACAGGATTGAGTTTATCGTGAAACGCGGCACCGGGTTCATTTACTATGTCTCGCGTGAAGGCGTGACGGGGATGCAAAAACAGGTCGCGGCCAATCTCGCGCAGCAAGTCGCCAAAATCCGCGCGCACACGAAACTGCCCATCGCCGTCGGTTTCGGCATCTCGACGCCCGAACAGGCGAAAACAGTTGCGTCCATCGCGGACGCCGTCATCGTCGGCAGCGCGGTGGTGAATCAAATTGCCGTGCACGGCCGATCGCCGGAACTGGTGGAACGCGTGGGCGGGTTTGTGAAGTCGCTGGCCTCGGCAGTGAAGACTTTATGAATCAAAAGGGGAATTTGACCGCTCAATTATTATTGGGTGCCGCCGGCGGGTTTTGCCCAAGCGTGGCTTGTGGATTCTGGCCGGAAGTGTCCGATTGACTTTGCGCCTGCCGGCGGACCTCCATCCCGGCTCGCAGTTTGGCTGCTTGCTCCAGGGTTGCCGGCGGGATCTCCATGCTGGGCAGTGAAAGAAAATTGGCGGCCTCCAGATAGGCGATCTTGTCTTCAATGTTCTCCGCGCTGTCGGCGGCGGCTTTCAAGGCGGAAATGGCATTGGTGCTGCCGAACTGCTTGGCGGCCACAATGTGGTTCAGGGATTCGGCGTCGTCATTCATGGACCAATCCTGCAGGCGGTCAATCTCAGCCGCGCGTTCTTCTGCCGAAAGCACCACATTGGTGATGGCCGGCACCGGTGGTGGGCGCGGGCGCGGGCGCGGGCGTGCAACAGCATTCGCCGCAATATTCGAGGCCGCTGGAGGAGCGGTTGGCGCGATTTCCGGGCTGGGAGGGGGAACGGACGGCGCTCCGACCGGGCCTGGGCCATCTAACGCCGATCAAGTTCCACGTCCATGCCGAGATATCGGTTAAGCAGGATCAGGAGATGGCCGACCGAATTGAGCGGGCCGGAACTCACGGCGTCACCCATGATTATTTGGGGCATCGCTGAACTGTCAACGGCCAGCCAGTTGGCACGGTGAAGCCGGCAATCGGTCAGGATTTGTTGCTGTATCCACGGATCCGCGAGGGCAGACTTCAGCTTGTCCGCGCCGACCAGTTGCGCTGCATATTCCTGGGCTTGTTTCAACGGGGGTGGTCTCACAGTAGCAAACATCCAGTCATCAAACTGGCGTTGGGCTTCGGGTTTGGCCCGCCAGACCGCCAAACCCAGGCGCGCATATTCGCAGGAGCCCGAAGCGGCGTGGGACGTTGTTTGCGGGAGGAACGGATTGCACTGGGGGGATAACGATATGGGCAAACAAACGACGCCCAGTTGGTTGGTTAACTGCTGGCACGTCTGCACGAGAATGGGATGCACGGCGCGGCAATGCGAGCAGGTGTAGTCGAAGAGGTACACGATGATATGCGGGGAATCCGGCGAACCGATCATGGGCACGTCGCCGAACTTGATCAAAAACTGGTTGCTGTAGAGCGACAGAGTCCGGGGCGCAATCAACCGGGCATTGGGAGATGCCGGCTGGTCCGTGGACGGGCCGCCAGGCGCTTTCGGGGTTGAATGGTTCGTGCTTGCAGACGAAGGCGAGGCGGCCGTTTTTGTGGCCCGGGCGCCCGCCACGGGCAGGACCTTGACCACGTTACGTTGCTTTTGGAAGAGCATTTGCCCGCCGGCCAGCACCGCGACACCGGCCAACCCGATCAGGACGAGAGAAAAAACCGCCTGGCGCGGAACGCCCCGCTTGCCTGACCCGGTGGTCCACATCGGCGTGTCCGGGTCGGCGGCCAGGGGAATGTTTTTCAAGCAAAACAGCGCCGCGGCAAAACCACAGGCATGGGCGGTCATGCAGAACTTGCAGAACGCCTTGATGACGAAAACCTGCAAACCGACAAACCACAGGGCGGCGCCGGCCACGATGACCGAAAGGATAATGATGGCCGCCCATGATCCGCGCTGATCGTCTGGCGAAGGGCGCTTCTGCAAGAGAACCGTCACCCCCAGCAACGCCAGGTAAACCAGCACTGCAGGCACACTGACCGGCAGGTCGAGCCAGTAGGCCCACCGGCTCTGCAGCACCTTATTGCAACCGGACTCGGGACCGCAGCCGGCCGCAGGCCCGTTGTGGATTGCCAACCAAGCCAGATAACCAGCCCCGAGAATGGCCACCGCCAGCAACACCCGTGCCCATAGGAGCCACGCGGGCGTTGGTGGGATTGCTGGGTGTGAGGAATTATTGCTGTCCATCGAGCATCTCTTTCAAAATGTAGGAGACGACGTGAGGAGTCTCTAATTTTTTAATTTGAGCCTCGTCACCCCGGCCCTGCCGGATTTTAAAGCAATCCATCTCAACGGATTGTCATTCCTGCGGCTTCAATCGCGCTCGCAGCAAGCTGCTTGCTCCTGTTGCCGTTCTGCTTGCGCTGCCGACCGGTCACTGGGGCTGGCCTGCGGGCGCGTTGGGTGGGGCTGTTTGCTGGCCATTATTCCTCCACTTGACAATATTCTTATTTGTATGCAGGAAGAGCGGATTCATGTTCAAATTCTGGGGAATGGTCGCCAGGTCAGGGTTGTTCGTGGCGGTATCAGCCGGCGGCACATCGGGCATGATATTGGGAAGCTTGAGATAGTCAATCGTGTCCAGCACGGCCACTTTCGCGCGCGTATCTTTCATCTCTTCTGCCGCCTGTTCCAGCCCCGGCACCGCATTGGTGTCATTCAACTGCACCAGCGCCGCCAAGGCGGCCTTGCGCACCTCCGCTTCCGGATTCTCCACTTTGCCAATCAGGGCCGAAATGATCGTCGGATTGTTCGCGCCATCGGCCTCGCCCACGAGTTCCCGGATTGCATCCAACTCCTTCTCGACCGCGGCGGCACGCAACTGCTCCGAGGCGGCCACCGGCTGCTCCGAACTGGCCGCCGTGTTGCTGGAGTTGGGGTTGACCTGGACGGCCTGATCGTTGGCGGCGGCGGACTGCGAGTCCACTTTTGCTTCCGTGGCGGGCGTCTGCCCGCCGGCGTTGCCGGCATGTCCCGCCATGACTCCCTTCAATACAAACATGATGCCCAGCAGTCCAAAGCCGGCCACCAGGATCAAAATTACCACCTTGGGACGCATACTTGGATCGAATGTTTGATTATTAATAAAAGGCGCAACCCAAAGCGTGCCTTTTGGCGCCGGCTCTGGGTTGCGCTATGATATTCAGTTTTTTGCCTTAAAATTTATGACAATTTAAGGAACGCAATCAGTTCCATCTTTGAATCGTTTTCCTGCGGCCTCGTTTATGACACCGTGTTGGGTGAGAGCCGCATCCGGGTTAAATGGACTCTCGTTCTGGTCAGGCATATCCCAGGAATATGTAGGAACTACATTGAACACGTCGAAATTCAAAGTTGAACTTGTATTGTCGTATGACCAACCCGCAATGACATTGTAGAACGGATATGGATCAGTTGGATAGAAATTATAATCAGTCAGTTCATACTTCTTCGGATCGTACTTGGGATTATAATAACCAGTCTTATCATCCGTACCTGGGCCATACCAGCCAGTGGAATGCGTAAAATTGTCAAGTACATTAAATCCAATTGGATCATAACTAATATCAACAACCTGATTCCAAGGCATGTCGTCGCAGCAGCCGATGTCTTTCACAATCTTTTCCGTGAAGGTGGCGGAACCGGTAAGGAGCGCGCAGTACAGCTTGATAAAACCATAACCGTTGGCCGAGTAGCTGGCAGTGCCAACAAAGTCCGCCGCCGTATCCGAGGTGTTCACCTTTTCGAGAGTCCAGGAGTAGGTGACGAGGCCGTTGAGCGTGAAACGCATCTCATAGGGGCTGCTTGGTCCGACACGTTTACTAATCAGATCAGAATACACAAGAAGATCAGGCGTAACGCCATCAGCGACACCATTAAAAGTCTGTATTCCAGGATAGCCGGTGTATTCGTAATAATAGGAAGTCTGCCCGTAACTACAGGAACTGTCATCCCTGTTCGTATAGAGCGTAGGATTCAAATAGCCATTATTTACTGTGTTGTCAAACGACAACGACAGGTAATAGTGGTCGGTGCCTTTGCCCACCAAAAACGACGGCGAGGTGCAGCAGGGAGGACCGCTTTGCGCTCCACTCACAGCCTTGAAACTTGCGTCGCTGATAAAGCTGTTCAGATAGAAGCAATCATAGCACTCCTGAACCGCCAGGTAGAAGAAGAAGGTAACGTTCTCGCACAACGGATCGGTCGCGGAAAAGCCCGCTGCCCCCGGATCTCTCACATAAATCTGACCCCAAGGCTGCATGTGGCCGGGCGGATATTCGCCTGTGGTGGCTAATAAGGAGGGAAAAGTACCCGACTCTAAAGTCGTGTAATCCACCCAAGGAACTGGCAGGAAATGCCGGCCCGTAGCGAGTCGGGCGTATTCATCGTTTCCGTCGGAAATACTGGTTCTCATGCCATTGTCAAGGTAAGTGGCGAATTCATTGTATGAACCTGACGGATTTGCATTTTGAGTCTCCCAATACGGACCTGCATAATCGTTATTACCGTTTAAAGCATAGAGCGGTGAAAAAGGTACCCCCGGATAATAAATTGGGTTGTCCGCGGCGAGTGTGCTCGACCAAGTGCTGGGCCCAAAATAAATATTCCCGTTGGGGTCTTCTTGAACCCAGCCCGTGCCATAGTCATAAAAATTCCCGTCCCAGCCGTTGAAATTAAATGAACCAGTGAGCTCATGCGCATACAAATTGAAAGGAGGACTGGGAAGAAACGTTGATGCATCAAAATATTGAGTGAAATCCTCATAAGATTGCGCGAGGGAATCATAGATGTTCCAGAAGCCGCCCAGCTCTCCCTGCACCAGCATCAGGCTGGCTTTGGGACTGTAAAAGGTACCATTATGATGCAGAACGTATGCGATGGCCTTCAAAATATCCGTCTGCGTCAGCTTTAAAGTCTGGGTCTTATAGTAAAGCGGGCCTTGACTCCAATTACCCGCGTTTGGAGCCGTGGAAGTGCTCACGCTTGCTTGTTCTTGCACGGTCAGGGAAAACGTGATCGTGTCTTGCTTGGTGTTCTGCGCGAACGCTTGCGTTCCCAAGCACGCTCCCAAAACGAGCGCTGTAATCAGTTTTTTTCTCATTTTCATATTTTTGTTTTTTTGTTGTTGTTAATTGCGTGTTGTTTCATCCGACATGCGCCCCAATTGGGTGCCCGATTTGTTGCACTTTTACACGGGCATAAAGCGGGCGTCAACTACTTTTATTAATTATTTTGTTCTCGGTTGTACCATGTTCCATCCTATGCGCACCTTCTTGGGTGCTCATTTGAGCAATACCTTTACACCGGCACAAAGCCGGCGTCAACCACTTTTATCACTTTTTTCAACATTTTTTTTGGGGGGGGTGCTTCGCCTGTTAAGCGCCTCGTGAACAATAATTTATGACGCGCTCAAAACAGACTGCAGGCAGTCACGAGCAGACAGGGTAGCGCGAAAAGCGTGTATAAAAACGGATTCCGACGGGTGTTGTGTGCGCCGCGTTGCCCAAACCGAACGGCGCGCGGGCGTCGCGCCCGCAGCAGTCCCGGCCGCTATAGCAGTTCATATTGTCATTGGCGCACAAAAGATCATGCGGAAATCTCACGGGCACTTCGTCTTCTTGCAAAGCGCCCCCGATGTATCGGGACCGCTTTTCCCAGAGGCATATCAAACTGTGCCAATGTTAACTGGAACTGCTATAAAAGGCCATGCCATTATCAGGAGTCTTTCAAGCCTGCGAAGGGGCTGCGGCCAGGATGGCCGCGCTCCGGGATTTCGGCAAAGCGCCCTCAAGAGCGCCCGCAGGAAATCGTTTCCCTGCCAGCCAGCAGCGATTGAGATCCGGAGAAATTTTGAATCACCCGAATCCTTAGCGACCCGGTTTCAGATTCCTCGACAATTTTAGTGGATGACAGGGTGTGAAATAGGACTCATCGGGTATGACCATGAAATCAGAGATGACACCCGCCCTCACCCCGGCCCTCTCCCCCGGGGAGAGGGTGAGCATTATCACGGTGCTGGAAACTTCTCAATCTCCATTGCCGTCACCGATTCGGTGTCGTTTACAAATAAGACGCACGACAACCCGGCATATCACACTGCTCAAAACGCGGCGAATGATTCTCCCTCTCCGGGGGGAGAGGGCCGGGGTGAGGGCGAGCGTGAATCTAATTCCACTGAAAACGTCGAGGAACCCGGTTTCAGGACGCACTGGGGAAGACGGTTTGGTGTTGCCTGAGGAGCGCGGAGTTTACTCCGCTTCAACGTTCCAACTCCTGAGTTTTGGCGAAACATCCCGACCTCGTTGACGGGGTCGGGCTGAAGCGGCGTGAACGCCGCGCGCCGTTCGCCAAGCCGTCTCCAGGCAGTAGGACAGGCGTCGCGCCTGTCTCTAAAATCCAAGAAGCCTCTGTTTCAGAAACACCGGTCGCTGCCATGACCCATCACCAATGGGTGGGCAAAATTCATGAAGATGGAGACAGGCGTCGCGCCCGTCCTACGTGCCTGACCGCACGCGCGCGGCCCAGCCTTTGACTGCAAGGGATACGGCTAAGGATTCGGGTGAATCAAGGCGTTGGAGGGAGTTGGCGCCTGCTCCAAAGGAGCATTTGTCTTGATCGGCCCTTGATCAGCTTTTTTTTCTTCCGCGTTCTTACGTTCATCTTCCGCGTTCTTGCGTTTCTCCATGGCGGTGAGGACCGCTTGGATATTGGTTTTGTCCGTCGGACTTTGGGCGGAAGCGAGAATCTGCGCGACCCGGGCCAGGCCTTCGTCTCTTTTGCCGGACTCAAAAAGCACAATGGCACGAGTGATTTCGACTGGCTCCGAATTCGTTGGGGCCAATTTCTCGGCCTGATCCAGGGCCTCGCCGGCCAGGGCAAAATCGCGGGTCGCAAGCTTGGGAAACGTGGCGATTACATACGCCAGCTCGCACAACATCGGCGCATCGTTGGTCCGGGCCGCCAGCAGCGTCCGCCCCGCCAACTTGGCCCGGTCGCCACCTTGGCGCGCCAAAGCCACATACTGCTCCATCTGGAGCCAGGCGAGATCTATTTTCCTGGCCTGCTGCTCGTCATACCGGCCGGCGATGATCATCTCCAAAACCTCGCCCAGCGCTCGCTGGGGAGGGCCGTGCCAAAGCAGGTCGCCATTCGTGCCGACCACGAACGCATACGGAATTCCCCGCTGCCCGACGGGCTTCATATAAGTCAACGAGGTGTGCCGCTGTTTATCCGCAGCGATGGCATACTCGATGTTCGAGCCGTCATGCTGGACAAACTCCCTGATTTTATCCGCCGGTTCGTCGCTGATCCCCACCACCACCACGCCATTGGTTTTGAAACGCCTTTGGAGGTCGTTGAGGTTGGTGATGCTGGCGCGGCAGGCCGGACCCGTGGTGTTCCAAATCTCCACCACATAAATGTTCGTGCCCGCCTTGACTTCCACCGGCTGGCCCTTGATCCATTCACTCACATTCAGCGGCGGGGCGGGTTCGCCGATCAGGCCACCCAACCCAATATTGGGCGCGAGGCCAGCCATCAGAACCACGATTGGGAATACATACTTCATCATCATCATATTCATATCGAGTGAGTTTATTCACGACAGGCGGCTCGCGCAAGCTCCAAAGTTTTGCTGCCGGAGTGAAAACAAAACTGGCAGGGTCTGCGCGAGCAGAACTGGAATAATGAGGTTGTTCTTAACCCGAAAACCGAAGTTGCCCGGCGCAGGTGGCGGTGACGCCTCGTCACCACAGTGTGGCTGCGACGCCCCCGTCGCATTTTTTCAGACGCCGGAAAAGACGCTGCGTCAACCGGCGACGAGGGCGTCGCCAGCACCTTTCTGCGACGGGGCGTCGCAGCCACCCTCAGTCCTGCTTCGGAATTCGAGATTAACGGGTGGCTGAAGGCAACAATGGGAGGCTGGCGCGAACAAGGCGTTTCAGGGCTTGCCCGCCGGGGCGGTGTTCTGGTTGGTTTTTGCCGCCGCCAAACGCACTTCCATGGCGCGGATGCAGACTTGGACTTCGTCTCTTGCCTCCTGGCTCTGGGCGGAAGCCAAGGCCTGTCTGGCCCGGGCCAGGCCCTCTTCTTCCTTGCCGGTCTGGAAAAGCAAAATGGCGCGATCCACGGCGATGTCCGTGGTGTTCGTAGCCTCCAGTTGCTCCGCCCGATCGAGCGCCTCGCTGGCCAGCGCCACATCGCGCTTCGCAATGTAAGGGTCGCTGGCGATTTGGTACGCCAGATCACACAACCCCGCCGCATCGTTGGTCCGGGTGGTCAGCAGCATCCGGCCCGCCATTTCGCTCCCCGCATCACCCTGGCGCGCCAAAACCAGATATTGCTCCACCTGTTCCCTGGCCATGATATTTTTTTGCGTCTGCTCCAGGTTGAATCGGCCGGATGTGATTTCATCCACCACCTCGCCCAAACCCCCGGTCAAAGGATGGCCGTGCCAGAGCACCTTGCCGTCCTTGCCCACGACAAACGCCCGGGGAATCATCACCTGTTTGAAGGCCTTCAGGTAGTTGACCTCGGTTCTGTTCCCGTCGTCGTCGGCGGCGACGGCGAATTCAATTTCCGGCCCTTTGAGCTGAACAAACTCCTTGAGCGGCTCTGGCGGCTCTTCGCTGATGGCCACGACGACCACCCCTTTGTCTTGGTATATCTTCTGGAGATTGCTAAGATTGGTAAGGGCGAAGTCGTTGGCCCGGCTGAGGGTGCAGAACACCAGGACGTAAATGTTTGTGCCCGCCTTGATTTGCACCGGCTGGCCCTTGATCCATTCCTTGACAGTCAGGGGCCGGGCGGGGTCGCCGAGCTTGTCGGCGAAGCTGGCAACGGGGGCAAGACAGGTTATCAAGCCCACGAGCAGGACTGCGTGCTTATTAAACATTGTCTTTGAGTTTTTTTCAGAACCGGATGTTAAGCAAGTCTAAAATCAGTTGGACTTTCCCCGGTTTTTACCCGAAGCCGAAAACACGTTGTCGGTTTGGTGTTGCGAGGACGGGAGTCCGGCGGCACAAAGGACACCAGCCGCCCAATCTTGGGAGCAACACCACTGCCGCCGTCAACGTCAGATTCAACTGCAAAACAGACTTTGCATTTCTCATTTTGTCCGTGTTGAATTGGCGAAATGAAAGCGCAAACTGACATCAAAGACCGGTTCGTCATCATCCTGGCCGGGGGACGCGGCGAGCGGTTCTGGCCGGTGAGCCGCGAGAAGATGCCCAAACAACTGCTCGCGCTGCTCGGTAAAAAGTCTTTCTTGCAGGAAACCGTTGACCGCGTGCTGCCGCTCGTGCCGGCGAAAAACATTTTTGTCATCACCAACGAGGCGCAATTGCCGGAAGTCCGCAAACAGCTTCCGAAAATCCCGAAACAAAATCTGATTGCCGAGCCGATGGGCCGCGACACGTGCGCCGCCGTCACGCTTGGCGCGGCGCTCGTGGGCGCGCGTTCCACGACCGGTGTCATGGCGGTTTTGCCCGCCGACCACGTCATTCCCGACGAGAAAAAGTTCCAGCAGGTATTGAGCGACGCATTCGATTTGGCCAGTCGTGGTCAGGCCATCATTACTATTGGCATCAAGCCGACCGACCCGGCGACGGGTTACGGCTACATTCACGTGGGCGAGGCGTTGCCGCCGCCGTCGGGCGCCAAGAAATACAAAACCACATTTTTCCGGGCGGAGCAATTTGTCGAGAAACCGCATTTTGACCGGGCGCTCGAATATGTCAATAGCGGCCAATATCGCTGGAACGCGGGGATGTTCGTCTGGTCGTTTGTGACCATCACGGAAGGGTTGCAGAAGCATCAGCCGGAAATGTATGCCGCGTGCCAGCGCTGGTTCAAAGCGGCGAACCAGCCGGCGAAGCTCGCCAAAGTTCTGGCGAAGGAATATCCCGGCATCAAAAAAATTTCAATTGATTACGCGCTGATGGAGCACGCGCAAAACATCATCGTGGCCGATGGTGTGTTTGAATGGGACGATTTCGGTTCCTGGACGGCCCTGGCGCGGCATCTCAAGGCGGACCCCGAAGGCAATTGCGCCGTGGCGGATTTTATCCACGTGGACGCGGCGCGGAACATCATCTACGACGCGCGCACCAAAGACCGGCGCACACCGATAGTGGTGGTCGGTTTGCGCGATTCGATACTGGTCCAGACCGACGACGCGGTGCTGCTGGCGCACAAGAGTCAGGCGCAAAAGGTCAAGGAACTGGTCAGGAAATTAGCCGAAGACGCGAAGTTGAAAAAGCTGGTTTAACAGCCGTTAAAGAAGTAGCAGCCGACGTGAGGAGGCTCTAAACGAATGATTGTTTCCAAGGGAATTTGAGCCTTCGTTACCCGCCGTCGCTACGCTATGGCGCGGCAAGCCTCGGCTGCTACGAAAGAAGGCGTTTTTTAGCGGGCGGTTAGACGCAAATGACCTGACCCCAGTAGCTGGACAACTTCATGCCGGTTGACGGAATCCGGGTCTTGATTTTCCCTCAGGCGCGGCTTGACCTTTCCCGCTTAAATGACAAACTATCCAGCTCGGTTTTAAATTATGCAGCACATCAGGAACATCGCCATCATCGCGCACGTGGACCACGGCAAGACGACGCTCGTGGACTGCCTGCTCAAGCAGTCCGGCACCTTCCGCGCCAACCAGCACGAGTCGCAGGAAGAGCGCCTGATGGATTCGATGGATTTGGAAAAGGAAAAGGGC
>Ga0187852_1001576_pt1 | contig 20910 bp, 10 predicted proteins | sample June2016WEW_6_40_FD_134511 | JGI IMG/M metagenome (GOLD analysis project Ga0187852, IMG submission 134511) | Peatland microbial communities from SPRUCE experiment site at the Marcell Experimental Forest, Minnesota, USA - June2016WEW_6_40 | ecosystem: Environmental > Terrestrial > Soil > Wetlands...
GATGCTGGATACGCCGCAGACTTAAGCCGGCACATGAACAAACTTAAACCACTGTCGGTTGGCAAACAGGTGTTGTTCACCTTTGGAACGCTGTGCGCGATTCTCCTGATCATTGGCGGGTTGGTTTTTTTCAGCCTGCGATCCATTGAGCGCGGGAATCAACTGCAACAATCGCGCGCCCTGAACAAATTGGCCTTGATTGACGACACCGCACAGGACGTGGGACAGATGCAAGCCGAAGCGCTTCGGCAGGTCTTGGCGTCGGACATGGGGGAGATAAAGCGTCTTGATCAAGGCGTCCGCGATATTGAGAAAATCAATGCCCGGGAACTCGCCGACTATCAAAAACTCGTTGATACAGAAAAGGAAAAAAAACTTTACGATAGAGTCATGCAGGCGCGAAAAGCGTATTGGGAACAGACGCAGCCGGTGTTGGCGCTTGGTTTGAGCAATCGAGATGCCGAGGCGACGGAATTGATCATCTCGAAGCAGGCTCCCGCATACGATGAATACCTGAAAGCAATCAACGAGTTGATCAACTATGTGGAAACCGACGCGAAAGAAACTGCCAGGGCAATGACTCGTTTCATTTTCAAAATTAGAACTATTGGCGATGTTCTCGCCGGGGTGGCGATCCTCATTGCCATTGGAACAGGTTTTGCCGTCGCGGGAGTTGCCCGCCGACTTAAAGAGGACAACAACATTTTACAAGCTGAAATCAAGGAGCGTAAACAAGCGAAAGAGAAGTTGAGCTGGGAAACGGCGTTCCTTGAGGCCCAGGTGAACTCCTCCCTAGACGGAATCTTGGTAGTGGACCAGCAGGGCAGGAAGATTCTTCAAAACCAGCGGACTGCCGACTTGTTAAAAATGCCCCAGCACATCGCGGACGATAAAGACGACGAGAAACAGCGCCGGTGGGTCGCAAGCAGGGCCAAAAATCCCGAACAGTTCGTCGAGAAAGTCGCCTATCTTTATTCTCACCCGAACGAAAGCGGCCGCGATGAGACTGAGTTTAAGGACGGGACGATTCTGGACCGATACTCGGCTCCCGTGGTTGGCAAAGACGGAAAATACTACGGCAGAATCTGGACGTTCCGCGACATCACCGGGCGCAAGCAGGCGGAGGAGGAGCGCAAAAAAATGTTACGGTGGCAGCAGGGAATCAACCTGGTCCAACAGTCGCTTCTCGCGCCAGCTCCGCTGGAGGACAAACTCAGGCATATCACTGACAGCATTGTCCGGCTCTTTGGGGCCGATTTCTGTCGCATCTGGCTGATTCGGCCCGGCGACTTGTGTGAATGCGGCTGTGTCCATGCCGAAGTGCAGGAAGGGCCGCATCTCTGCCGTTACCGCGACCGGTGTCTGCACTTGCTGGCGAGTTCCGGCCGCTATACTCACATAGACGGCAAGGCCCACCGCCGGGTCCCGTTTGGCGCCTACAAGATCGGACGCATCGCGTCGGGCGAAGACCACAAGTTCCTCACCAACGACGTGACAAACGATCCCCGCGTTCACAACCACGAATGGGCACACGAACTGGGACTTGTCTCCTTCGCGGGATATCAGCTCCGAATTCCCGGCGCAGAGGCCCTGGGAGTTCTCGCCCTCTTTGCCAAGCACCCCATGCTGCCTGCTGAAGACGCCCTGCTGGATGCCCTGAGCAGCGCCCTCGCTCAAGCCATCCAACAAGCCCAAGCGGCGGAGGCGCTGCGCCGCTCTGAGACGAAGTTCCGCACACTCTACGATTCGACGAGCGACGCGGTGATGCTGCTGGATGAGAAAGGCTTTTTCGACTGCAACCCGGCGGCCCTGGCGGTGTTCGGCTGCGCGACCCGGGAGGAGCTCTGCTCGAAACACCCCGCCGATGTGTCGCCGCCGGTGCAGCCGGACGGCACGGATTCCCGGACGCTGGCCGGCCAGCGCATCGCCACGGCGATGGAAAAGGGCAGCCACCACTTCGAGTGGATGCACCAACGAGTCGGCACCGGCGAGACCTTCCCCGCCGACGTGTTGCTCAGTGCCATGGAACTGGATGGCAAACCGGTGCTCCAGGCGGTCGTCCGCGACATCACCGCGCGCAAGCGATCGGAAGAGGGCTTGCGGGTGCAGAGTGCCGCCTTGGAAGCAGCGGCCAACGCCATCGTGATTACCGACCATAATGGCACGATCCAATCGGTTAACCTCGCTTTCACGGCACTTACCGGCTACACCGCACCGGAAGCCGTCGGACAGAACCCGCGCCTCCTTAAAAGCGGCAAACACGATGACGCGTTCTATCGAAAACTATGGCAGACGATTTCCTCCGGTCAGGTCTGGAGCGGGGAAATGACCAACCGCCGCAAGGACGGCAGCCTCTATGTCGAAGAGATGACGATCACCCCGTTGCGGAACGCTGACGGTGTGATCGCCCGTTACATTGCCATCAAGCAGGACATCACCGGGCGCAAAGAGCTTGAAGCACAAATGGAGCGGCTACGCGTTGAACACGCACTCATTTTGAACTCCATTGGGGAGGGCGTGCACTGGGTTGACGTTGATGGGCGAATTAAATTTGAAAATCCTGCCGCGGCAAAAATGCTTGGCTATGAGGTCTCCGAACTGCTTGGCCAGCCGGCGCATTCCACAATGCATCATACGCGGGCCGATGGCGCCGCCTACCTGCAAAGCGAATGTCCTATTTACGCGACTTTGAAAGACGGGGCGGTTCGCCGCGTGACCGACGAGGTCTTTTGGCGAAAAGATGGGTCGAGCTTTGCCGTCGAATATATCTGCACGCCGATTTACGACAAGAACGGACGTTCCGGCGGCTCCGTGGTTATATTTACCGACATCACCGCGCGCAAGCGGGCGGAAGAGGCGCTGCGTGCATCACAGCAGATCATCGAAGAGATTATCAACGCGATACCGGTGAGGGTATTCTGGAAGGACAAGAATCTCGTTTACCTGGGCTGCAACGCGATATTCGCGCGCGATGCGGGATTTGCCGATCCGAAGGACATCATCGGGAAAGATGATTACCAGATGGGATGGCGTGATCAGGCGGAATTGTATCGCGGCGATGACCGCCAGGTCATCGAGAGCGGCTGCTCCAAGCTTTTGATCGAAGAACCCCAGACGACCCCCGCAGGGGAAACCATCACGCTTCTTTCGAGCAAGCTGCCTCTGCGCGGTTCCAATGGGGAGATCAGCGGCGTGCTCGGAACGTATATGGACATCACCGCGCGCAAACGGCTCGAAGCCCAGTTGTTTCAATCTCAGAAACTGGAAACCGTCGGCAAACTGGCGGGCGGCGTCGCGCACGAGTTCAACAGCATCCTGACGGCCATCATCGGCCAGAGTGAATTGATACTGGCCGATCTTCCTGATGGCCATCCGCTATTCCAAAATGCGGCCGGAATCCGCCGAGCCGCCGAGCGAGCCGCCACGCTGACCCGGCAACTCCTGGCCTATGGCCGCAGAGCCTTTCTACGACCGGAATCGCTCGATCTAAACCAGGTCATGGCGGGCACGGAAGGCATGGTCCGCCAGCTCATGGGCGGTGACGTGGACATGCGCATCGTTCCGGCCGAGGGCCTGCGCGCGGTGAAGGCGGACGCCGGACAGATCGAGCAGGTCATCATGAACCTGGCCATGAACGCGCGCGATGCCATGCCCAACGGCGGCAAACTCACGTTGGAAACCGCGAACGTCTCGTTCGACCAGGAGCGTGTGGGCCGTGATCCGGAATTGAAACCGGGCGACTACGTGATGCTGGCGATCACGGACACCGGCACGGGGATGAGCGCGGAAGTAAAGGCGCGCGCGTTCGAGCCGTTTTTTACGACCAAGGGCGTTGGGCAGGGGACCGGTTTGGGATTGTCCACCTGTTACGGCATCATCAAACAAAGCGGCGGTCATATCAGCGTTTATAGCGAGCCGGGCCGGGGCACGACTTTCAAAATTTATCTGCCGCAAGTTGAACTCCAGACGAAGATTCCCCTCCGGCGCCTTGACTCGCCTGATTTGCCGCGCGGGACGGAAACCATTCTGCTGGTCGAGGACGATCCCGCCTTGCGTGAGATGGCTGCGACCTTGTTAAGACGGCTGGGTTACACGGTTTTGGCGGCGGCCAATGGCATCGAAGCCTTGAGCCTGAAACCGCAGCGCGACAGCGGACACGTTGATTTGTTGTTCACCGATGTCGTCATGCCGCATATGAGCGGCAAAGAATTGTCCGAGCGGGTGCGGGCGTTATATCCGCACACCCGGACTCTTTTCACCTCCGGCTACACCGAGAATGCCATCGTCCATCAAGGCGTGTTGAACCCAGGCGTGGCGCTGCTGCAAAAACCGTTCACGCCGTCCGCGCTGGCGCACAAATTGCGGGAAGTGCTGGATCAACCGGGCGCTCCGAAACCGGACCCCGCGCAGAAAACATCTGGCTTCACAAAAATCACGGATGGGGTGAACACCCCATAGCTCACGACCGCCAGCAGTTCGTCTATTGTCCTGACCAATGGAGCTCATGCCGACAACGTGTTTTGGCAAGTCGGCTCCTCCGCGACTCTCGGTGCAGACACGTCGTTTGATGGCAGTATTCTCGCTGACCAGAGCATCACCCTGGCATTGCTGCTGCGCATCCGTTATGCGCTTCGGGAATATGAGGCAGATCAAGCAAAAGCAGGCAGCGAGGGGAATTTGACAAAATTGCAATAGTTGGTAACTATTAAGACATGAGCGCAGCATTGACCAATTACTGGCAGGACTTCATCAACCAGATGATCAAGTCTGGACGTTACAACAACCGTTCCGAAGTGATTCGGGCGGGACTCCGTTCCCTGGAAGAGCGGGAGCTGGCCAAAGAGGTGCGGGACTTTGAACAAGTCTTTGCCGGTGGCCGTGCGGGCGAACCTGACGGCAAGACCATTGGCTGTATCGTGGGCCGCCAGAAAATACACCGCAAGGCGCGGCGATGATTCGAGCCGTCTATGATTGCAACGTGATCCTGTCCGGCATCGGCTGGAACGGTTCGGCGCGAAAATGTTTGAAGCTGGTGGCGGAACGCCGGGTGTTTCTTTTTGTGACGGATGAGATTCTTGCCGAATACGAAGCGGTGATTCCTGAAACTTTGGCGGAAGAAGTGCCGGAAGTGAATCCGCATCCGAAACTGGCATGGATCAAATCGAAGGCCCGTTTAGTCGGGGCGTCCCCGTTGGGCAAGCGGCGGAGCCGTGATGCGAAAGATGACGTTTATCTGGCGGCGGCATTGGGGGCGTCTGCGGAATACATCGTGACCTGCGACAAAGACCTCCTGGATTTGGACAGGCCGTTCGGAATTGAAACGGTCCGGCCAGCGGAATTTCAGCGGAGAATAAAAGCCTGATTTGTTTAGTCGCTTGGCATCGGGAGAAATTAAAGCCTGCGGCCAAAGTTGTTGCTGAATCAGCTTGAGATCCATTTTTAATGGACGGCGAAAATTACGACAGCCTGCAACAACTTTGGCCGCAGGCTTTGCTTTGCCTTGATTCCAAAAACGGGGGTGGCAAACTAATAAAATGTCAGACAATTCGGGCACGGCAGCTTTGCCTTGATTCCAAAAACGGGGGTGGCAAACTAGAGCCAGGCGCGTGGGAGCATTGCCGCTGGCTTTGCCTTGATTCCAAAAACGGGGGTGGCAAACTCAGCCGGCCGCCGAGCAGCGCGCAATCCACGCTTTGCCTTGATTCCAAAAACGGGGGTGGCAAACTGCCGTCTTCGGAACGGATGCAAAGATCGAGGCTTTGCCTTGATTCCAAAAACGGGGGTGGCAAACTATTAGTATAACTAATATACATATATAACAGCTTTGCCTTGATTCCAAAAACGGGGGTGGCAAACTCCTGTTGGCCTGGGCGCAAAGGTCGCCATAGCTTTGCCTTGATTCCAAAAACGGGGGTGGCAAACTAATAAAATGTCAGACAATTCGGGCACGTCAGCTTTGCCTTGATTCCAAAAACGGGGGTGGCAAACTGGTCAACAAATTCAGCAACGCTTCGGTGTCGCTTTGCCTTGATTCCAAAAACGGGGGTGGCAAACTAATCCGTCCACATGGCCGGCGGGGATGATAGCTTTGCCTTGATTCCAAAAACGGGGGTGGCAAACTCCTATGCCAACGAGCAGGCGATTGGCTTTTGCTTTGCCTTGATTCCAAAAACGGGGGTGGCAAACTGACCGCCGGATATTTCTTCGCCGTGTCGAGGCTTTGCCTTGATTCCAAAAACGGGGGTGGCAAACTGACCGCCGGATATTTCTTCGCCGTGTCGAGGCTTTGCCTTGATTCCAAAAACGGGGGTGGCAAACTCTACGTTCCGTGCCTGCCTTACCAGGTGACGCTTTGCCTTGATTCCAAAAACGGGGGTGGCAAACTGAACCGCTTGAGTTGCGGCGGCTCGTAAGTGCTTTGCCTTGATTCCAAAAACGGGGGTGGCAAACTGAAGAATCATCGCCCCACCCCGTGCAGGTTGCTTTGCCTTGATTCCAAAAACGGGGGTGGCAAACTGAATTGATACCACCATCACCGATGGCAGTTGCTTTGCCTTGATTCCAAAAACGGGGGTGGCAAACTGGGGTCCACATCCTTCACATCGCCGTGCAGGCTTTGCCTTGATTCCAAAAACGGGGGTGGCAAACTGGCGGGTAAATTCCACAGCACGCGGGTCAAGCTTTGCCTTGATTCCAAAAACGGGGGTGGCAAACTAACAGCAGGAAAAATAACCAGAGGATTATAGCTTTGCCTTGATTCCAAAAACGGGGGTGGCAAACTGACATCAAAATTATCCTCTCCCGACTTCCCGCTTTGCCTTGATTCCAAAAACGGGGGTGGCAAACTTTGCCGCGCCATCGCCGCTGCTACCGGCGAGCTTTGCCTTGATTCCAAAAACGGGGGTGGCAAACTCAGATGGCGATTTTGGCAATGATGAGAACAGCTTTGCCTTGATTCCAAAAACGGGGGTGGCAAACTGGCAGACGCTGCTCTGGGCCGGCTACGCCCGCTTTGCCTTGATTCCAAAAACGGGGGTGGCAAACTATTTTTAAATCGCGCCATCGGTTCCGGCAAGCTTTGCCTTGATTCCAAAAACGGGGGTGGCAAACTTTTTAGTCGCCGACGACATCAGCCTGGTCTGCTTTGCCTTGATTCCAAAAACGGGGGTGGCAAACTCGGTGGTCGTAAACCACTGATTTTGCCGCCCTTGTCCCGCTTTGCGGGACTACCAGAGTTGAATTTGTTCAGGCATATCTTCTGGTTCGGCCTCGGTTGCGGGCGAGCCTTGAATGACGTAGGAGCGTTCCCATTGTGCCCGCGTCACGAAAACGGCGCGCACACTGCCCTCTGGCGGGAGGTTTTTCTTCAACCGTTCAATGTGCGTTTCCTGCCGTGCGAATGAAACGCACGCCCGCACGTAAACGCTGAACTGCATCATCTGAAAGCCGTCATCAATGAGATAGTTCCGGAAGTCAGTCGCGGCTTTGCGCTGCTTCTTCGTGCCTACCGGCAGATCAAATGCGACGACTAGCCAGCCCATTTTGAATTTTTCGGTGTCCACGGTTTGTAATGGCGCGGCTGGTTTTCCACCACGGCCCGACGGAAGCCGCGCACCACGCCCTCAATCACGCCCTGAATCTCAAGTGTTAAATCTAGGTAGTCCACGCGCTCCAACGGGAAGCCCGTAACCCACTTGCGGAATTCTTTTGTGACCTCCCATTCTTTTGGGTCCGGGTGCTGTTTCACCCACTGGAACACGCGCCAGTCCACGCAAGGTCGGAATTGTTCCATCAAATCATAAGCTAGCGGCGTGCTGCGTTCGCGCTCGACGTGCGAAATGCCGAATGTGGGGTCAAGGCCGACGCCGAAAAGCTTTTGCAATACGGTCGAGAGCAGCACTGCGTAGCCGTAATTCAAAAAATGATTCAAACCACCGCGTCCCCTGTCGCGGACAAAATTCTCATCATTCAATGCCCGGCCAAATATTTGCCAGAACATTTTGGCGCAAATCGCCTCCTTGTGGGGTTTCTTGCCAAAGGCCGTTTCGCGCAGCCCGTCCAGCCACTTGTCCTGCGATGCGACGTGTTCCGCCAGCGCAAATTGGTTCTGGCATTTGGCGTCAATCGTTTTTTGCCACAGTTGTGCACGGGCGCGGGGCGTGAGCCTGAGCATCGCGCGGGAAAGAATGGTATCCGTGGAACGATTGGCTGGAAGCACCAAGCTAACCGGCTTGAACGCTTCGCAGATAATGAGCGCAACACCATGCTTGGCCGCTTCCAAGAAAAGTTCACTGTGGATGCTGGCCGAAAAACTGGTGATGATGATGGACGCCACGTCCTCCAGCGGAAGTTTACGTTCGCCTTCCGCCGTTTTGCAGGTCAACTGTCCATCCCGGCAGCTCAGACTGCACTGTGGACTATCAATGCTGACAATGTGGTATGACATGGCCAGTTCTGGTTGACCTAGAACCAGCCATTTCCGTGCCGTTTATCAGGCTATCTTGACGCTGTGGTGGGGATTACCGAGATGCCTGTGAATGGAGTTTTAACGACTTCCATTTTGCTTTTAAGCAAGCTGGCCAGCAAGACGTTGATCTTGTGTCCCTCAGTTTTGTTTTTGAGCCGGACAACATCTGGTTGTCCAATGTCAATCGCCATTCCTGTAGTGTTGTTCTTGGCAGAAAAAATCCGCCAAACACCTTTGTATTTGCCTTCAGGAACTTTGATGGTTTGCCCATTCCGCAGAACGCGCGGCAATTTGCCCCCGTTTGCCTTTTTCAGTTCCTGCAATCGTGGCCAGACTTTGTGGAAGGGAATGATTGTCGGCAACGGATCGAGCGCGACGCCGTAATTGTCGGGAATGACAAGGACGCCTTTGTTTGCCGCAAGTTTCCCATTGCCATTGGCAGGTCTAAGGCCAAGCAATTTCGACGTTTTCTCTTCCCCGACTTTTTCCGGGCGCGAGCCGTCTGGCTGGCGGATGCGCTGGCGAATGGTGACATTGCCATTTTCATCCGAGGAAACCACGCGCCAAGTATTTTGCTCGACCCGCAATCCATCCATCCGCGCCGGGATGTGTTGCACGACTCGCTTCTCGGCGAGACGTTGGCGGATTTGCTCTTTGAGTTTGTTGTCGAGGTCGCGCATTTCAAAACGCTTTTCCGCATTGAAACCAAAAACGCCCAGAGCCATGAGTTGTTGCCTCTCCAAGTCATTCGGGTTGCGTTTCACGATGAGTTCCCAGACTCGACCATTGTTGGGAATAAAGTGTGAGGTCAAGCCCAGCACGCACGCGTCAAGCGCGTGGTGCAAGTGCGTGATGTCACGGATGTCGGTCTTGGTTTTCACGTCGCCGTTTTCATCCAGCACCTGCTGGTTGGCGAGACTCAAGCAACCGAGAACCTTCCATGCCTTGCGAACCGCGCCGGTAACAGAGCCAGGCAGGGAAACGACTGTTGGCTTTTCTTCACAGTTGGCAAAAGCGTGTTTCAAAACCTGTGCGCCAAAGCGAACAAGTTGTGAGGTTTGGGTGAGATCGCGCGGGACAAATTCCTTTTCCTCGTATTTTGGCAACAACATCAAATCCTTGCGCCGTTTCTTCCGGCGCTTGTCATCGTCATGGCCTTTGTAAGTTTCCAAGCTTTCAACGAACTGTTTGTATCGTGTGAGACTTACAATGGACAGGTTTGGCAAATCCGGTACAGGTTTGCCTTGTTCATCGGACACAAATTGCCACGCCGTGCGTTTGCCCTTCCATTTATTGATCGCCGAAAATGTAATGACCAGTGAATCCAGCGAATCGGACGCGCGTTCGGAACGCGGCACGATGTGGTCTTTGTCCACGCGGCGGGTGACGAGGTCTTTGGGTTCGTAGTCAACGCCGGTGTAGGGGCACCGCCAGCCAAGGTCTTCGGCAACACGCGCCTTGCGAATCAGCCCGGCGGTAATCGGAATGGACTTTCCGTTGCGCTCTTCTGCAAACGCCTTTTCTAGTTTTTCGGCGACGGCATGATGATTGGCAATTCGCAATCCCAAATCCTGCGCTTTCTCTTTGGCCGTCTTACCTGACATTTCGCGCAGGTCACGATTCACCTCGATGGTGATTTTGCCGACGCGCTTTTTGTCGCCGGCAGCATATTCCTTGATGATGTCGGCAAGCAGCCGTTCCAAAATCAGCAGCCGGTGGCGGACAAGGTGATTGTTGGTTTGATCCGCAATGGCGAGATTTAATTGTGCTTCTCGTATTTTTTCCGTGATGAAAAGGCAACCGCTTGCTTCCTTCGGATGCGGTTTGCCGGCAAGGACATCTTCATAAGCCTGTTTGAGCAAGTGCCGGGCGAACGCCGCGCGTCCGTCGAGCTTTAGATGCCTGGGCGGGAAATGCTGTTGCAGCAATTGCTCGCGCGTCACCTGCTTCTCCTTCTTTTTAGCTTTGCTGTTTTGAGTGTCGAGTTGTTTTTGCAATTCCGCGTCAAAGGCAGTGACAGCACCAAGCGATTCCAATTGCTTCCGAATTTGGGCCAGCGTGAAAACTTTATTGCGCCGCCACTGGCCGCGCAGCCGCTTTTGCAGGCGTTCGGGCAACAGTTTCCAAAACGGCTGGAGGTCGTCAGAACAAATCAATTTTTGTACCGGATCGAGCAACAAAGCTTCCTTGGCATCCGGGTGCATGAGCATCGTGTCGAGGTTGTCGCGTTCGCAGGACGTGATACTGCGCGCGGTGTCTTTCAATTCCTTGGGCGTCAGATAACCGCGCTCGCGCATCTGCTTGTCCAAAGTCACGCGATGTTCGGCCTTCAATGGCTGCAACTCACGGTCTTTGTTTTTCCCAACTTTGATGTTCGCCAGTTGCATGGCCCACCGGAAATTCAGGAACTCTGAGCAGTTGCGCGACGGAACTTTCTGGCCGCTGATGGGGCAAATCGAGATGATACGATTATCAAAACGTGGAACGAGCTGGCCAAAAAGCAATCCACCTTCGTAACGTTTCGGCAGTTTCAGATCAGGGCAAGGAATGGCGCGCCAATCTGAAAACAGAACTTTTTCAAGATTTGCGTCCACGCCCTTCAGTTTGCCGGAATGCACCTGTAAAATTTTCCGCACTTCACCTTCAACCACTTCACGCGGAAACGCGGCGTTCAAACCTTTGAACCGCTTCATGGAAGATTTCTTTTTGCTTAGTGGTTCAACACCAAGTTCTTTGCAAAAAGTTTCAGCCATGCTATGAACGCCATATTTGCCCATGAGCGTGCGAGCGTTCGCCTCTTTTTCAGAATCTTCCTTTTGCGCATCGGCTTCGGCGGCGCTCCAACGACGGTTTCCGTCGTAGCCGCGGTTATGCGCGTACCAGCGCAGCACGGTCCAAAGTTCCGGCCATGTCAGCGATTTTCCTCCCAGCAAAACGCGTGCAGCCAGTTGCCACGGCCATGCGCAGCCAGGCTGGCTCAATTCGTTTTCTTTCAATACGCCCAAGTGCTTCAAAATTATTTTCATCCGTGCGATGCGTTGCTTGGTCGAGCGGATGTGCCGGCGTTGGCGGCGATACGCCCGGCGTGAACTGGCAAGACAATCATCCGCGCGGAAAACGACGCTGCCGCAGCCTTTAATTTCCAGTCGTTTGCCTGTTTCGAAAACCGCCCAGCCGATGGAACTGTGGCCGACATCGAAGGCGAGGTGCAAATTAGCATCTGTCCCGAGCGAAATTTTATCCTTGATGCTCATGGTGTGAATTTGTTAGTATGCCTTTGTCTTAATGGAATCAAGACAAAGTTAGATAACGCAAACTGGTTCCCTATCCGCCAAGCGGATACACCTGATCAAAAGCGTTTCTTAAACAAAGCCGGCGAGGACAATCCTCGCCGGCTTTGTCTTTTTAGGAGTCCAGAGGTCGTGACCTTTGGCGCGGGTTCGGGCCGGCGTGAGGTCCGGGCCTGTCTCCGGTGAATTACGGCTGCGGAACGGAGCGGCAGCCGCGTAAAGACTTTCAGTCCACGCGGCAGAGGAGCGGATCAACGGCGGGTGCAAAGTCGTGGTTGACCGCGCAACGGAGCGAAGTGAAACAGGCCGGAACTCGCCGGAGTCAGGCACCCTGGGCGGCGCACAGTCTTTTGGTGTGACCGAGCCGGCGACAGTCAGCCCGAAAGTCTGTGCGCCGGTGATGTCGGTTTTGCGGATGACCGTCCGGCAAATCCCGGCGCGCGAATTTTCAAGGGGACGGCGAATGATTCTCCCTCTCAATCCCTCGCCCATCGGATGGGAGAGGGTGGTCCCGCAAAGCGGGATCGGGTGAGGGAATGAATTGAAGGCCGGGATGAGGGAGAGCGTGGTTCAAATCCGGCTTTTTCCCCGCTCCCAATTGAGTCCACGGCCACCCCGACATCGGTGTCGGCGCAGGATTCATAAAATTTTATATGGGGTGAACACCCCATACCCGGTCGAGATAAATTCACTTGACGGGTCGAAGCGCTTGCACTTATTTTCGCGCCGTGAGAAACGGAATGCGTTTCCAAAAAGGAATTTCAGACAGGGCGCCAACGCCAGCGCCAATCATGGACTCGCACCAAATATAAACCAAAAAGAAATCATGAATACTTCAATCCAACATCCCGAGCTGAATGGCATCGTTCAACCGTCAGGTGATTCGTGCCAGAGCGAGGCGACATTATCCGCCTGGCGCAAACTGCCCCGTCGTTTCACCTTCGCGGCGTTGCTCGCGGGACTGCTTTTGCTTTTATTCAGCGCGCCCGCGGCCCGCGCGCAAGTTCCGACGAACTGCGTCGGCAGCGGTTTGGGGATTCAGCTCTATACCGATTCTCCGGATGTTCACATTGGCGACACGATCTGTTACAGCGTCATGGTCTTCAACGGAACTGGCTTCGGGCAGGTCGTCTGCGATGCCAGCAATATTACAGCGTTCGTTGTCACGCCTGACCTGGTCTCGCATCCAATCACGCTGGTGCGCACATACCTGAGCAACGGACAATGGGATTACTATACCAACGTCGTCTGTTATGTCGTCCAAGCTACGAATGTCCTGCCCGGTTGCACGGTGCGCGCCACGGCCACGGATACCGGCGCTATTTTACAGAACGACGTCCCCAGCGTAGGCGGCGGTTTCCAGGGGGTGAACACGGTAGTGAGTCTGCCGTGCATCGGGATCACCGTGCAATGTGTCGGCGGGGTGGGACAAAACGGCGCGATTAATTTCACCGGCACGGTCACCAATTGCTCCACCACCAATTGCGGTGCCACCACGCTGGTTGGCGTGACGGTCACGAACTTCGTCAATGGCGGGTACTTCCCGGTTGCGTTCATCACCAATATCACCAGCGGGCAGATCGCCACGTTTAGCGGAAGCTGGGTTCCCTTGAATCCTTGCAGTCCAAGCACGGCCATATTCACGGCCCAAGGCGTTGACCAATACACGACCCATCCCCGGACGGTGACCAGTTCCGCCAGCGCCACCTGCTCGGAGACTTTGACGCCGGGCATCCTGGTGACCAAATCGTGTCCCCTACAGCCGGTCCCTCCAGGCCAGCCACTCACTTTTTCAGGCAGCGTCAGCAATACCGGCAACGTGACGTTGACGAACATTGTCGTGGTCAACAATCAACCGGCTACCAATACGCTGGTATTCACGCTGTCCTCTCTGGCGCCCGGCGCGGTGGCCACCTTCAACGCCAGTTACCCGGCGCCGACCAATTGCTCCGTGACCGACATGCTGACTGCCCGCGCTTCGAGCGTCTGCGGCGTGGCCGTCACCAATTCTGCCAGTGCAACCTGTACCATCCTGACTACGCCCCAGATTACGGTCACGGCGAATTGTCCGACCAACCTGGTGGTGCCCGGCGGTACGCTGACTTATAGCGTCATGGTGCAGAACACCGGCAGCTTCACCTTGACCAACGTGGTCGTGGTCAGCAGTCTGCCTGTGCCCAACACGGTGGTCTTCACCCGGGCCACGCTGGCGTCCGGCGTGTCCACCAACTTCACCGCCGGCCCTTACACCGTTCCGGCCAACGCCTGCACGGTCACCGCCACTTTCACCGGAACCGGCCAGGACATTTGCACGCTCAGCGCGGTCACGAACAGCGTTTCGCCCACCTGCACGGTCACCACCACCCCGGGCATCGGGGTCACGCTGGCCTGTCCGGCCACGAACGCCGCCACCGGTACTGTGATCACCTACACCGGGACAGTCACGAATTCCGGCAACGTCATTTTGACTAACGTGACCGTCGTCGACAACCAGGCTTCGCCCAGCACCGTATTTTTCGTGTCGAGCCTGGCGCCCCATGCGTCCGCGCCCTTTACCGCGAGCTTCAACGCGCCCACCAACGCCTGCTCGGTCAGTAGCACGGTGACAGCCACGGGCTTTGACAACTGCACGCAGAACATGGTGACGAACACCGCGTCGGCCACCTGCGCGGTGATTACCACGCCGCTCCTCGTGGTCACCCAGTTCTGCCCGGTGACTTATGCAGTGATACCCGGTGGGCCGGTGAATTACACCGGCAGCGTCAGCAACGCGGGCAACGTGACGTTGACAAACATTGTCGTAGTCAACAATCAGCCGGTTTCCAATACGCTGATAATCACGGTGGCCTCTCTGGCGCCCGGCGCAGCGACCAATTTCACCGGCAGCTATTTGGCGCCGACCAATTGCTCCACCACGAGCATCTCGACTGCCACCGGCCGGAGCATCTGCGGTGTCGCCGTCACCAACACGGTGAGTGCGACCTGTCCGATTTCGACGGCGCCGGCCATCGTAGTGACGGCGAATTGTCCGACCAACCTGGTGGTGCCCGGCGGTTCGCTAACCTATAGCGGCAAGGTGCAGAACACCGGCAACATCACCTTGACCAACGTGGTCGTGTTCAGCAGTCGGCCCGTGTCCAACACCGTGTTAACTGTGGCCTCGCTGGCGCCCGGAGCGTCCACCAACTTCACCGCCGGCCCTTACACCGTTCCGGCCAACGCCTGCACGGTCACCACCACTTTCAGCGGAACCGGCCAGAACATTTGCACGCTGAGCGCGGCCACGAACAGCGTTTCGACCACCTGCACGGTCACCACCACCCCGGGCATCGGGGTCACGCTGGCCTGTCCGGTCCCGCCCGCCGTCACCGGTGGTTTGGTCATCTACACCGGGACAGTCACGAATTCCGGCAACGTCATCTTGAATAACGTAACCGTCATCAACAACCAGGCCGGCACCGTATTTTTCGTGTCGAGCCTGGCGCCCAATGCGTCCGCGATCTTTACCGCGACCAACACCGCGCCCACCGACACCTGCTCGGTTAGCAGCATGGTGACAGCCACTGGCAGCGACAACTGCACGCAGAAAATGGTGACGAACACCGCGTCGGCCGGCCCCTGCCCGCTGATTACCACGCCGGGCATCGTGGTCACCAAATCGTGTCCCGCACAGCCGGTCGCTCCAGGCCAGACATTCACTTTTTCAGGCAGCGTCAGCAACACCGGCAACGTGACGTTGAATAGCATTGTCGTCGTTAACAATCAACCGGCCACCAATACGGTGGTGTTCACACTGGCTTCTCTGGCGCCCGGCGCGGTGACCACCTTCTACGGCAGTTACACGACGCCGACCAATTGTTCCGTGACTGACACCTTGACCGCGACCGCGACCAGCCGTTGCGGTGTCGCCGTCACCAACACGGGTACCGCGACCTGTCCGATTCTGACCACTCCGGCCATCGTCGTGACCCAATTGACTTGTCCCACCAACCCGGCGGTGCAAGGCGGCACCCTGACCTACAGTGGCACCGTCAGTAATGCGGGCAACATCACGCTGACCAACATTATCGTGGTCAACAATTGGCCCTACAGCAACGTGATCTTCACTGCGTCCTCCCTGGCGCCGGGGGCCACGACGAACTTCACGGGCAGCTACCTGGTGCCCGCCAACTGCTGCGTGGCTTGGATGTGGGTTGTGGCCAGCGGCCAAGGCTGTGCCGGGGTCACGGTCACCGACACCGACTCGGGCACTTGCACGGTGTTCACATCGCCGCAGATCGTCGTGACCAAAGTGTGCGTCCCGACGATGAGGCGGGGGCATCCCGTGCTCCTGCGACCGGGCGACCTCCTGACCTACAGCGGCACCGTCAGCAACGCCGGTAACATCACGCTGATTAATGTAACTGTGGTGGACAATCAGCCCACCAACAACACGCCGATCATCGGCCCCATTATCCTGGCACCCGGTCAATCACAAACCTATGCCGGCTCCTACACTATTCCGCCTGATTCCTGCGGGGAAGACACGGTCACCGCGATCGGTTTAGGTTACTGCTTCTATACCCCCGTGACCAACAGCGCGACGGCGACTTGTCCAATGGCACCCTACAGTCCGGGCATTGGCGTCACCAAGCAGTGTCCGGACGGACGCACCCGGCACGGTTACCCGTTATACTACACCGGCACGGTCACTAATCTGGGGGATATCACGCTGGTCAATGTCTACGTCTTCGACGACCAGCCCACCAACGGCACGCCAGTCATCGGCCCCATTACCCTGGCGCCGGGGGCCTCCCAGGACTTTAGGGGCAGTTATACCACTCCGCTGGTTTGTTGCGTGACGATCGACACCCTCACCGCAACCGGCCAGGACTACTGCTTGGGCAGCAACGTGACCGCCGAGGCCACGGCCATTTGTCCAATGCTCTACACGCCGGGTATCGCCTTGGTGCAGAACTGCCCGCCGAATCTGTTGCCGGGCGGCAATTATGAGTTCAGCGGTTACGTCACCAACACGGGTGACGCCATTGTAACGAATGTCGTTGTGTCCGGCAGCAGCCGGGCGTGCGGGGAATTTAACAGTGAACTGCCTGTGCAGCCCCTTCCCGACTTGGCGCCGGGTGAATCGGAGCCATACAACCTCTGCCTATACGTTCCTTACGACACCTGCGAGGTCACTGTCATCGTCACCAGCGAGGAAACTTGTGCGGGCACCTTGATAACCAATTCGGTCAGTTGTCCCGTCGCCATCACTCCGGTTCTCACGCTCACCCAAAACTGTCCGGCCATTCCGGCGATTCCCGGCGGGCCGCTGACCTACAGCGGCACCGTCAGTAATGCGGGCAACATCACGCTCACCAACGTGGTGGTCCTGAATAATCTGAGCGGGGCCACGCCGGTCTTCACGGCCGCCACCCTGGCGCCCGGCGCGTCCGCCAATTTCACCGGCAGCTATGTGGCGCCGACCAATTGCTCCAGCACGAGCACCTCGACCGCTACCGGCTGGAGCCTCTGCGGTGTCGCCGTCACCAACACGGTTACCGCGACCTGTCCGATTACCATCACTCCGGCCATCAGCATCACGGAGAGTTGCCTGCCACCGCCAGGCTTGGTGACTAATGGCAGTTCCGTGGCGTTCGCAGGATCGGTCTGCAACTCCGGCAACATCATCTTGACGAACATCTTCGTGTTCAGCAGCCAGCCGAACAACGCCTCGGTGCTTGGCCCGGTCACGCTCGACCCCGGAGTCTGCTCGAACTTCATGGGCAGCTATACCGCCACCGGCGGTTCCAACCCGACGACCAACTCGATCATTGTGACCAACAGCAGCAGCGTCATCTTGACGAATACGACTTCTGTAATTGTCACGAACAACACGCCCACCGTCACGACGAACACCGTGACACCCGCTTTCGGGGTCATCTACCCCCTCGCTTTGACCTTCTCCAATTGTTTCAACGTCCCCAGTAACTTGGATGGGTTGATGTATATTGACCAGAATCCGAACTGGGGGCCCACGCTATTTTACTCCATCCAAGAACCTGGAAGCAGTGCTAATACCTTTGACACCATCTCCACCATTGCTAATATCGCCTATGCCGGTTCTCAGTATGTCGGCTTTGTCACGAACGAATACACCCTCACCTTGACCGGTTACGATGCGCTGACTTTTGCGGCTCCTCAAATTTACACTTATGGGTCGGTGAACTTCTATTACCTCCGCCATGACAATAGCGGCGTTGCCCACTTCGGGGAGATCATAGCTCAAGGTGCCAGTTCCGATACCGATCTCCCGACCCCCCTCACCCTCACCGGTTTCACAGGCCTGGCCTTTGCGGCAGATAACGTGAACGGTTATGGCGCCAATATGTTCTATTATGTCCGCAATGACACGAATGGTCTTTCGTGGTTCGGGAGCATCGACCCCACTCCCGGTCTGGTCGCCACTGATCTCTACAGCGTTGGCACCAACTTTGACGCGTTGGTTTATGTGACCGGGTCGCCCATAACGGGCTGGGGGACCGATTACTTCGCCTACCTCCGCCATACCAGCACCGGGTCCATCCTCGGAACCATTAACCCCCTGACGGGTGTCCCCACGGATCGCATGAGCTTCGGCACTAACTTCCTCAGCGCCTTGACCTTTACGCCCACCGACGTGGGATACGGGGCCGATCGGTTCTATTACCTCCTCCCGGGGGGTTCCATCTTGACGACCAACATCGTCACGACCTACCAGACTAACACGGCGACCACCTACCAGACTAACACGGTGGCCACCTACACGACTAACAGTGTGGTCAGCTTCACGATGGCCAACACTGTCACGGCGATCGGTATGGACATCTGTCAGGGCCAATCCGTGACCGCCGCCGCTGATTGTCTCGGCCCTATCAGCACGGTCGTGCTGGTCATCGGCACGCCAACCGTTAATTCCGATGGTTTCTTCAGCCTATCCTTCCCCACCGTGCTCGGGGAATCATACACCGTGCAATATAAGAATACATTGCTTGATCCGAGCTGGAGCACCTTGTATGGCCCGTTCCCAGGCGACGGCACAACCTGGACCATCCCGGATCCGAGCCCAGCAGCCCTAAACCCGTCGCGGTTCTATCGGGTCGTGTCCACGCCATAATAACCCCAACTCTGGGGGCGATTATCCCAGCCGAAGGAAAGTTTCTTCGGCTGGGTTTTTGAGAAAAGAAAACACCAACACTTATGAAAAAAACATCAACACTTTTGGCGGGGGCATTATGGATGGGCGCAATGTGCGTTGCGGCGCAGGCGGAGGGCACACCCAAAATCCAGTTTGATCAGACGGTATATGACTTTGGCAAGACCTCGCAGGTCGAAACCGTCTCCGGCGTCTTCAAGTTCAAGAACATCGGCGACGGCATCCTCAAACTGGAGCCGCCCAAGCCGTCCTGCGGCTGCACGGTCGCCGAGCTGAAGCCGGACACGCTCCAGCCGGGTGAAACCGGCGAGTTGCCCTTCACCCTGCATCTCGGCCAGGTCAAGGCACAGCTTGACAAGCGCATCACGGTGAAATCAAACGATCCGCAGACTCCCGAAGTCTCGCTCACCATCAAGGTGGATTACACGCCGCTCTACGACATCAACCCGATAACGCTCGCCCCCCAACTGGCATTTGGCGTGAATAATACAGACCAATTCACCACCATTACCCGCACGGATGGAAAGCCGCTCCGCATCGTGAGGCTCGACGCCTCCAAGCCTTGGATCACGGCGAAAGTGGAGCCGGGCGCCAAGGCGGATGATGCCACCGCGCGCATTCGCATCACCATTCAACGGGACGGACCGCCGCGTCGCTTCAATGAATTCGTCCAGGTCTATACCGCCGGGCAGACGAACACTCCCGCATTCGGCATTTACCTCTACGGCCAGATTATGGGCGAAGTCTCGCTCAGTCCGGAATCGCTGTATTGGAGCGTCCCCAACACGACGAATACGACGAATACGCCGGCGGAGCGCCCGGAGGCGTTGGTCCTGCGGCGGGTGACGATTCGCTCGGCCGCCGGCAACGCGATTGAGTTGAAGAATCCGCAAAGCTCGATCAAGGGCATGAAGGTCGAACTGGTGCCCAAGGAGGCCGGCAAGGTCTATGAACTGGTCGCCCGGCTTGATGAGGTGCCGGCGACCACCGTCAGCGGCATTGTGTCTTTTGAAACCTCGGTGGCGGCGCAACCCAGGATTGAAATACCGGTCATCGTCAATGTGTTCAAACCCTGATGGGTTTATGATTCCTGATCGCTTTCACGATGAGCCGGGAAACCCTCACCTCGTCCCGCTATCGTCTCAGCTCTCGCACGCGGATTGAACATTGAATGCGGCTGCTTCGGGATGGTCGGCGGCCAACATGTCGGACTGGTCAATCTGGCACCGGACGTCTCTCCGTTTACGGCCGCGCTTCAGGTGGACGAAGCGACTGTCCGCACCGTTTTGAACAGTGGGGGCCTTGCGCAAAATCTTCGCCGCGCCACCGCCGGCAGCCGGCCTGAAACTCCCCATTCGATTTCTTTAATCATCCCAGCCTGCTCGCCAAGGCTGGCTTCATGAAATGCCTGGTAGGGTAACACCCCATGCCGGTCGCGCATTTTTTCTGCATAATATGACCCATGACTCCCAAAGTCTTTTGGCTCTTGCAAGCCAAACCTTGTGGGGGAAATGAAATGGGCGGGGACAGAATTATGAGCAGCAATCAACAAAACGAAAACGTGACCGACAATGAGGCGCGAACGAACCAGACAAACCCGCCGCCGCTGCGGCCGTTGCCCGACGGCGAGGAACCGGCGCACAAGCCCTTCAAACCTCTGAGGTCGCCGAAAGATTCGAGGTGACAACATGAATGTGAATATGAAAACGACGATGAAAACCGAGAAGAAACGCATTCTGGCTGTGGACGACCAAGCCAGTAATACCCGGCTGCTGAAACTTTACCTGGAACGGACCAACGATTACGTGGTCAGGGAGGAAAATGACGCCAAGGCCGCGCTTTCCGCGGCGGAGGAATTTCAGCCTCACTTAATCCTGCTGGATGTGATGATGCCGGGTATGGACGGCGGGGAATTGGCCGCTTGTTTTCAGGCGAATCCCAAATTGAAAGCCGTGCCGATTGTGTTTCTGACGGCGGCC
>Ga0187852_1001577_pt1 | contig 20910 bp, 19 predicted proteins | sample June2016WEW_6_40_FD_134511 | JGI IMG/M metagenome (GOLD analysis project Ga0187852, IMG submission 134511) | Peatland microbial communities from SPRUCE experiment site at the Marcell Experimental Forest, Minnesota, USA - June2016WEW_6_40 | ecosystem: Environmental > Terrestrial > Soil > Wetlands...
AGGAATCGATACTGGTAACGGGTGGAACGGGGTCGTTTGGGAAGAAGTTTGTGGAGATCATGCTGCGCGACTACCATCCTCAACGACTGGTGGTTTTCAGCCGCGACGAGTTGAAGCAGCATGAGATGAGAACGTCGGGCTTTGATCATCCCAGCCTGCGGTATTTCATTGGAGACGTTCGGGACGTGGACCGCTTGAAGCGCGCTCTGGCGGGCGTGACGGTGGTGGTGCACACAGCGGCACTCAAGCAGGTGCCGGCTTGCGAGTACAACCCGTTCGAAGCGATCCAGACGAATATCATGGGTGGGCGCAACGTGATTGATGCGGCCATTGATCAAGGCGTGCGCCGCATTCTGGCGCTCAGCACCGACAAGGCGGTGAATCCGATCAATCTGTACGGCGCCACCAAGCTCTGCGCGGAAAAAGTGTTTGTGCAGGCCAATGCCTATGCGGGCGCGAAAAATACGCGTTTTAGCTGCGCGCGCTACGGGAACGTGGTGGGGAGCCGCGGTAGCGTGATCCCGGTTTTTCTGGAACAGCGCCGACGCGGGAAGATCACGATCACGGATCCGCGAATGACGCGATTCTGGCTGACGCTGGAGCAGGGCGTGAAGTTTGTGATCCGGTGCATCGAGCAGATGCACGGCGGCGAGATTTTTGTTCCGAAGATTCCGAGCATGCGGCTGGTGGACCTGGCGGAGACCGTCGCGCCCGGATGTGAGGTGGAGTACATCGGGATTCGTCCGGGAGAGAAGTTGCATGAAGTGCTGGTCTCTGAGGACGAGTCGCGGCAAACGCTCGAAACTGAAGACATGTACGTGATACAGCCATCGCATCCGTGGTGGAAATCGGAAAACTGGGTGAATGCCAAGCCGCTTCCGGAAGGCTTTCGTTATTCAAGCGACACGAACGAACGCTGGCTGACGCGGCGTGAGTTGGAAGATTTGGTGACGCCGGAAACTGCGGAGGCGGTGCCGACGTCCGCCTAGCATGAGCGCCTTACCCACAAAGCTGGAAACGCTCGCCATCCATGGGGGAACGCCCGTGCGGGAAACGTTGTTGCCCTACGGGCGGCAGAGTCTCAACGAAGAAGATATTCAGGCGGTCGTAGAAGTTTTGCGGTCCGACTGGCTGACGACCGGACCGAAAGTCGGCGAGTTTGAGGAGCGATTCGCAGCGTGGGTGGGAGCGAAGTGCGGGGTCAGCTTCAGTTCGGGCACGGCTGCGCTGCACGCGGCGGCCTTTGCAGCGGGACTCGGGCCGGGGGATGAGGCGATCACCACGCCCATGACTTTCTGCGCGACCGCGAATTGTGTGCTGTACCAGGGAGCGAAGCCCGTGTTCGCCGACGTGAGTGCAGACACACTGAATCTCGATCCCGGCGAAGTTGCAAAGAAGCTCTCTTCACGGACAAAGGCCATTCTTGCGGTCGACTATGCCGGGCACCCTGCGGATCTTGATGCGCTGCTTGCGGTCACGCGGCAGCGTGGAATTCCACTGATTGAAGATGCCTGTCACGCGCTGGGCGCGAACTACCGCGGAAAGCGCGTGGGCGGCATTTCGGATATGACCGTGTTCAGCTTTCACCCCGTGAAGCACCTGACCACCGGGGAAGGCGGTATGGTTACGACCAACGATGCGCGGCTGGCCGAGACGCTGCGGCGCTTTCGCAATCACGGCATCAGCAGCGAAGCGCGCGAGCGGCAGCAATCCGGGCAGTGGTTTTACGAGATGGTGCTGCTGGGCTTCAATTACAGGTTGACGGATATCGCTTGCGCGCTGGGACTGTCGCAGTTGGAAAAGCTGGATGTGAACCTGGCGCGGCGGCGAGAAATTGCGGCGCGATACACGGCGGCGTTCCGGGATTTGCCGGCGGTCATTGTCCCCACGGTGCGCGATGGCGTGAATCCGGCGTGGCATTTATATCCGATCCGGCTGAAACTGGAAATGTTGTTGGCGGGGCGTGGGGAAATCTTTCGAGCCCTGCGCGCGGAGAATATCGGCGTGAATGTTCACTACATCCCGGTGCATCGACATCCGTACTACCGCGAGCGCTTCAAGTCCAAGGAAGGTTATCCGGTGGCGGAGGGCACGTATGAGCGGCTGATCAGCCTGCCGATGTTTCATGCGATGACGGCGCAGGATGTGGAAGACGTGATCCACGCGCTGCGAAAAGTTATGCTTCATTACGAAGGGGAGCGCTCGCATTAGCTCGAGACCCTGCGAAAAAAATAACTTCATGCCCCTGATTTCCGCGCACGAGCAAAGTTGCGGGCGAGAAGGGAACTGCGCTACCTTGGAAACGAAAACAAGGATACCGCATTGCTTATCCGCTCAAAGGGAGAGCGGCTGTATGCGCATTGGCCAATCCAGGCGGGAAGAGGCATGAGGGTCATTGCCATTATCCAAGCGCGCATGGGCAGCACGCGGCTGCCGGGCAAGGTTCTCGAGGAGGTGGGCAGCCAAACGGTCCTGGCGCGAGTAGTCGAACGCACTCGCCGGGCAAAAAGGCTCGACGAAATCATGGTAGCGACCAGTGAGCTTCCGGCGGACGACGGGATCTCGGCGACCTGTGCGCAGCGAGGATGGGCTTGTTTCCGAGGCAGCGAGAAGGATGTGCTCGACCGCTATTATCAGGCGGCACTGGTTTGCGGGGCTGAGGCAGTGGTACGAGTTACCTCGGATTGTCCGCTGATTGACCCGGAGGTCGTGGACTTGATTGTAGGCACGTTTCTCGATCAGCGAGTTGACTATGCCACCAATGATTTTCCTCCTACATACCCTCGCGGCTTGGACGCTGAAGCATTCACCATGGCGGCGTTGACGCGTGCCTGGGGCAAAGCCAAAGAAACCTATCAGCGGGAGCATGTCACGCCGTTCTTCTATGAGAATCCGGAATTGTTTTCTGTGGCCTCGGTGCGCGCCGAGTCTGACTATAGCGGCTATCGTTGGACGCTGGACACGCCGGAAGATTTGCAGCTAATACGCGAGATTTACCGGCGGTTTGATAACCGGGACGATTTCAGCTGGCGTGAGGTTCTGTCGCTCATGCAGCGTGAACCGGAACTGGCCCTGATCAACGCACACGTGCTCCAGAAGTCCTATCAGGTCTGATGCCTCCAGGAACTCTCATCATACGCGCGGATGCCAACGTCTCCATTGGTATTGGCCACGTCATGCGCTGCCTTGGGATTGCCCAAGCTTGGCAGGATATTGGCGGCAAGTGTCTGCTCGCAGCCTATGATCTGAATCCATCCATGGAAGGACGAGTCCGTTCGGAAGGAATCGCCGTAATCAACCCTAAAAAGGGTGACGGCGGATCGGAGGATGCCAGCGAGCTCGTGGAATTGGCACGACAGGAAAATGCTGAGTGGGTGGTCGTGGACGGATACCATTTCAACACCGCCTATCAGCGTGCTGTCAAAGCGGCGGGGTTCAAGCTTCTGTTCGCGGACGATTATGGCCATGCCAGAAGCTATGTAGCCGACATTGTGCTGAACCAGAACGCAGGCGCGAGTGAAACGCTGTACCAACAACGAGAGCCTTATACCCAGCTCCTGCTGGGCCTGCATTATTTCGGGTTGCGTCGCGAATTTGAAAAATGGGGACGATGGGAGCGGAACATTCCGCAGGTAGCACGCAAGGTGCTAGTCAGCATGGGTGGTGCCGATCTCGACAACGTGAGTCTGCAAGTTCTGGAGGCGCTGCAAGCCGTCGAGAACGAGAATCTTGAGGTCGTTTTAGTGATTGGCGGGAACAATCCACACCGTCAGTCTCTCGAACACGCAGCTTCGCTTTGCAACCTTCCCATCCGAGGGGAGACCAACCCGGCGCGTATGCCGGAGTTGATGGTTTGGTCGGAGTTTGCAGTTTCCGCAGGCGGCGGCACATGTTATGAGCTGGCTTTTTTGCAGGTGCCCATGTTGTTGATTACCATTGCCCAGAACCATGAGCACACCTGTCAAGTCCTTGCTGCGGAGGGTGCAGCGATTCATGCTGGCTGGTTTCATTCGCTTGACCGGAATCGGCTTGCGATGTCTATTCAAAAGGCCATCTTGGACCGAGCCCTGCGCAAATCACTAATTGAGAACGGGCGCCGGCTGGTGGATGGCAAAGGAGCACAGCGTGTGGTGAAGAGTATGACGTCAGTGGGATCAAACGGAATGTCCATGTGAGCCAACCATGAGCATGCTAGAAGAAATGAATCCTCCGGAGCACATCTGGGAAGTAGGAAGCGAGTTTCATTGGTGTGATTTACCACAGCCACCGTTTCTTCCCTGGCCTGCGGAAGTTCGCTGGTATTTGTTGGCGCGACACGGCATCGCCGCGCTGATACAGTTGCACTCCGCGAAGAAACCAGCTCTATGGTTGCCCTCCTACTTCTGTCCGGAAGTGGCCGAAGCCTGCCGTTCGATTTGTGAACTGTTTGAATACCGTGACGATCCTCGTTGGCCAGAGCCAGATTGGAGTTCTTTGCACCCCGCGCACCATGATCTCGTCTTGGCGGTCAATTATTTCGGAGTGCGGAGTGGTATTTCGTGGCAGAATTGGCGGGTTACCCATGAGTGCTTCTTAGTGGAAGATCACACCCAAGATCCATTCTCTCCATGGTGTTTGAATTCTGCCGCCGATTATGCCGTAGCCTCTTTACGCAAGACCATGCCCATTCCAGATGGCGCTGTGATATGGTCGCCACGCGCGCTGGAACTGCCCCAGCAACCGGACAGCGAAGCTGGAGAATGGTCCGGTAGTGCTCTCAAGACTGCTGCCATGCTTTATAAGACCGAATATCTGCGCGGACAGGGAGGCGATGAGCTGAAGAGTCGTTTCCGCGATCTCCAGATGCGCGGCGAGCAGCGTATGCGGAGTAGCTCGATTTCAGCCGTGTCGCCGTACAGCCGGGCTTACATCGAAAACGGAATGCCGGAACATTGGCGAGTGCAGCGGCTGCGCAATGCCCGCTATCTCCTGAACCAGCTTCCTAAGCTGAAGTATGCAGACTTACTTTTTCAGGAATGGCCTGAGGGAGCGGTTCCATTCGTGCTGTTATTACTCTTTCATTCGCAAAACGAACGTGATAACTGCCAGGCATGCCTGCAACGTCAAAGAATTTACTGTCCTGTCCATTGGGCTTGCCAGACGGAGAACATCGAGGCAATTGATTTGTGCGCGCGCATCCTGAGCCTACCCATTGACCAACGTTATGCGGAGAACGAAATGGAGCGCATTGCTGCTGCTCTTAACGCATATGCCGAGGCAAACGTGGCGGGCGCAATACTATAAGCTGACGCGATATGAAGATCGCAATCTCCCAACCCACATACCTCCCATGGCTTGGCTATTTCGACCTGGTCGACCAGGTGGACAAGTTTGTGCTGCTGGACACGGTGCAGTTTGAGAAGCAGTCGTGGCAGCAGCGAAACCGGATCAAGACCCCTACTGGGTTGGAGTGGCTGACCGTACCGGTGAAGATCAAGGGGCGCTCGACACAGATCATTGAAGAAGTTGAGATCGCCGCGCCGGAATTTTACAAAAGGCACCTCAATTTGGTACACGCTCACTACCGGACAACACACTATTTCAAGGATTGTTTCCCGCAACTTTCGGCGATCTTGGAAGAATCCTGCCGGGACAGGCTGGCCGTACTGAACTTTCGTCTTATCGAGTGGCTAATGGCGTCTCTGGGCATTACCGTTCCCTTGATATTGTCTTCAACCCTGAAGGTCGAGGGCACACGCTCAGCTCTTAACCTGGCTATCTGTGAACGGCTCTGTGCCACGAAATACCATTCCGCCATTGGCTCCGCAGTTTACCTCTTGCCAGACGTAGATTTATTTGCACGTAAGGGCATTGAAGTCTGTTTTCAAAACTATGCGCACCCGGAATATCGGCAGCTCTTCCCGTCTTTCTGCCCGTACGCGTCAACTCTGGACCTGATCTTCAATGAGGGGCCGCGCTCGCTGGAGATTATCCGTAGTGGCCGGGGCAATCCGTTATCGCCCGCACAGGTTGCGCTGCAGCAGAACCCGGCCCAGAGATGAGCGACGTAGGGTATTGCTAAATTTCATATTTTTCCCACGCGACCAATGGTCCGGCTCAAGCAGAAGCCGAACTCGCACCTTATCGCGTACCTGCTATTGGCGCTCAGCCGCTGGGATGAAGATGTACAATATTGATTTTCCGGTCGAGGATTGAGTCGGTGGCTTGGATGGCAAAATTACCTATGTCGACAAAACCCGAACCGAAGGTGGTTGCGCAGTCTACGCCAAAAGAGCTGGCGCTCCGTGAACGCCTTCATACTTTCTTCGACGAATGTCCCATCCCGAAAAATGAATTGTTCACGAACCTGGGGCTTTTCCTCAATTGACAGACCCTATCCCGCATTTTGTTCATGCACGAGCTGTACCAAAGAATTGTGAACGTCCACGGAATCGTCGTGGAATTTGGAACTCGTTGGGGCCAGAACCTGGCACTATTCTCTTCATTTCGCGGTATATATGAACCATTCAACTACACGCGAAAAATAGTTGGATTCGATACATTTGAGGGTTTGGGTCGGTTTCCGCGCAAGACAAGCGGTCAGAGGGTGTAGTTGTGGGAGGATACGGCGTTTCCGAGAACTACGAAGCGTATCTTGATGGCATCCTGAGCTATCACGAACAAGAAAGTCCGCTCGCCCACATTCGCAAATACCAGCTCGTAAAAGGCGATGCGGCCGTAACCGCGCCCAAGTATCTTAACGACAACCCGGAAACCATCATCGCCCTTGCCTATTTCGATTTTGATCTTTATGAGCCCACGAAGAAGTGTTTAGAGCTCATTAAGGACTACGTAACTCGCGGCTCCGTGTTGGCATTTGACGAATTGAATCATCCGGCATTCCCAGGAGAGACAATAGCGCTTCGAGAAGTCCTCGGTTTACAAAAGTACAGGATCGTGCGTTCTCCCTTGGCGCCTACGCCTTCTTATATTGTGATCGAGTAGTGGATTGCTTGGCGGAGCCATCGCATTAGTCCGAAGGGGCTCAACCCGAGGGGCGACGAACGGAGACTGCTGATCGACATTGTGGCCGAGCTGTCGGCGAATCATCGCCAGGACTCCAGCGGAAGTTGCGCTCCAGCAGAACCCAGCCCAGAGTTCCATCGCGGGCGGGACTACTTTTCGACCGTGATCAGCCAGTTGGAATTTGTGCCGCTACGGTTTCCGAAGGTTGTCTCAGTTTTCTCGAAGCTTACTTGGGCAAACTTGGCGAAGTACACGGGCACCTCATCCGCTGCAAGGAAGTGCTGAGTGCTGTGAAGTTCGTTGGTCTCGGTGATGCTCAGTTGAAACGTATTGTGTTCGAGTCGTACTCCCTTGCCAAAGCGGTAGTCGTCGGTGGTCCTCAAGACTACAAAAGCTTTTCCTCCGGGGATAAGGATTCTGTGTACTTCCGCAAGGGCTTGTTTCATTTCATTTGCAGTGCCGTAGTAGAACACTCCGTAACTTAAGACGATGGCAAAACTGCAATCCATATAGGGAAGAGCAAGCATCGAAGCTTGCGACAGGCTCGCCTGCAAACCCGCTTTCAGCAGCCGTTCGCGAGCCCGTTGCAGACCGACGAAGGAAATATCCATGCCAAACGCCTCGAACTCCAGCTCGGCAGCAAGTTTCGTATGGCGGCCGGCTCCCAATCCAATATCGAGGAACTGCACCGGGTGGTGTTTCTCCAGCAGTTCACGATTGGTCATCAGAAAACGGACGACATGATCGTTTGGATAAATGGGACGGAAACGGGGTTTTTCGTGGAGCTGGTCCCAGTGTGAGGAGGAATCGAACATGTCAGGAGCATAACCGATTAAATACTTAAGATGCACGCGGTGTGTTGCAAGTGCTCCTGGTTGCCGTTATCATCCAGGCTGAAGTTGAGAATCCCAACCAGGGAGTCAATTCTGTTCGAAGCAAAGTGTCCGCGGTCCCTCAAGCTCGCACACCGGGAGATCGGAAGCAATTGTCCAATTTACATTGTGGCCGAGCTGTCGGCGAATCATCGCCAGGACTTTGATCAGGCGGTCCGGATTCTTCGAGCCGCCAAGGACGCTGGCGCGGATGCGCTTAAGCTCCAGACCTACACGGCCGACACGATCACGCTGCGCAGCGACAGAGAATGTTTTCGGATTGCGGGCGGCACGCTGTGGGATGGCCGCACTCTTCACGACCTCTACCAGGAGGCATTTACGCCCTGGGAGTGGCAGCCGAAACTGAAAGAGATCGCGGACGAACTGGGGCTGCAGTTGTTTTCGAGCGCGTTTGACGATAGCGCCGTCGACTTTCTCGAACAGATGAATGTTCCCGCGCACAAGGTGGCGTCGTTTGAACTGGTGGACATCGGCTTGATCCAGAAGATGGCCCGCACCGGGAAGCCGATGATTATGTCGACCGGCATGGCCAGCGAAGACGAAATCTCGGAAGCGGTCGAGGCGGCGCGCGGGGCAGGTGCGACTCAGATTGCGCTGTTGAAGTGCACGAGCGCCTACCCGGCGCCGCCGGAGGAAGCGAACCTGCTCACGATCCCAGAACTGGCGCGCCGTTTTGATTGTCCGGTGGGGCTTTCCGATCACACGATGGGAATCGCGGTGCCAGTCGTTGCCGTGACGCTCGGAGCGTGCATCATTGAGAAGCATCTTTGCCTGCGACGGGCGGATGGGGGGCCGGACGGTGCGTTCTCACTCGAACCCCAGGAATTCAAGGCGATGGTAGAGGCGGTGCGCACAGCCGAAAAAGCTCTTGGCGCGGTCCAGTTTGCCTCCGGACCGCGGGAGGCCAACAGCCTCAAGTTTCGGCGCTCGCTGTTTGTGGTCGAAGATATAAAGAAGGGCGAGTCATTTACGAAACAGAATGTGCGTTCGATTCGTCCGGCGGATGGATTGCACCCGCGGCACTTCAAGGAAGTTCTGGGAAAGCGAGCGGCCTGCGACGTGGAGCGGGGAACTCCGCTGAGTTGGGCGCTGGTGGCGGGCTAAGAATTGTCGACGCTGAACCCCTAAAGGTATCTGATTTCCCGTAGAGACGCGGCTTGCCGCCTCTGAGATGAGGCAAGCTCCGTCTTTACAGAGCGACACCCCGATGCGAAGCCGGCATCTTATGCGAGTTCTCCTCTTACATCACGACGATGACTTCCTCGGTTCGTGGGCACGTCAGCATTGGGATTCGGTGATCGACCTGGGGCGAGCCCCAAAATCGCTTTATGACGAACGGAGTGCTGCGCTGGGCTGTCCGGTCTTCAGTATTTTCGACCTTGCCGTCGAAGTTGAGGACCTGCAGATTTGGCGTCACCTGCTTGAACCCGGCATGGGACGCGTTGTGGACCGATTGGGCATCGACTGGTGGGACGTGATCAGTGTGATTCTGCAGCCGGAATTGCAGGACGTGCGGCTCGCGCTTCGGCTGGCCGAGAAACTCAAAGGATGTCGAACGCTGGTTGCAAGCCGGCCGTCGGTGACAGCGGAAGCTGTGCGACTTCAATTGGGAATACCGCTGCAGGTGATGCACCGGGAACTGCGGAAGCGTCTGCTGCGCAGCGTTCTGCGGCGCGGCAGTGCGCTAGCGAACCTTGGCTTCGAACAATTGCTGCAGGTGGTGTACGACAAGTACGATCCGCACTACCGCTGGCGAAGGAAACTGGCGGGGGGACCGATGCAGTCGTCGGCGCAATCGTGGAAATGGAGATCGGAAGAAAAATGGGAGCCGCTAGTGCTGCTTCCGACGGCCTATTCCAATGTCACGAAAACCGCGCTCAGTTACGCCGAAATCTTGCCCGGGCAGAAATTTCTCCTGGTTTTCGCCCGCGAGTCTGCAGCGGTCTCGCCGATTCCGTCGAATGTTGAGACAGCGAGTCTGGCGGGTTTCGCAACGAAAGGGTGCGACAAGCATGAATTGCAGGAACTTGAAGCCAGCTGGAAACAGATGGAGCAGTTGCTCGAAGAACATCCGGCATTCAGATTGCCGGTTCAGCTCCGAATCTTGAAAAAAGGGCCGCGCTGGTTGCGGTGGGGGCTCACGGTTCGCGATGCCTGGATCCGGGTCCTGGAGACGCGTCCGGTGGTGGGCTGTCTGAGCGGCGACGATTCGAATCCATACACGCGGATTCCTCTGCTGCTGGCCGAGCAGCGGGGAATTTCGGCAGTTGCGTGTCATCACGGAGCGCTCGATTGCGGCATGGCATATAAGAATCTACGGTTTTCGAATTATCTGGCCAAAGGCGAGATGGAGCGTGACTATCTGGAACGCATTTGCGGCGTCGATGCGGGCCGGATTCGGATCGGCGCGGCGTCGTCTCCACCGCGAGAGAATGCTTCCGTGTGGAGTGAACGCGCTCCCTCGATCACGTTTTTCACCGAGCCATATGAAACGGATTTGTGGCGGGTGGAGGCGATCTATCGAGAGGTGTTGCCACGCCTCTGTGCGGCAGCCCGCGGGTCGGGCAAGACTGTGGTTTTGAAGCTGCATCCGTTTGAGAGCGCCCGGCAGAGGCTGAGGTTGGTGAAAAGAGTTTTGAGCGAGGGCGACCGGAAGTTGGTGAGCTTGACGGATGCGCCACTGTCTCGCGAGATTTTTCAGCACACATGGTGCGCGGTGACGGTCGAATCGACGGTGGCTTTCGAATGTGCGTCGGTCGGGATCCCCGCTTTTCTGTGCGGATGGTTGCGGCATGCTTACGCCGGATATGCTCCGCAATATGTGCGCTTCGGCGTGGGACGGATGCTTGAATTTCCGGATGACCTGCTGCGCATTCCAGATATGTTGCGTGCGATTATACCCAACTCGGACACTGCATGCCGGCTGGTGCAGGCGATTTCTCCGGAGGCGCTGTCAGAAGTTCTCTGCCAGCCACAGGCGAGCGGTTTGAGGTCAGTATGCAAGAGTGCGATGTTCAAAGGCGGCGAAGCGAGGGTGTAACCCACAAGAATCTTCATGATCACGGCATTCACTCCCTCGTTCGCGGATGAAGCGAACACGAACGCGCAGAACCTGACCGCGAAAGAGATCGTAAACCGTCTTCCGACATACACCCGCGAAGGAATTTGCGCATAGCGGTACTGAAGAACTACCGGAAGACGCCGAGTTGCGGCCGCGCTGGAACAAGGCTTTACTTATAGGTTCTCTTTGGGGCGCAAGCGATTCCTCTTTCTGGATCAGGCGAAGGATTTAGCGATGTCCCCAGATCCTGCGAACGTAACCGGTGTACCTTCACGGTAACGGAAAAACTTTAGCTGGTCGACGGAGATTGCCAAATTTGATGAAGGTTCCTTGCAGCGAGACCGATACCTCACCGCCCCCGAACTCGACCGGGATGGCGCCCGATGTTCTTCGCCTGGAGTTCCGGCGCAACCTTGGCCACATCTCCCGCCAGTCCGCCGTGTTCTTCGTCGGCACTCTCTTTACGATGGCGGCGGGTTACCTGGTCAAAATCTATGTGGCCCGTGTGCTGGGCGCCGAGCAGCTAGGGCTGTATGCGCTCGGCATGACACTGGTGAGCCTCACGCAACTGGTGGGCGTGTCGGGACTACCCGCGACCGCCGCGCGCTACGTCGCTGTCTACAACCGAACCGGGAGAATGGACGAATTGCGCGGATTCCTGACCCGGAGTGTCGGCACGGTAACCTCTCTGAACCTGGTTCTATCCATTGGCCTGGCATTCGGCGGATCCTGGATTGCGCGGACGTTCTACCACGCTCCCAACCTTGGACAGTACATGCCGCTCTTTGCGGCCCTCGTTTTTCTTGGCTCGCTTAACATCTTCTACTGCCAGATTCTCGGAGGCTTCAAGGATGTTGCCAAACGCACCGTGATCACCAGTTTCATCGGGAGTCCGCTGGTGATAGCTGTCACTGTGCTGTTGCTTGCCTTGGGCACGGGAATGTGGGGTTATCTCGCGGCCCAGATCGTCACTTCGTTGGTGGTGGTCGTACTGCTCGTGGTGGTCGCATCGAAGCTAACGCCCGCAGCCGCTCGTTTTTCCTTCTCCGCTTTGCCCCCGCTTGATCCCGAAGTCAGGTCTTTCGCGGCAGCAGCTTTCGGAATGGCCGCGCTCGATTTTCTCGTATCCCAGGCCGACAAGATCCTACTGGGACTTTACCTGAATCCGCGAGTTGTTGGCATCTATGTACTTGCTTCCACCCTTTCGGCGTTCATTCCGATAGTTCTGCAGTCGGTGAATCAGATTCTTGCTCCCGTCATCGCAGACCTGCACGCGCAAGGGCGGCAGGACGTTCTGCAAAAGCTCTTCCAGACACTTACCAAGTGGATTTTGGGATCCACAGCCCCCTTGGCCTTCGTTGTTATCATTTTCGCTCCCAAGTTGATGCGTATTTTCGGGGCGGATTTCGAGGTGGGGTGGCCCGTGCTCGTCATCGGAGCAATCGGGCAACTGGTGAACTGCGGCGTCGGGTCCGTGGGAAACCTTCTGCTCATGTCCGGGAATCAGAGGCGGCTCATCAAGGTCCAGTTCGCGATGGCCATCGTCTCCGTTGTGGTGAACATCTCTCTCATCCCGATATTGGGTATGGTGGGAGCGGCTCTGGCGGCTGCCTGCGTCAACGTGGTCAGCAACCTGTGGAATCTCTCCGAGGTTCGCAAATCGCTGCGGATCTCCCCGTATAATCGAGGGTACTTCGCGCTCCTGATTCCAACCGCGGTCCTGGCCGTAGTGTTAGCAGCACTGCGTATGGTCACAGGTTCAATGGCTCATCAGTGGGCCGTGATTTTGTTCGCGTTGCTGCTGTCTTATTCGCTGTTCGGTAGGTTGGCCATTACATACGCGTTGGATTCTGACGACCGTATGATCGCGCGGAGCGCGTGGTCGCAATTGCGCGGTGGTTTGCGGAAACTGGGAGTGGAAGCGTGATGACTCAAGTTCGGACAGTGAGCCTGCCGCAGGATCTTTGCGCGGAAGCGGAAAGGCAGTTTGGAAGCCGCTTTGATAACTTCGAAGCCCTGCTGACGTTTGTACTGCAGGAGATCACGAAGGTCGATGCCAGCCTTCTGGATCAGGCTGAACAGCAGATAATCGAACAGCGGCTGAAAGATCTAGGCTACCTTTGAAGCGTCTGTGAAATCACGCGGGGGCCACTAACAGAGGAAACTGAGAGTCTAGTTGATCAAACACTAGCGAATGAAGCCACGATCTCTTGTTCTCGTCACAGTGGACTGCCTGCGAGCCGATCATGTCGGCTTTCTTGGATATTCGCGGCCCGTCACGCCCTTCCTGGATTCTCTGGCCGCTGAAAGTTTCGTAGTTCCCAATGCGATCGTGGGTGGTGTCCCTACGTACTATTCCTTCCCAGCGATTCTCGCCTCGCGATATCCGCTGGCGATGGGACGGGACCTGGTCGGCCTTGTACCCGATGAAGTTTCGCTGCCCTCATACCTGAAGCAATCGGGATATATGACGGCTTCCTTCGTCGCCGCCAATCCATATGTTTCCCGCAAGTTCGGCTACGGCCAGGCATTCGACACCTTCTGCGACTTCCTCGACCAGGAAATGGCAGCCGAAGCTACTTTTTACAGCAAACAGTCCCGCACCTTTCGCGCGGTGTTGAATCGGTCGATCGAGCGATTGAGCCGCAACCTCGGGCCCGTGGGAACGTTGTACGATGAGCTCTACTTCCGGTATTGCCAGCTAGCGGGCCCTTCGGTCCAATCGCTGGATTCGCTGCGACCTTTTCCATCCGCCGATGCTATTGTCGACCGCGCGCTGGAATGGGTAGGGTCGGTGTGCCCAAGTCCGTTCTTCCTCTGGCTACACTTGATGGATCCTCACGCCCCTTACTATCCGGCGGAGGAAGCTCTACGTGCGATCGGAGCCACCGCCGTGAGCCCGTCGCGCGCAAGGTACCTAAACTCATATTGGAATCGTCGGGATCTCGGGTCGAACCGGCTGAGAAGCCTCAGGGACGCAGTGATCGAACTCTATGATGGAAGCATCCGCTGGGTCGATATGCAGATGGCCCGCCTGGTGGATACATTGAAGGGTCTGCAGGTGTGGGATCAATCAGCGCTCGTTTTCACTGCTGACCACGGAGAGGAGTTCTTAGAGCATGGCGCTCGTTTCCATGGTCCTTGGACTATGAAAGAGGAGCTGATACGAGTCCCGCTGTTGGTACGCGTCCCTGGCGTTTTCGGTCGCGAAGTGAGCAAGAAACCTTTCAGCCACTTGGATCTTGCGCCTACGCTGTTACACGCACTTGACCTTGCAGTGCCTCGCGAGTTTCAGGGACGCAGTGACTGGGGCGAGTGGAATCGTCGGGAGGGCTGGGAACGTCCCGCGGTCGTAGAGAGCACAGAGTGCATCAATCCTGACCAGCCCGAAGATCGACTCGCCTCGCGAGTTCTCTGCATCCGCGATTCCCGCTACAAACTGATCCTGCGCTTCGGTTGCGGACAGGAACAGCTGTTTGATCTCCATAGTGATCCTTCAGAGATGGCTCCTCTCCCGGCGGATATCGAGAAGCCGGTGCGACGTCGCTTGCTGGAGTATGCTCGCAGGCACATAGAAGGCGCACAGCGAATCGATAGCCGCAAGCATCGACTTCGTGCGCGATCGCGGGAGCTTCGCATCGTGCTCTCAAAATCGGCTCCCGCGGACTGACAACAATGCTGCCGCCCCGGTCTCGGGTCGGCCCATTGATTATCGGGAATTGAAATCTTATCTACATGACGAAATCCGTGGAGCGAAAACTGGCCGTTGCAGTTCTACTTTCGGGCCGTGAGAAATTCAGCTCGTATTACGGCGGAGCCCTCGCCCGTTGGACCTATGAGGCCTACCGACACCTGACGAGTGAATTGGATGTCAAAGTCTTCGGTTTTCCGACGCCGGCCGAGGACCTCTATCCACTCCCGCACGAAACAAGCCATTCTTGGAGACTCTGCAAAATAGCCCAGCGGATTCCTGTGGTCCGCCGCTACGAGGATCGGCTGTGGCTGAGCTCCCTAAGCCGACGCCTTCAGCAGGTTGACGTTGTGCATATCCATAACCGGCCACAGTGGGCGTTCATTTTGCGCCAGCTGGGTTTGCAGGGCAGGATTGTGGTCCACTTACAAAACGATCATCTTGGCCACTGGACCACGCCCATGCTGGACGCGCTGGCACCAGCCGTGGACGCGGTGGTTACCTGCAGCACCTATCTGCGGGATACGTTCGCGCCTCGTTCATCAAGTCTGGCTCGCAAAACCCACGTTGTCTTCAACGGCGTAAACACCGAGGTTTCTCGCCCCTGTGAAAATCTTCGCGAACCCAAAACGATCCTTTTTGTGGGGCGCTTTGATCCGGAAAAGGGAGTTCTTCAGCTCGTGCGGGCATACGCACTGGTTCTGAAGGACCATCCTGACGCAAAGCTAATCATCGGAGGCGGGACCGGCTTCGGGACGCATCACGAAACGCCCTATGTCAGCCAAGTGCAGGCAATGGCGCGGTCGATTCAGCAAAACTGCGGGGCAGCGATTCAGTTTACCGGATACATTCATCATGACAGAGACCTGCCGGCATGCTTTCAAAGAGCCAGCGTTTTTGCGTGCCCATCGTTGTTCCAGGAACCATTCGGCTTGGTGAATGCGGAAGCCATGGCGTGCGCAACTGCTATAGTCGGATCGAACCGAGGTGGAATCCCGGAGGTGCTAGGCGATGCTGGAAAGGTCGTTGACCCGGAGAACGTAGAAGGATTTTCCAGTGCTCTTTCGGAACTTTTGGCGAACCCGGAGCGCCGTCGACAGTTGGGACAGGCGGGTTATCAGCGGGCCATTCAGACCTTCGATTGGAGAGTTGTGGCACAGAACTGGGCCGGCCTGTTGCGGCAGCTTGTGTGTAAGTGACGGCGAAAGCCTCCGAATTGCTCAGCTGCTCGGAGCAACTCCTATGGCTGTGCTAGGGTTTGCAGGATGTTCTCTTGCACATATACTGCGTCGGCGAACAGCGCTCGACCTCCCCGATGGTAGATGGAAGACAGCCGGTACAAGCCAAAGCCCCGTTGCATCATTGCTGCATGTAGATCGGGGAAGACGGCGTCGCGGTCGTAGTGAGGTGTAAAGTTGACCTCCATGATCACTGACTTAGTTTTGTCCAAGCCCTCAGTCGAATGACGAATGACATCCATTTCCGCCCCCTGAATGTCGAGCTTCAGCACGGAAACCTCTTGCTCGGATTCGACAAGTTCGTCGTAGCCGATGGTGCGGACTTCCACGTCGCCGATCACTTCCCACGACTTGCGCTGATATTCTCTTCCGATATCGGTTCGCGGACGAAGAAGGGAAGAGCTCGCGGGATGTTGGAGCCGATGAAACGTGCTGGTTCCCGCACCCGCTGCCAGCGCGGCATCAACTACGGTGACACGCCCGGAGTTGAGGAATTTGCTTTTGAGCGCGTGCACCAGTTTCGGTTCGCACTCGACAGCGATGATACGTTCCGGAGCAAAGACATCGAGCACGGCATTAGTCCAACTGCCTTCGTGGGCTCCCGCGTCGACGCAGGTGCGTAGCGATGAAGTGATCTCCTTCGGAAGGAGGTTGAGGCGGGCATCACAGAAAGCCCGATGTCTTCGCGAGGGAAGCGACATCCAGTTGGCTTGGGAAGCGGTAAAGCCCTGCCGCATAAAGTCATGTCTGCGCACCGAGTACTCGCAGAGTCCATGCGGTAATATCTGTTTCACAAGGGTCTTCAGCGAATCGTTCACTCCCCTGGAGTTTAGCGCATCCGAGATTGTGGACGAAAGCAGCGCGTGGACTGGCCTGTGGTGTCGGACATATCCCACATTTCTTCTTTGAGCTCTGGGCAAACTCGCCGTATGATGATGGCAACAGCCGGAGGCACGTGGCTCAGAGCAACACAAACGCCGTGGAGGCCCCGACTCAGTGGGTAAGAAACACCATCAGCCCTCAGCTCACGCTTATTCCGTCTTTGAAGACTGATTTTCAAGCCTCTCGCGTCACCTCCGACCGTGGTCGGTTTTTTGGTGCGTGAGTGGATGAGCGTTTGGCAGTGGGTCTATTTATCGTCGAAAGCATCATGTAAGCTCGACGGCGCAAGAACGTCGAGTTAGGGCTGCCGGATCTGCTGCGACAAAGCGCCTAAAATCGCTTGGCAATGTCAGAAGTGGCGAGATGATTTCCTGAACGAACGAGCACACGTGATTGTGATTCGGATGGGGATCGAGAGTTTGCAGACCAGCCTAGAATCTCCCGTACCGGAATGGAGACACTCATAGAGCCATGAAGCGGATTTCCTCATTAGAGATGGATTGCGTGCAATTTCCATTACGGCTGTAGTCGTAGGGCACATAGCGAAAGCACTTCATTCAACCGCTCTGTGGGGAGCATTCGGGAACACCGGGGTGAGGATTTTCTTCGTAATCTCGGGATATTTAATTACGAAACTTCTAATCAGCGAGTATGGCCGAACATCAAGCATCAGCTTGCGTGAGTTCTATATTCGTCGTGCGTACCGTATATTGCCTGCCGGATTCGCGTTTATCGCTGTGGCCGTCATCATAGATTGGCACCAGATGACTTGGTATCACGTTGCATCGGTGGCCTTCTATTTGGCTTGCTACGACTATACCGCTCCTTGGATTTTCGGCCACCTCTGGTCACTGAGCGTAGAGGAGCAGTTCTACTTGTTGTGGCCCGGCGTGCTGAAGCGCTGGCACAGACACCGCATTGGAATTTTACTTGGTGTCATGGCGTTTTCGCCTCTTTTGCGCTTGGTACTCTATTACTTCAAGGTTCCTGCCGGAGGAGATGGTCTCTTTCCGGTGGTGGCCGACAACCTGGCGATCGGATGCTTGCTCGCGATACTCGAACCACGGATTCCAAAAATCCCCGGCTACGCTGCAATGGCCATGACACTGGCGGTTGTGTGTATTCCATTCTATCCGGCCCGAACGGTGCCTCGTACTGTGTTTGCGCTTTTCGTCCTGCACCCACTGTTCTACGCATCCGTCGCCGCTGTGACCTTGCACGTAACCCGACGACCTTATCGTTTTCTCAATTGCCGGCCGATCGAATGGCTAGGGCGGATCAGCTATAGCCTGTATCTTTGGCAGGAGCCCTTCTGCCCAAATCCAAGATTTCGACCCGGGTACGCGATACTGTTTGCACTTACTGCTGCTTGTGTGTCTTATTACGCGATTGAGAGGCCGGCTCTGAATTTGCGTGATAGACGGACCAAGGGCGGCGGAACCCAGGTTCCAGAAACGGTCCTCGCCGAGCCTGCCTCGGGAGTTTCTGTCCGTTAAGACTGGCCGGAGATGTTTCGCATGGGAAGGGCGCTGGAACTCAACGGCTTTACCCTGCAAACAACCTTCAACAGCGTAGCAGGGTTTGTTCGATCCCAATGGTAATGTCGGCAAATATGGTCGAAGAGAACCATCAGCCAAGCTTCGCAGGAAATCGAGATTTGTGGAGTCGCCGCGACTTGCGTGATCGGTCATTGGGCTTCGCAGCCATCCAAATAAAGTGGAACAATCATTTTGAAACCCAGCCCCCGCTTGTCAAAGAGCATCGCAGAACGCAGAATGACTCAGGCGCTCTAGGAGGGAAATCCTTGAGATTGTCTCAACATGGATAAGGTTCGGATACTGTTCCTCCCTGGAGTGGATGCGGACAACACCAACGCCCAGAGTTTGAACGTCCGTGAGATTGCGCTGCGTCTCGATCCCGAACGCCTCCAAAGCACTCTCTGGTACGAACAGGAACCCGACCCACGGTTACGGAACCGTGATGGCATCCGACTGCTACAATTGCCGGCTCGCGGCAAAACCCTTCGAATCGTAAGGGAACTCTTGGCTGGCTACGACATCATCGCCTACATGGACTACAGCCCAGCGAGCTACTTTTTCCTTCACCTGCCCCGCGCCGTGCGACAGCGCACGAAGGCAGTGTTGCACGCCGAAGCACCCCAGGCCCAGATTGTGAGCGCCTCGCGGGCGCTGCAGTTCCTCTATCAGGGTGTTGTCCGTCGCTGTGATGTCTACACTGGCATCACGGAATTCGTCGCCCGCGACATCTACAGCTCCGCAAGAAAGCAGGCGACCTATATTCTTCCGGTGGGGGTTGATACCAGCCTGTTCGCTGCTCCTTCGCAGCGAACGAGATCCGTCCCCACCGTGCTGTTCGCAGGAACGCTGATGGAACGTAAGGGCCCCCAATACGTAATCGACGCGGCCGCGCTTTTCCGTGACGCGAATTTCAGGCTGGTAGGCGCCGGGCGGCAGGGATTCGAAACGGTCTTACAGGAGAAAATCACTCAGCTGGGCTTAAACAATGTAGCGTTGGAAGGTCCCAAAACCCAGTCGCAGATACTTGAGATCATGCGCACAAGCGATATCTTTATTCTGCCATCGCGGTTGGAGGGAATTCCCAAGGTCACGCTCGAGGCGGCGGCCACGGGCTTGCCGTGCATCGTGTTTCACGACTATGAAGCCCCGTCCGTCGTGGATGGAGTCACGGGTTTTCAGGTCTCAACTCTCGACGAGATGATGCAGCGCTTGGGACAACTGATCTCCGATCTTCCGTTGCGAGAGCAAATGGGACTTGCAGCGCGCAAGCATGTGTTGCAGTTCGATTGGGATCTGGTGAGCAGGCTGTGGCAGGACGCTTACCTCGGAATCGCTGCGGCGCGGCCGGCCTGACCACGGAAAGAGTCGTCGCGTCTGAAACTCAAGGGATTCATGGCCATGGATCCGGCCACGCCATGCAACCTGCTAGGATAAGCACAGTAAGTAATGGCAGCCACCGGAAAGCCCCTAACCACGTCCACCGGGAAGGCCACGCTGGAGGGAGCCAGACATTTGTGCTGAAGGTCGCGCAAGGCTTGATTTACCCAATTTCCAGTCTTTGGAACGAGGAATCCAACCAGGGTCAGCGAACCGTAAAACTGTGTACCTTTGTCGGCTGGCAGCTATGGAAGAGGATCGTTCGCAAACCAATCACCGTTTCACTTTTCAATGGCAAGCGGTTTATCGCTTACCCGGACTGCCCTGTGTCTTCCGGAGTTTTGTACACGCGCGTCCCCAATAGCAGGAACATACTCTTCGTCAGAAAGCATCTGTCGGGGGGAACACTGATCGATGTCGGAGCCAATGTTGGTTCAGTAAGCCTTTTGCTGGCCGACAAGATAGAAAACGCGATTCTGTTTGAGCCGAACCCGGTGGCAGCCGCGCGCGCCCGGGAGAACCTTGCTCGGAATCAGCTTGGTTTCAAGGTTTACGAGTTTGCTCTTTCCGATACCAACGGTGAGATCCGCTTTGAGTGCCATGGAGGCGTCGACGTGGGGGCGCACGTTGTTGTTAACGTTCCAGACAGCCAGACTGCCACCCGTGTGGTCCAATGCATCATGTTCGATGAATTTCTGCGCCAGCATGGCGATCCCGACTTTCCAGTTTCTCTGGTCAAGATCGACGTGGAGGGTCATGAAAACTCGGTTCTTCGCGGGATGCGGCAGTTTCTTGCCGAGAAGAGGCCACCGCTGGTGATGTTTGAGTATCTGGAACGGACGAATCTTGAGCAGACGATCAGTATCTTCGCGGGAGTTGGATACCGGGTTTTCGAATTGGGGACGAATGGTCCGCTCGCTGTCACTGGTCGAGTGGAACCCCTGCAGGATTTGTTCGCATGTCCTTTGGAGCGCATGCCTGAGATGGGCGTGGCCAGCGTAGGGTTATGAACCGCAAAACTGTGATGCTTACGGAAATCATCGCCCCTTACCGCATCCCCGTGTTCAATGCGCTTGCGACCCACCAGGGGATCGATCTGAAGGTGATCTTTCTTTCGGAAACGCACCCTACCCTAAGGCAATGGCGCGTGTACAAAGATGAAATTCGCTTCTCATATGAAGTGCTGCCCTCTTGGCGGTTTCGCGTCGGCCATTCGCACTTTCTG